>ENA-UOOM01000519-UOOM01000519.1-fermentation-metagenome-genome-assembly--contig:-NODE-519-length-43469-cov-94.706316_pt1 | contig 43469 bp, 37 predicted proteins | sample MGYA00245781_ERZ724031 | MGnify/ENA primary metagenome ERZ724031 (study PRJEB28704, sample SAMN03018317) | fermentation metagenome | biome: anthropogenic terrestrial biome; feature: soil; material... | reverse complement strand
ACAACTGTCCCCTACACCATAAAATAAATAGACTATTCCATATTGAGAATTGCTGATGTGTCACTTCGTTCAGAATGACAAAACCAAGTTCCTGGTCCCTGCTCCCTGTCCCCTGTTCCCTTTTTCCGCTTCCCTGCACACGTCCTGAACCCACCTCTCACGCTTCGGAGTCCGATTACTCCTGCATTTTGCATTTAAGATCTAAACACATTCATATTGAGAACCGCTGAAAAGCTTGCCGTTGTACTCGATTCAGATTGACATGATCTCGTGGCTCTGCTATTCTAAGGAAACAAAACACCGCACGGATCGAATCTGAAGAACAACTAACCGATTAAAAACTTGGACAAAAGACACAAAAGGAGTCTTATGAGAACGATCATAACCCCCATCTTCACACTGCGCCCTTACGAAAGAGGCATCCAGGAAACACTGGGCAGGTACACCCGCTTTGTCATGCCCGGACTGGGTGTGCAGTGGCCTTTCGCGCAACTGGTGCGCGTTCGTGACATTCGCGAACACACCATGGATATCATGCCCCAGTCTGTCATCACCAAGGATAACGTCGAAATCTCGGTCGACGGCGTCATGTGGGTGCGCCCCGCTGCGGCAGAAGATGCCATCAAGCGCACCTTCTACAACATCGACGACTGGAAGCGGGCGGTAATCCAGCTGGCGATGACCAATCTGCGCCAGGAGTTTGGCGACCTTACCCTGGACGAGAGCCTGGTTGCCAGGGAGACAATTGCTACCAATCTCAAGGCTACCCTTGGCGCTTTCGCTGTGGAATGGGGGCTGGTTGTCAGCAAAGTTGAAATCCGGCTGATCGACCCACCGGAAGACATCAAAAGAGCGATGCACAAACAAAAAACTGCTGAACAAGAACGGCGTTCAATGAGGTTGTTGGCAACCGGCGAGTATGAGGCAGCCGAGCAGCAAAAACTGGCAGCGATTCAACACGCTGAAGGAGAACGCGAAGCAGCCATCAAGATCGCTGAAGGGCAAGCCGAAGCGATCAGGCTGGTCAATGAGGCGGCTGAAAAATATTTTATTGGCAACGCCCAGGCTTTGAAGCAAATTGAAATGGTTGAAGCCTCGATGAAGGATAATGCAAAGGTAATTTTGACCGATAAAGGCATAACCCCAACGCTGTTCCTGGGTGATCTGCCGGTCAGCGATACAAAGAGAAGGTGATAGCTGAGAGTTGAAATATTGCGGGGGATGACTGAATGTTGAAATATCGCAACGGATGGCTGCCATGCGCTTTGTAAAGTGCGCGTAGGAGAATGGTACAAATCTGATTGCTTGTTTTTTCTCGTGCTGCTTATCGAGATGCTAAAATTCCCTGTATGGGCTATCGCTACCCGGATTTCGACTTTCTCTTTTAACCTGCTTATTCTAAGGGTACCCAGGTGCCATCTGCTTCTCCGAACAACTGCGGAGCATTTATCTTGCCCGGCTCACTTGCTTCGAAGCGCATTTGACGTTCTTCCAGCCATTTCCCAAGCCGCCATACCTGTCTGCCGATGGTTGAAGCGCTCGTCGCTCTCTTGGTCATATAACTGATGATTTCTGCTGTCTTGCGGCAACTGAGGTCTGACGCAATAGCTCCAAATCTTCATCGGTTTCCGCAACAAAATCGGCTCCGGCAGCCTGAGCTGCGAACGTGGCTTCACCCTGGGCGAAAACCAAAACACGAACGGTTTTTCCCAGACCTTTAGGCAGCAGGGTCACATCACGAATCTGCTGGTCCGCCTGACAGGGGTTCAGACTGGATTCGTCAATTTCCCCAGCTTGCAAAAACGACTTTCCAGTCTTCAGCGTTCAAGCCTGGTATCAAAAATTGATTCAGCCTGCCTTCAATCGTTACAAAAATAGCTTTATAGCCAAATGCCCGGTCAGATTGGTAAATTTTGTTCGTAAGAAAAACTACAGCGCCATTTCCGTCCGGTGTAATTAGCAATGAAGAAATTGCCGCGCCTTCTTCAAAACCGAACGATTGGCGTGGTAACCGATTAATGTACCAGGTAATCTGAGCAGGATTATCAAAACCGTAATCAATGAGCAAAAATTCCTCACTAGAGGGAAGCCATTTGAATTCTCCCTTCGGCAAATCTAATATTTCGACAGAATTAGTTTGTAAATTTAGGATGTTTGCACTCTTTTTCTCGTACGAATCAGGTGCATTTGGATAAGTGCGGAAAAATAATTTTTTTCCGTCCGGGGATAAGCGCCATCCTTCTGAAAAAAACCAATCACCAGAGAAATCTATTTCGGTGGAATCGCCGTTCATTGTGTTCAACATAATTAGATTCCGATCCAGTAATTCCATTTTTTGTAAACCGGGTTTTAATCCTGACTCATTCACAGTGAGCAAGATATTTTCTCGGTCAATCCAACCTAATATACCTGGCATCATGTTTTCAGGGAACTCATATCGTTTTCCATCCCTCGTATCGCTGTTTAGAAGAAAGACGTCCCCTGAAAAACCTCTCCCATTTTCGATAGTATAAATGAGTCGCGAGTTGTCGCTATTCCAAAAAATTGGGAGATGTACAGAACTTTTCGAATAGATATTAGTAAATTCATTGGACTCGTAACTATATAGATGCAGTCCATCCATATTTACAAAAACTGCTTTTTCAAAATTTGACGACCAGGTCAAGTTAGGTTCTCTCTCCAAAAATTCGTAGTCATCAGAAACAAGATTAGTTTTCCGGGTATAAAGATTATTCACTATGATTTCAGGACTGATGGAAAGAATTTTTGAATTAAACGGAGGAATGACTGGGTCAACGGTTAAATATAGGTGTGGCAAATTCTCGAATTGATATCGGGAAAGTAGCGAGGCTTCGCCTATAGATAAAGAAGGAGCTGCTGTCGTTTCTGCAATCTGGCTGATTAATTTCTCAGGCTCTGAGCTAACTGTAGTTGGTATATTTTTTTCCGTTTCACAAGCAATCAGCAAAATTGCGACTAAAAGAAATATTAAGTATTGTCTTTTTCTAGTACACTTAAAAATATTCATTTCGGGGAACCTCCTCTATACAAATTGTTGCGCAGCCTGTGAACTAAGGCTACGCAACATTGTTGCGTTCAAAAATTTTAGTAATCGTATACCCAAATTTCATCCCACGCAACATAAGACGACCTGTTTGGATCTTTATTTCCTAATGCAACTGAATTAATTCCACTACTTATTTTATTCGGTGTTATCAGGAGCCATGTATCATAATAAATACTTTGATTTAAACACGGATACGAAACGCCGTTTACTTTGTAGCAGGCAGAGGTAGTGGTTGCGTAATTTGATGGTATGTATGCGGAAACTCTCGTATTTAAATTACCCCTAGGAGACCAATGTGCTTTTACTGTTTCAATTCCAGTCATTGTAGTAGCGTATCTTATGGAATAAGGCGAACACCATGAACCATTTGCCGACCCACAATAACCATAACCCGAAGCACTTAGAGGGTTACCATTATCTATTCCCCAATAGCTTCCATCATTAGCATAAACCTCCGTGAATGAATTAGGAACCTTTGCTGATAGTTCTTCCCTAGAGTAACTCTCTTGTTTCATGAACGGAAGGGTATTTACCAAATTCAACAACTGCCCGTCTTTGGTCAAACCCACTTGGATAAAGAAATTACCAAATCCTGTTGCTTCCGGACTGCCTGCGTTCCATCGGAAAAAGTAATTTAATTCTCCTTTGTCGCCAATATTTAATCTTAGCAGATCATAATTAACCTGGATATTCAGCTTCTCTATATATTCTTTGGCTAATTCTTCCAATTCCTCAAGCTCAAGTTCTTTATGCATCAAGGTAAACTCTCTCGAGCTATCAAAAGGATAAACTTCTATGAATTGCCCTGACACCGAATCCACTCGAAAAGTAAATTCTCCTGACTGAAAATAATTGAGCTTGTTCTCTGTGCTGTAATAGGGCAACATTCCACCTTCAAGCCTGGTAACATCCTCACCGGTCAGCGCTTCAATGACTTCTTCAGAGCTTAATCCCTGTGGTAGGGTCGTTTCTCCAAATACGGCAGGCGATTGCCAAATAGAAACAACTAAAAGCAACAAGACAATACCACCTGTTGTTAACCAATTTACTTTTTTCATTTTTTTCTCCTGAGATTTTAAATTCATAGCTATTGTTTTTCATTTTAATAATTATTCTTCTATAAACACCTCCTGGATACTTCCTAAATCTTCAACCAGCCGATTAATCAGGCAGGTTTCAGTGTTTATCAGATAATTGCTAAATTCTTCTTGTCTTGCTTGCTGAATTTCCACAACCAGACCTAAAGAATCAGATGACCAAAAGAAGTTGTTGATAGCCGTAGGATTTATGAGTGTACGTTCCGCATCAATCAGGGTTTTTGTTTCCCCTGTTCTCAGGTTTTTAATCATTAGGGTTGCTTGTTGAGCTCCCCGGTAAGCAATCCAATTACCGTCTGAAGAGATTTGCAGATTAATGTTTTTTATTGCAGATTTATCAAGATAGAAAATATTAAGAATTTCGCCGTTATCCAGGTCGACAGATCGCAAGATGTATCCCTGCCCATAAATATCCTGGGTGCCAAAAAGGAGACTTTCTGAATTGCTTCCCCATCCAGCCAGCGAACTTCCCAGAGGTATTTGGATTGTATTTATTAATTTCGCACCCGCTGTAAACACAAGCAAACTATTTCCGGATTGAACCGCAATTCGATTGGATTCTCTGTTCCAAATGGCTCTGCTGGAGAATATTCCACTGTATTTTGATTCTTTACCATTCTCAATGTTCCGGATTGTCAATCCTTGTTCGTCTATGATGCCTGCATATTCCTGATTTGTACTGACAGAGACATAATGAGCTTCTTCGGCTATCAGAATAGCTTGATTTTTACTTGAATTAAGTGACCAGCTGCCATCAGAATTTTCAACAAGCCAGATTGCTGATTCAAGCCTTGATGTGGTAAATAAAGTTGAAATACTATCCGATGATATGCAAGCCGTTTCGATAGTAGTCACACCTTGATTTGAGGGATTCCACAACACTGACCATTGCTCTGGCTCTCCTTCAAACAAATCTTTCATAGGACCTTCCGTTATCCTTACAGGAACCGTGATTGTGAGAGGGAAGGTAACGCCAAGCTCAGAAAACTTGAAGTTGGCATGCAAAGGTGTGTTTTTGGTTCCTTCCGTTTTCTGACTCCCTGCAGGTGAATCGTAAGCGAGTAGGGTTCCGTTAGCGTCCACGATGACAGGCACTCCGGCAATATGGAAAATGTTTTCAGATTTTGGGTCAAGTACAAGATCAGTTACAAGTATCCAGTAACTGTCTTCCTTAAAGCTTTGTGTGATTTGTATCTTCCCGCTTGAACCATTCTCGATTACCTGTTGAGAAATATCAAATTCCTGTTCGGACAACTTTTCATCTGAGGACTGGAAGCGCAAAGGTATTTTAAGGATGCTATTTTCTGAGTTACTTGAGTCATCCATGCATGGCAAATTCAAAATAACCTCTTGAGACCCATCAGGTAAGGATGGAAATTGCCCTTTCGCATTCTCTTCATAACGTTCATCACTACCGGGAAGTGTCAGAAACCGTTTGATTTGACACGAATCCATACTCGTAAAACCAACCTCTGCATTCGGAAAAACGAAATAATCAATTATGGTTCGATCTTTTGAATACATTGCAGACGGCACTAAGACAGTAATGTTATCAAATTCAATTTGTACAGGTTCAGTTAGGCTCATAACGGAAGCTGGCTCACTTACCAACCCGGTTGATGATGAATAGCCTAACCATTTTGCGATCTGTGCCACGACTTTCGTTGGATTCATAATAAAATAGCTGATACAAAAAAGTAACAATAATGCGCCGGCTAACCGTAAGAACCATAAACCTGTTTTGGATGCTGATTGCCTAACCTCAGAAGCAGGCTTATATCGAAAAAACTGAGATTCAAGGTTACTTCTAAAAGAATCAGAAATAGCTGGTCTATCGTATGAAATATCGATAAGTTGTTCTGTTTTCTTTAACGTTTCTTGGTCCATATTAAACCTTCATTTCTATAGCGAGATATCGGATTATTTTGTAATACTTCTTTTTTGTCTTGTCGACTGAATAACCGGTTAATTTGGACATCTCATTAAAAGTGAGTTCAGCCACAAATTTGAGTCGTAATAATTCCGCATCTTCGGGAGAAAGACGGCTCACAAGTTGACGAACGGTTAGCACGTCCTCTTTGCTGAAACCAGAAGGATTGAACAGATTAGCATCCAGCTCCTCAATAAATTCAACCGTTATTTCTTCTCTTCTGTTTGTTTTACGAAAGAGGTCATTAGCTTTGCTTCGGGCTATTTGGAATAGCCACGAACCAAAACATTCTTTGTTCCTCAAATCTCCAATCGATGCAAATGCTGATAAAAAAGTTTGAGATGTCAGATCCTCAGTATCTGCTAAATTCTTAACTATATCGAGTAAGTAGTAATAAACCCTTTTAAAATAACGATCATATAAGACAGTAAATGCTTGAGGATCATCAATTGCCAACCCAGCAAGTTCGCCATCCGAGAGTTCGGTGTACACCCGAAACTGTTTTACCTGCCTTCGTAGATTCGTTATAGAAACAGAGCTTTTTCTTTGCATATTAAGTAGACGCTATAAAAGTTGTTTTGTGCCAATTTGGAAAGTTTTTGTCAGTGAAACGGATTTATTCTATAGGCTTAAAAAGAGTAGATCAGAGTATTTTTACCTTCTTGGTTTTCAGACACTCGAAAAGCATCGGCGCGCTCCCCTATAGTCACCCGGCGCTGATGCTGGTGTGAGCAAGGCGTAGACAAGTGTACCAGTCTGAATGGAGCGAGAAAAAGCATCCTAACTAGCAGCATTTATAGGCTTTCCAACAAGGTGATGCTTATTGTGCCAAAAATATCTGAAAGTAAATTCAATCTTGACCTGGATCAATTGCAGAATTAAAAAAATAGCCCTGCGAGGGATGCTCAGCAGGGCTTTTTTTAAGAAGTGTTTCTCTTAAACCGCTTCGGTCTCCATGTTCATGGCAGAGTTGACATCAACTTTCACACCAGGACCCATGGTGGAAGCCAGGGTGACTCGCTTGATAAATTGCCCTTTCGCTCCGGCAGGGCGCGCTTTGCGCACTGCACTGGTCAGGGCAGCCATGTTTTCATAAAGATCTGCGGCACTGAACGAAACCTTGCCGAGCGGCACGTGAATGTTGGCGCTCTTATCAAGCCTAAACTCAACCCGACCAGCCTTGGCTGTTTCGATTGCCTGGGCGATGTCGTCCGGCTGGACAACTGTACCGGCTTTTGGGTTGGGCATCAGGTTGCGGGGACCCAAAACACGACCCAGGCGACCAACCTTGCCCATCATATCCATCGTGCCAACAGCTACATCAAAATCGGTGTAACCGCCCTGAATGCGAGCCAAATCTTCATCGGTCTCAGCCACAAAATCGGCACCGGCAGCCCGAGCCGCGGACGCAGCTTCACCCTGGGCGAAAACCAAAACACGAACGGTTTTTCCCAGACCTTTTGGCAGCAGGGTCACATCACGAATCTGCTGGTCCGCCTGGCGGGGGTCAAGACCGGTGCGGATATGGATTTCGACGGTTTCGTCAAACTTGGCAAACGCCAGCTCTTTGACTAAATCTATTGCTTCCCTGGGGCTATAACTTCTGTCAGCCTCAACTTTTTGGCTGGCGTTGATGAAATTCTTTCCTTTTTTAGACATTAAGACTCCTTTGTGGTTCCACCGGGCGTCTCAACCCTCCCACTATGCTAATTTCCTGTTTACTTTTCGACGACTTTAATGCCCATGTTCCGGGCAGTGCCTTCCAACTGGCGAATGGCAGCTTCAATATCGTTGGCGTTCATGTCTTTGTACTTGGTTTCAGCGATCTCTTTCAACTGAGCCTTGGTAACCTGACCGACCTTTTCGGCTTTTGGATGGGCTGACCCCTTGTCAACACCGGCTGCTTTCTTGATCAAAACCGCTGCGGGCGGGGATTTCAACTCAAACTTGAATGAGCCATCCATAAAGATGGTAATGTCTGCGGGGATAATTTCGCCCATCCGGTTTGAGGTACGGGCATTGTAATCCTTGCAGAACGCCATGATGTTGACACCATGAGGTGCCAGCGCCGGACCAATCGGGGGAGCCGGATTGGCTTTACCAGCCTGGATTTGCAGTCTTACTATTGCTTTTACTTTCTTTGCCACTAATAAATCTCCTTGGTGGTTCTAACGGGTCTGTTGACCCTCCCACAAATTTCCGGATCGCTCCGGTTTACGCTTTTTCAACCTGCAGAAAATCGAGTTCCACAGGAGTATCCCGCCCAAAGAAATTCACCATCACGCGAATCTTTGAACGTTCCATATAAATTTCATCAACGACGCCTCTGAAGTCGTTGAAGGGACCATCCACAATGCGCACACGATCGCCTGGCTTATAAGTGACTTTATAAGTTGGCGCTTCGTTTTCCATTCGGCGCAAGATGCTGGCGACTTCTTCCGGGCGCAGCGGGGTGGGATCATCACCCATGCCCACAAACCCGGTCACACCAGGCGTGTTGCGTACTACGAACCAGGAATCTTCCTCCAGGATCATATTCACCAGCACATAGCCAGGAAAAACATGGCGCTCCACGGTACGGCGTTTGCCATCCCGAACTTCGATCTCTTCCTGGGTCGGTATGACAACATCAAAGATCTTGTCTTTCATCGCCATGGTTTCGATGCGTTGTTCCAGGTTCTTCCGCACCTTGTTTTCATAACCAGAGTAGCAATGAATTACAAACCACTGACGGTTATCGTCAGGCTTTGCTTCGGCGCCCGGGGCAGCTTGTGTCTCCGGGGATTGATCAGCCGGATTCAGCTCTTCAAAACCCTGGAGGTCGTCATTCGAAAGGTCAGACATGATTTCGTCTCTTTTCTTTGCCTATCCGACCAACAATCCAACCAGGCGAGCAAATATGAAATCAAGTACGCCCAGGAGGGCAGACATGATCACGGTTACGATCAGGACGATGCGTGTAAGCGCCAGCGCTTCCTCACGGGTTGGCCAGCTAACTTTGCGCAGTTCACCAATTGTCTGACGCCACCAGATCTTGATCTTCTGGAAAAAATTAGGTCTTTTATCATTCTTTGCCATAGTTAACTCCTGGTTGACAGTTCAACGCCGTAGGATCTACGGCGCTGATTTTCTTCAACAGGTCAGGTAGGAATTGAACCCACAACCCCCGCTTTTGGAGAGCGGTGCTCTGCCAATTGAGCTACTGACCTACGCGCTCCCTTTTCAGGAAGCTTATTTTACCTCCCGATGCAGTTGGTGACAACGACAGCGCGGGCAATACTTATTCATTTCAATGCGACCAGGGTCATTTCGGCGGTTTTTAACCGTTGTGTAATTACGTTCTTTACACTCGGTGCACGCCAGGTGTATGACTGGTCTGATATCTTTTTTCTTCGATGCCATTTTAGTCTAACATGGCTGCCTTGTTCAGACAGCCATGATTCCTTCCTGAAATTCTTATCAACTAAGAAATAATCTTTGTGATCCTGCCAGCGCCTACTGTCAGACCGCCTTCGCGGATAGCGAATTCGGAACCGTCTTCAATAGCGACTTTTTGGATCAGTTTAACTCTCAGACCGTTGACGTTATCACCGGGCAGAACCATTTCAACGCCTTCGGGCAGGGTCACATCGCCGGTAACATCGGTGGTGTGGATATAGAACTGCGGGCGATAGCCAGTGAAGAATGCGCTGTGACGTCCACCTTCTTCTTTGCGAAGGATGTAAACGGAGCATTCAAACTCGGTATGGGGGGTAATGGAGTTGGGTTTCGCCAAAACCATACCGCGTTCCACCTGATCGCGATCGATGCCGCGCAGCAGAATACCAGCATTGTCACCAGCCTGACCACGGTCAAGCATTTTGTGGAACATTTCGATACCAGTCGCAACGGTGGGCAGGGGTTTTTCCATCAAACCGACGATGTGAACAGGATCGTTCAGTTTCAAAGTACCGCGTTCGATACGACCGGTCACAACAGTCCCGCGACCTTTAATCGAGAAAACGTCTTCGATGGGCATGAGGAAATCTTTTTCGAAATCACGCAGGGGCTCCTCAAAGAATTCGTCAACCGCGTCCATCAGGTCTGCGATCGGTTTGTATTCCGGGGCTTCGGGGTCCGTCGAAGTGCTCTCGAGAGCAACCTTGGCAGAACCGCGAATGATCGGCACGTCGTCGCCGGGGAAGCCGTTTTTGGTCAGCAGTTCGCGAATTTCCATTTCGACCAGTTCAAGCAGTTCGGGGTCGTCCATTTGATCGGTCTTGTTCAAAAAGACTAAAATGGAGGGAACCTCAACCTGGCGAGCCAGCAGAACGTGTTCTTCGGTTTGGGGCATGGGACCATCAGGCGCGCTGACAACAAGGATTGCGCCATCGACCTGGGCTGCACCGGTAATCATGTTTTTAATGTAGTCACGGTGACCGGGCATATCAACGTGGGCATAGTGGCGCTTGGCAGTCTCATATTCAACATGAGTAATGTTGATGGTAATACCACGAGCTTTTTCTTCCGGAGCATTGTCAATCGTTGAATAATCACGGAATTTGCCATAACCACGCATTGCCTGGACTTTGGTAATAGCAGCGGTCAGGGTGGTCTTGCCATGGTCAATATGACCCATCGTACCGATGTTCATATGAGGCTTAGAGCGGTCAAATTTTTGTTTCGCCATCTTTTCTCCTTAATAATGACTTTATTTTTCTCTTTTTCGGCAAGAGCCCTCAATCGGATTCGAACCGATGACCTCATTCTTACCAAGAATGCGCTCTACCATCTGAGCTATGAGGGCAGCCGTACCTTCACACTGCCTTTGCAGCGTAAAATGGACGGTGAAGGATTCGAACCTCCGAAGGCGCCTGCCAGCTGATTTACAGTCAGCCCCCGTTGTCCACTTGGGTAACCGTCCTGGGTTTTCCTTGGGGCGCTTGCTTACCCACTGGAGATTGCAATCCACCGAAGTCGATCGCAATCGCTAAAGAGTAAAACAGAGCCGACGATCGGAATCGAACCGATAACCTACCACTTACAAGGCGGTTGCTCTACCATTGAGCTACGCCGGCGCCCGGGAAAATATTTTGTTGTTAAGGATACTCACAGACTAAAAAGTATATCAAAATTTGCACGCTTGCGCAAGGCTGAATCTTTCCAGTCCTTCAATTTCAAATCGAGAGTTTATCAGCTTAAACCTGCTAAGTCAAGGGAATTTGATCAAAAACCTGCCGCAATTATGGTCTGTCTTTTATCATCCCACTGAGCAGCTCCTCCCGAATTCTTTCAAACAGGATTTGCCTGCCTTCAGGCATGATTTCCTGGTCGATCCGGGTCAGCTCCAGGCTGCCTGTGCTGCCAGTCAGGATTTCTCCATCCAGCAATCTGCCAGCCGCCACTTCGACGCTGACGTAAAGGTCACTTCCAAACACCCCCAACAGACGTGTGGCTGCCTCCAAACCGGGCTGCCCTTCTACACCTACAATGATGACATTGTTGGCTGAGAGGTAGCTGATTAGCTCAGCAGAAGATATTTCTGGCTGCACATAGATGCTTCTGACCGCGCTCGCCAAAAGCGCGTCAGCGGCAGCTTGCCAATCACCGCTGATTGTCGGGTCTGTCATTTCAGCCGTAAACGGATAATAACCAACGGGCATATAGCGCGCCCGGCAGATTCCGCAGAAAAACCGTGCACCGGTTAAAAATGAATCGCGTGTACGGTTACCGGCATCATCGTTTGCCAGGCTGATCACCCCCACGCGGTAATCATCAGTCGTCAGAGCCAGGGCATAGCCAGCCAAAAACGCACGTTGTTCCAACGTTCCGCCCGCACTGCTGACCAGGTGGATGTTGCCAGTCGGATTCAAACCCGCGACGTCTACGGCTAAAAATTGAACCGCGGGCAGTTGCGCTGCGATTGCCTCAATCTCCGCTGCGTTCGCGGTGCTGACGATTACCCTCACTGTTGGGGTCACCTGCTCTACAGAAATAATGTCGTGTTGTTCAAATGTCCGGTCACTTTCTGCCGCAAGGGCTGAGAGCCGCCCCGATACAGCCTGATTGTGCGTCGAACCCGCCCCTGACCAAAACACCAATTCGCTGCTGATCAGCGAAATCGGTAATTCGGTTGCGACTTCCGGCGGTGCCGTGATTACGGTTTCTTCGGTTGCGATCGGTTGGGTTTCCGCAGGAGTCAAAGTCACATCAGGCTGTTGTGGATTGCAAGCAGCAACCAGCATTGATATTGCTATCAGAATTAACATCAGGGAGAATTTCGTTTTCGTCATGGCAATATTTTATCTTAACTCGTGGATAGAATGAAATTTGTATGCTTGCAGGCGTAGCGAAGCAATCTGCCTTTAATCTGTCATCCTAAGCCTCTTTTGCGAAGGACCCTGACGTTTCGACCACAATGGCTATTCTACTGAAACGGGTAGATTTTTGCGAATTACACTGTGTGTCACTTCGTTCAGAATGACAGTCTTCTTGTCAGAATGAAGAATAAAAGAGTAAGAGATTAAAAGCAGACTGCCGCGCCCCCTCGTTGTGATTCAATAGCCCCTGCTATTCGGCTAACGGGGGCTCGCAGTGACGGGTATGCAATCTGTCATCCTGAGCCTCTTTTGTGAAGGATCCTGACTTTTCAACCACATTGGCTATTCTACTGAAACGGGTAGATTTTTGCGAATTACACTGTGTGTCACTTCGTTCAGAATGACAGTCTTCTTGTCAGAATGAAGAATAAAAGAGTAAGAGATTAAAAGCAGACTGCCGCGCCCCCTCGTTGTGATTCAATAGCCCCTGCTATTTGGCTAACGGGGGCTCGCAGTGACGGGTATGTAATCTGTCATTGCGAGCGTAGCGAAGCATTCTGCCTTTAATCTGTCATCCTTAGCCTCTTTTGCGAAGGATCCTGACGTTTCAACCACATTGGCTATTCTACTGAAACGGGTAGATTCTTACGAATTACACTGTGTGTCACTTCGTTCAGAATGACAGTCTGTTTGTCGAGCAGCTCCCCGCACCACCTTTAATTCCCCCTCTAAAGAGGGGGTCGTTGTCGTGCCCCCGCTCCCCGGGCACAAACCATGCAACTATAGAGAAAGAGGATTTATTCAAGGATATCAACATGAGCATACCATCAACCGAAACAAGCCCGGACGAAGTCCACCTTGCACGCAAGCCACAAGGGTGGCGTATTCGCCAAATGATCAAAGACGGAGGAGCCCGAGAGCTGCGATCCTACGCTGAAAAGATGATGCAGCGCAGCCGGGTCAATTCCGCTTACTTTGCACAGCTTGCTCCCGGACTTGCATTGTTGCTGGTTGGCATCCTGGTCAATAATCCTTTACTGGTGATCATTGCCGGGGTCAGTTCTCCGGTGTTGAATCCGATTGTCGGGCTCGTTTCCGCGGCAATCCGCCCTTCAACCCGGCACTTGCTAAAGTCCATTTTTTACCTGGCGCTCACAATCCTGCTCTTCTTTGCGGTGGGATGGCTGGTCAATCTCCTCAGCCCGGAATTGGGTGGCGCGCTCGAGATTTTGCGGCTCTTTTCGGGGGGAGATGGCTGGTTCTCCTGGGTTATCCTGGTGGTTTTCTCGATCATCGGGTTGGTATTGTTTATTTTTCAGGACAACATTCCTTCTGTGCTTGTCTCTACCGTTTTATTTTTCCTGATCTTTATTCCAATCTCAGCAGCAGGATATCAAATGGCTCGGGGGGATACTGCCTTAAGTGCCAGTTTGCTGATTATTTCAAGTTCACGCTTATTCACCAGCTTATCCATCATGCTGCTGACAGCCTGGGTTGCCGGCTTCCAACCCCGGCGTGTGGTAGGTTGGATAACAATAGGCTTGGTTTTTATTGCCGCCCTCCTGCTCCTAAACGAAGCCTTTGGTTTTTTCCCGGCGCCAGAACAACCTGATTCCATGCCCGGGGCAAGTATTGTTGCCCTTCTTACCCCTGGGGTGCCCACCGAAGAACCAACCATTGCTCCTGGGTTCACCGCAACCTCGTTACCAACCGCGACTCCACGCCCAACCGCTACCCTCAGTCCGACAGCATCTCCTTCACTCGCGCCGGCACAGTCAGAGCCTGAAGAACCAGCTGCTCCAGAGTTTCTTCAGGCAGAGGTAACAGCAGAAAGTGGGATTGTCGTACGCGAAGCTCCTGATGTTTCATCCTTGATCCTTGCATACTTCAACAAAGGTCAGATTGTGACCTTATTTGGAGAACAGGTTACTGAACAAAATATCGTGTGGGAAAAGGTTTTGCTCGAAGACGGAACTGTTGGTTGGGCTACAAGCCGGTATCTGTTGATTATTTCAGACTAACGGGATAATATCTCAAGATTCTCAAGCGGTACGCGGATCACGCTCTCGTCATCGCGTTCCACCACGACAACATAGCTAAGCAATCCACTGCCCAGGTGTTCTTCTTTTTCAGGAACCTCAATAATTATGCCCTGGCTGCCAAAATAGGGGCTGCCCAGCAGGCGCACCTGGCAGCCCACCAAAGCTGTTTTCGCTTTATCGAACAATTCTGTCGCCTGGCTTCCCTGGTCAGGATAAAACAACCTGGGTTTGATCCCGTCCCTGTTGTTGGGTTCCTGCGCGAGCAGGTAGACTGGTTTTTCGTTCATCTCTTGCAAGGCGCTGCTGGAAACCGAATCGGTTTGCGCTTCTCCAAAACCCACCAGACTGATTAATGGCACATTCCAGTTTTTATAAGCTCTATACAATCCGGGCTCCAATACCGGAGCGATTACACCCGCAGCCTGAGCATCACGCAACAAATCCAGCTGGGGAAGATTAAGTTTGCCCGGAAACAGGACAATTTTGTCTTTCAGGTCATTTATTGGCAATCGACCCAGCTCTTCCACCAGGATAAGCATGCCCGCGGCACATTTCCCGTTTCCCCAGGCTGCCTGCAGACAGGTTCCCCGTGCAATGATATCAGCTCCAAACCCGGGAGCTATTTCCGCAACCGTTCCAGGGATTGGGCTGTTAGCCTGGATCTTTTTCTCTCCCATCGCCAGGGTTACCCTGCCATCACGGACCGCAACGACCTTCCCAGCCTCAGGAGCTCTGAAAATTCGGGAGATCAGTCCCTGTTTTTTGGCAATCACATCGCCTTTTTGGAAAGATTCACCTGCCAGGCGTTTAATCGACCCTTCGAGGTCACTATCTTTGATTTGAAAATGGTTCTTAACGTCAAACACCTGGAATCCCGCCGGCAAAACAACTTCAGCAATCAAATCGCCATAGCCGAGCACTTGCCCCAGGTGCGCCACGACCTTCCCCGGAACAGGCAGCCTGACCGCATGCTTGAGTAAATAGTCGCGCTCTACAATTGCTCCAGGCATGCTCAAACCCCCAGCTCCCAAAGCCAATTTTGGCGGATTTTGTTCATTATCTGGGGGTCGGAATGCAAAAAAGGCGGTCTTCCCCTGGCATCAATGATGATTCCCAGTTTTGAAGTTGGTGTGCTCACCCAACCACCTAATCCCCGCATGCCCATACCCACATCACTGTTTTCTTCAGGTGAAAGATAGACCCTGATATTGTCCACCGGTGATGTCTCAATGCGTTTTAGCTCGTTCATATAGACCTTATAGCGCTGGCGCATCTCGCCCATGCCCTCATCCACTTCCAGTCTTAACACTAATTGATCGATTGTCGCCAGGCTATCCACAACTACGATGGTCGCCATGTTGGTAAACATATCGTTATCTACAATCTGGGTTGAAAGCAGGCTGTTAAAATCAGCCAAGACCCCCAACGCGCCGGTTACTTCAAAATCGTCCCACGCAAATGTGGTTATGCCATTTGGCAATACGCTGTCCAGAACAGGGATGAAGGCATGCCTGAAAGATGGCAGTCGATCGAGGCTGGTGCCGCTAAGCAGCACTGGTTCATAATTATCCTGCATTCCCAGCTCTTCATCATAATGAAAATCCGGATCTATCCCGCTCAACCGCCGCAGCATACTTTTGATTCGTACGCTGATCCAGGTTATTTCGATGCTCAACTCTTCAAGCGTCGCTGGCAGGAAGAAGGGATGAATTTGCTTGTTCAACATGTAGGTTGCCACGGCAACAGGGTCAACCGATTTTCCCAGCATGCTGCTGACGGTTTCGATGGTCTCCTCATCGACAGCCATGTTTTCCCACAAACCCATTCGTTTGCCGTTGTGTGTAGCAATTACTTGTCCAAATTCAGGTTCCAGGTGGATTTGCAGGATGCCCTTATCAGTCGGTTGCGTTTGCTCCAACCAGCTTCCAATCCTCGCGCGGGCATATTCCGATGGCAGAATGTTGACTTTGGGGTTATCCAACATAGGCAGCATCGCGGGGAATTCTTTGATTCTGATTCGGCGGATCACCTTGCAAACCGCTTTGTAGGCGAATGAAAGGTCTTCCCTCCCGCTTTCTGGCTGAATATTGCCGGCGATGTACAGATCTTCCCCGATTTCAAGCTCAAGTTTAATATGGTCAGCCAACGCCTGGTTGCCTGCGTAGACAATTTGCGGACGCTCTCCCTGGCGCAGCTGGCACAACAAGCGCAGGTTACTGATCGCGGCTCTGAGCGCTTTTTCGGGTCCCCCATTCACACCGCCAGCCAAAATCAGCAGGTCGAAGCCGGTGTTGGTCAATTTTTCAATTTGTGAAGAAAGATTTGGTTCGTTCTGCAGGTTTAATTCCAAAACGATGTCCGAATTGAAGAAGCTTACCAGTCGACGCAGCGGTTCGAGGCTAAACTTTTCGGACAATCCGATTAGAGCAGTTCTAATCGGTTTCCCAGCGCTGAAAGTGATCCCTGCTCTCTCCAGCCCTTCCGTTCCCTCACCTTCGCTAAACAATATTTTTCCTTGTTTACTTATTATCCGCCGTCCGCTGATTTTTTCCAATGCCCGCAGCGCATTGGTTAGTGTCTGGGGGTCGCGGGCGCTGCCTGGTTGGTTTACATAGCCGCTCAGCTGATAACTGCCAGACCGGTCATCGAACAGCCACGCCTGGCTGCGAAGTGATGATATGTGGATGCTCAGATAAGGTGCCGTCATTATTCCTCTATAGCCACAATCTCACAAAATCAATGATCCGGTTAATGCTGCCAATCAGGGCGGTCAGTGCCGTCCCGAACAAACCTGCAAATATCGCTCCGAAGGTGATCCCAATGAACACCTGACCCACCCCGGAAAACCCATCCACCCACGGTTCAGGGGACTGCACAACGTTTTTGCCTTTTTTGCGATGGTGAAAGAAAAGTAACACCGCGATCACACCTAAAAGCATCATGAATGCTTCGAATATCGCGTTCCAATTTGGCTGCCCATCACGAACGACAGCTTGCGGGTCGAAAGCATTGACAACGCCCAATAGCTGTGGTGCCAGAGTTCCTCTGCTGATGCCCGCGACGGAAACAGCTGCCAGGATTCCCACCAGGAAACCAAGCGGGATCCCTGCCAATTTGGATGTCTTTCTAAACAAGTTCCACAATAACAAAATCGAGAGGATCGCCGGGACAAATGCCAACACTGCCGGTAGTTGGGGCAGACTGGTCAATGGCATGATTAGCATGGGGATAATCACCCTGTTTATCAGTATCAGGGCGGCATAGCCTGCGCTGACCCCAACCAGGATGTACATGGCGATGCCAAAGAACAGGTTGTCACCAAGCAAATAGCTGAACACCATTAACGAAAGCACGATGCCAGCCAGGGTCAGCAGGATGTTAAGGTCAGGCATGTCTGATACCCTCACCCTTCTCCGCGGCATCCGTTTCGATTTTGGTGATCATGCCTAAAATTAACACAACGATCATGATCAAAGTGCCGGCTTGCCAGGCGCGTTGGCTTGCATGCTCGCTTTGTCCAACCCCGCCCGGGTGCCCGGCAACGAAACCCGAAAGCTGTCCGGATTCAAAATAAGGAAGCAGCAAAGCTTCACTGAGGGCAATACTTACCGCGAACGTAGGCACATCAGGATGCCAGGGGCTAACTTGTTCGAGCCAGTTGCGTACAAACTCAGGCGAATCGCTTACCAGCAGAACCTGGTTAGTTTCATCCATTAACGTCGTGCCGTCTTTTACTGCCTGTTCAATCGGTGTCGCCCCCCAGTTTGGGCTTGAACCAGCAGCAAGTGCCAGGTAGCCCAGGTTTCCGCCAGGAATGAATTCGATCTCTATCGTTGGTTCAGAACGCTCAGAGTCAAAAAGCCCTTCGCCCAACCATAAGTCCACTGGTTGGCTGGTCACATACCGCAGCGAAACTCCGCGCTGGCGCAGGTCTTCCAGTACTGGGATGACCAGGGGCTCAATCTCGCTGCTGGTGGCAGCCTGGTAATCCAAAACCACCAAAACTACCTCTCCGGGCTGCATTTGTTCACTTTTTTCCTGCATGGCGATAGCCGGCAGACTGACTGGCAAATCCAGGTCTTGCCCTGGACCAATCACCAGGGAGAATATCACTCCTGCCAAAAGCAGAAGCGCCAGGATCAAACGCCCCAGCTTGCCCTGGCGGGTATTTTCGTGCAAAACCGGGATGCTGCGTCGACCTTCCTGCCCGATGATGTTGGTCAACACCTGCGCGCGGTCACGCTGGTTGCGTAAAAGCAGCAGGTCAGGGATCGTTTCATCAATCGCAGGGTTTTTCAAACCATCTTCTGCCGGCTCATCTGCATGCTTTTCTTCGTCAGCTTGTTGTGCGACTGCTTCCTTTGTTTCGTCCGTTTCGGAAGATTTCTGATCTTCTTGTTCTGTGAGTTCGTCCCCGGGCTGCTTGCCTTCTGCTTGTGAGCTTTCTTCCTCGTTTTCTTCCCCCTTAACCTGCTCTGGCGCCGCAGGCTCACTTGCGGGACGCTCTATTTCAAAAGCCGGCTCCTCTTCGTCTGGCTCACCGATTAAAGCTCCCTCAAGGTACTCCTGGTTTTCGACAGGTGTAGAGTCCGCGTCTTCAGGCGGACCAGGATTGTTCAACCTGTTCGGATTATTAAGGGGAAATTCATCAAGGTCGTCATCGGGAATGTTGTGAAAATCAAACGGCACTTCGTGATCCGTTTCGAGATCTGACCGCTTTTTACTTTGCTCGTCATCTTCCGCCGGAAAATATTCTTCCTCCACATTCGGGGAGGCAGGCTGGTTAAATTCATCCCCAATTTCCCGACGCAGCAGTTCCTGCAGTTCTTCTTCGGTCCACTCATCTTCAAAACTGCTGTCCTGAGAGCCGGTTAATACCTGCTTTGTGTCCTGATCGCCTTGAGGGTGCAGCTCGCGTATCCGCCGCAGCCACTCAGGGTCGCCATTTTCATCCACCAGGTCTGTATTAACTCGTCGGGCTTTTTTCCGTTCTTTTTCAGATTGCTCGCGTATGCGCTGGATGATTTCGTCGAACGCCCGGTCCACCTGGGAGCTCCCTTCGGCGGAACGACGTTCGTCCATAGCCTGCCCACCCTTTGCCATTTCACCGCTGGCGTCCTCTTCCCGGCTGCGCTCCCGTACCCACTCCAACCAGTCCGGAACCTCGGGTCTGTCTGTCAATCCGCCGCTGTCATCCACCCCATTTTCCAAATTTTCGAGCTCCCCTCCACTCAACAACGTCGCAGCTTCTGTCTCATCGTCCAGGAGGCTGCTTTCATTCAGCGCAGCCAGGACCTCTGAAAATGATTCAGCGGCAGGGTCCTGCTCATCGGCATCCAAATCGTCAAAGAGGAACAAATCCTCCAAAACCTCCCCACAGCGAATGCACTTGAGTGAAAACAAAGCGTTTTCCTGCCCACAATGTGGACAGACGCGTAATTGGTCAGCCTGCTCACTCATTTTCCACCACCTGACCAAACAATATTCGTATTGACGTGATTACCGCGCCCAGTGCCACCCCGATCAACAAGCCTCGCGCTCCGATAACCGGAAGCCTTTGCAGCGAGGCGACCGCTTCAGAAAGGAACGAGTTTTGCGTTACCGGCAGGAAGCCCAGGTTCAAAAACAGGAAGCCCAGGGCGCTTATTCCAAATGACACCGTCAGAATAGACCAGCCTCTCACCCTGAAAACCTTAATCGCAGCGCTCATCATTACCAACGCGACCAACCCCAACAACGCCATTTCAAGCGGCACCTGGATCGCCCTGATTACCTGTAAATATCGCGCGTCGTCGGCACCGCGAATGATGCCAAAGGCGAAGGTAGCGGTAAACGCAGCGATAAAGACCAGGCTGAACAGAAAACCCCGCCTTCCTATCGCGATATAGCGGATATGCGTGGCGACAAGGCTGCCGATCGCGATCAGCAGGGTCACAGCCGTGAGGATGATTGCCCAATTTAAGACCACGTTCAGGAAAGCAGAAGTGACCGGTTGGAAGAACAAGGCAATCAGGAATAAGAGCCCGGATACTGCCGCGACCACGATCATCTGGCGCTCTTTCACGGCAGCACCCCGCTCAGTTTCAGAACCGCCGCAACCAAAAGCGCGATCGCGATGATTACACGCAGCCAGTTGAGCGTCATTGCTGTGCCCTGCACATACCCCCGGTTCGATTTGCCCACAGCAGGCAGATAATAATCTTCTCCGAGGGTTATCTCGGCTTCAGTAGCAAAAAAGGCGGCTTGTGACGCCACAGAGCCGCTTGTGAAAATCAGCGGAACCCTTTTTCGTTCAGCCAAATCTGCAATCAATATGCTCTCAGGTCGGAAAGCGCCTGCCATGACCAACCCGGCGTTTCCAGGGCGTGCCAACTCTGGCAGCAAACCCGCCATCCCGGCAAAGGGGCTGGGTCCGCTGAGCTGGTTGTATTCTGGTCGAAACAGTTCTGTAGCCATGGCGTTTTCGTACGCGCCAAAAACAACCATCCGGCTGATACTGGCAAGGGCACCATCTGAACTGAAAGCATGGGTTGGCTTGTCATTAAAAACCACACGGTTCATCAGCGTCCGCTCCACCAATAAACCAGTCGTATCCCCCAACCCTGTGCTCAAACTCGAAAACCCTTCACCCAGCCCAATTATCAGCGTCTTTCCTTCTTCTGCAGAACGGTGCATCAGTGTGTCGATACCTGTAAAAGCCTGCGGTGTTTGAAGAGATTTATGGTTTTTTCGTTTCGAGAGAATTGAGGCAAGAAAAGTCAGAAGGATGATTAAAACGATTACCACTCCCGCTAAAAAATCCGTCTGGCTGAGGGTGTTCATGATAATATGCCTCGATCTGACCCTATACGGTTGCTATCCGGCTCAACAGAAAAACAGGCGCGCGTCAATCCGGTCGGGAAACCAGTTTGAAAATTTTTAATAACGATAGAAACCGATGAAAACCCTCTTTTCATGGATAAAGTATAGCATAACCGCTTAATTTCACACCTCAGAAAATCATTCCGCCTTTACAAAAAACGCCCTGTCTCCAGGGCGCTCTTTCTACCATAGCTGATTACCCACCATGGATCGACTCACCATGTGCCGCCTCGGCAGCTTCCATGATCGCTTCTGATAAGGTGGGGTGAATATGTACAGAGCGGGCAATTTCTTCCACGGTCAGTTCGTTTGCCTGCGCCAAAACCAGCTCCGGCAACAATTCTGAGACTTCCGGACCGACCAATGTAGCCCCAAGCAGCTCGCCAAATTTTGCGTCTGTAATGATTTTGGCGAATCCCGTTCCCTGCCCCAGCCCGAGCGCTTTTCCATTGGCGATAAAACTGAATCGACCGACCTTTACATCGAATCCAGCCTCTTTCGCCTGGGCTTCGGTGTAGCCAAACGAAGCCACCTGCGGGTCTGAGAAGACCGCTCTCGGGATCATGCGGTAATCCAGCTTGCGGGCTTCCTCGCCGGCAATCACCTCGGCACAGATTTGCCCCTGCGCCGAAGCAGTGTGAGCAAGCAAAAGCTGACCAGTTACATCACCAATCGCCCAGACACCGGCAACGTTCGTTGCCATGCGCTCATCGATCTGCACAAACCCTCGTTTGTCCAGCGCGACGCCAGCCTCCTCCAGCCCTATCCCCTGGGAATTCGGTTTGAACCCAATCGCAACCAGCGTAATCTCCGCTTCCAGGGTTTCTTCTCCATTCTCACCTTCAACCACCACGCTTGTACCGGTCTCGGTTTTGCTGACGGTTTTGACCCTGGTCCCGGTAAACGCCTTCACGCCTCGTTTTTTGAAGGCTTTGACCAATTCTTTTGCGGCTTCCTCGTCTTCATTGGGCAGAATATGGGGCAGCATCTCTATAATCGTGACTTCAACACCATATCCGCTCCAAATGGTAGCGAATTCGACCCCGATCGCGCCCCCACCGATAATAACCGCCGATTTGGGCAGTTGTTCGAGCATGATCGCGTGGGAATAATTGAGCACCTTCTCACCATCTGGTTCCATTCCGGGAATCACTGTCGCGTGCGCGCCAGTCGATAAGATAACATCCTTAGCTTCGATCTCTTCCTGCCCACCTGCATTCAATTCGACGATGACCTTCCCTTTTCCAGCTAGTTTGCCTGTTCCTTCGAAAACCTCAATCTTATTTTTCTTCATTAAGAACGCGATGCCTTTGGTCAGGCGTTGGCTGACTTGCCGGCTACGTTTGAAGGCTGCCGAATAATCCAGTTCCAGGTTGTCAAAACTGATTCCATACGTTTTCGCCTCAGTGCGCAAGGTAAAGGCGATTTCGGCATTATGCAGCAGCGCTTTTGAAGGAATACAGCCTTCATTCAAACAAACGCCGCCCAACCACTTTTTGTCGATTATGGCGGTTTTCAAGCCCAGTTGTGAAGCCCGAATCGCAGCCACATATCCACCTGGTCCGGCACCAATTACGATCACATCAAATTGTTTCATTATGTTCTCCTTCGTAGAAGCTTTTTTTTATATAAGTGCCAGCCCGCAGGTCGCTAAAAGCCTGGCGCAGTCCTTTCCACCCCCTCTTTAGAGGGGGGCAGGGGGGTGAGAGAATTGGCACTACCCATATCATTAATCCATTCACTCAATATCCCATCTTTCCATGCAGCGATTCATCATTCTCAATGTATTCCTGCACTTTGATGACACGGTAATTATCTTTATCATCCCGAATATACACCATCTCGATGCCGGCATTAATGATCAGCCTTTTACACATTGAACATGGACCGGAACTCTGTACGTAATTATTGTTTTCTTTCAAGTCAATACCAGACAAATAAATCGCAGAACCAATCATTCGCTCGCGGGCAGCGCTGATAATCGCGTTTGCTTCAGCATGAACGCTTCGGCAAAGCTCATAACGTTCTCCCCGCGGCACATTCAACTGCTCGCGGATGCAAAAACCCAGGTCGATACAGTTAGCCCTGCCTCTCGGCGCGCCGTTATAGCCGGTTGAAACGACTTCGTCGTTCTTGACGATCACAGCCCCATACTGCTTGCGCAAGCAGGTAGCCCGTTGGCTGACAACCTCAGCAAGGTCAAGATAATAATTGATTTTGTCTCGTCTGATCACAGGCACCTCTTCGGGCAATCTTGTACCAAAATTGTAACCCACAGATCTGATAAAAAAACAGCAATCATGTTATTCACGCTCAAAGTCCTTCATCTTCGACAAACTGGTAGAAGGATTTTTCTTGCTTTTTATCATCAGCAGAAATCGTCCCGACCGGGCAGGTATAGAGCGTAAATTCCTCTTCACCGTCCAAACCGAAAATATGATCACAGAATTCCATGTCAAAAGCAGCCACGGCACAGGCACCCAAGCCCAGCGCGGAACAAGCCAGGTAAAGATTTTGAGCCATGTGACCGGCATCGATCAAAACCACGCGGTGCGCCCAGATACCATAGCGCCATTCAGCCCGGTAGGGAACAAAACTCCAGTAGAAGATAACGCCTGCTTTTGCTGCCCAGCTCTGCCCAAACAGCGAGTCCGAGATAGCTGCCGGCAGGTCTTCCACCGGCTGCAGAAATTCAAGCTCATGCCCCAGCGGCAGGTAGTGATAGGCTCCTGGCGGCAAACCTTCAACATCCTGTACCAACAAATAGGTTTCAAACGCGTGCCGGGCGCCTCCCGAAGGCACCGTTCGCAGCGTGGCGTATGACTTTCCGCGGATGTCTTTGATTCCTTGCGTTGCCCAGAGCATAAACGATAGCTGCAAAAGGCTTATTGGCAATTGGGTATAAACTCGTGAACTCTTTCGTTCGGTGACAATTTCGATAAAATCGTCTTTCATCCAGAGATTCTCAAAATTTCCCGGCAGCGCAAAAGCCCGCTCCGTCATCGGCGCCTTTACCAGGGGTGGCTGTGGCAGATTAAGCCGCTGGTCGGATTCAAAATCGTCATACGGCGTGCTGGCGAAACTTTTCAGAAAATCTCGTCCTTCTTCGATCAATTTCTTCTGTATTTCCGGGTCAAGCATGGCGACTCCTAAAATTTGCTGGTTTGGTTTATTATAGACCCAATGGCAGTCGGATTCATAATAAATTGAGAAAGCAGCATCTCAGAGGTCGCTCAAACAACTATGAGTTATGGAAGCAGACCTAATTATTAATCAAGGCAGACAATTCGTCCAAGGAGGGCTATAGCCTCGATGAGAAGGCATAACGACTTTGTCACATTTGACCTCCTGACGGCGTTAACATCTATGTAGCTACAAATCGCAATTTGAACCTGAAAAGGAAAGCCAATGGATGATACAGACACCCTCAATAGATTTTTTTACAACAGTCCGTCTAAAAACGGAAAGGCAGGTCTGGCGGATGTGACCAACTTTTTTGAGCTTTATCGCAAAAATGTGACAAATATTTACTACTATCTCTACAGCCGCGTCCGAATCTTGTTTACGCCAAGCGAAACGTGTACGAACGTTCATTTCCGGAAAAAGAGTCTTTCGTGGAAATTGAATTTGATGGCAACAAGGTGCAAGCCTCCGACGAACCCATTGAAATTAACCAGGAAATTCAGCTCGGTTCGGTTATCTTCAAGTTGGCAACCATCGAAAAGAATCAGTTTGGGGGTTACAGCTTTCATTTCGATGGCACTGAAGGAAACATTGTCCAGTGCCTTGTAGATTTGGTCGGATATCCAACGAACATGAGTGGTGGTGGTAGCTTTAGCTTGAAGGATGACCCTTTCCATTTTTATCAGGCAAAGATGTACTCAGAAATACCTACAGGGATGCTGACCGTTCGCGCGTCACAACCGGCAGTCCTGGGTGATCTGATCACTTTTGTTGGTTCCTGGTCACCTGGAAAATAGACGAAAGCAGTAAATCAAAATAAGAAAAAGCGTTGGTAACCCAACGCTTTTCTCTATCTGCCAGTAATCAATCTCAATTGGTGCCCATTAGCCTGGATTGCAGATGATTATCTGTACATCGGACTCCACCAAAAATGACTATTTTCCCGAGATGGTCACGTTCTTAACCCTGACCCAGGGCAAAAGCCAATAGCCCGAGTTTTCGCGCTCCTGGCTGACCGCTGCGATATCGCGCAGCATGTCTGCCAGATTGCCAGCGATCATCACTTCGCTCAGGGGCTTGGTGACTTTGCCGTTTTCGATCAGGAAGCTGTTTTTGGCAACGCCGCTCAGATCGCCCGCAGGGCTGGGCTCACCACCCGAGAATCGCCCCAGCAGGATGCCCTTCTCAACGCCTCCAATCAGTTCCTCCAAAGGCGTTTCACCACTGTCAAACACAAAAGTGCCGCCGCTATTCGCCGAACGTTGCAAACCGGTCCTGGCAGCGCCATACCGGCTCAGGCTAAAGTTTTTAAGCACGCCGCCCTCGATCAGGGGCATATTTTCAGCGACATACCCATCACCGCTCAGCTGGCTTGCTCCTGGCAGGTTTGGGTGTTCAGCCGCCAGTGAGAAGTTGACCAGCGGGCTGGCAATCTGCTCGCCGAGCTTGTCTTTCCAGGGGCTCGTGCCGGAGATCAGCGCGCTGTCCTGCAAGTAGATGTCGCCGATGTACCACAAAAAATTCTCCAGGCAGCCGGGCATGATCACCAAATCACCCACAAAACTGCCCTCAAATTGATCGGTCACGATTTGCCGCTCTGTGTCATCCAAAATTCGCCTGACTCGTTCAGATTCAGTCACCCGTTCGGACGGATCTTCATAGACCGTGGCAAAGTAGTTGAAGGAAGAAGTCAAATCGCCGTCTTTCGCCATGAACATATTGGTCAGCTGATACAGCCCAACCTCTTCCGAGAGGCGCACACCGTTACTGTTGGCATAAAGCCGCTCGCTGTAATCATGCTCAACGCCAATCGTGTCAAAACTGATCTTCGGAAAATCCTTTTTCGTGTCTTCCAGCAAGCCAGTCAATTGCTTGTACATCTGCTCCAGGTCCGGTTTCTCTTCACCGCTGCTGAAGCTCAGATTTTCCTGCAGTTCAGCGATTCCCTCTGCCTCATCAGCTGCCGCCGACTGGGCAGCCTGCCATGCCTCCGCGACTGCCTGCTTGATGTCTGCCGGGTTAAAACTATTCAGGCTAACTGTTCCTTTACGCTTATCTTTAAGCAGCTTGATGCTGACCTTATCTGAAAACACCGTGCGCACCATGCTGATCTTGCCAAGTTCATAATAAAGCTCGGTCAATACATTGTGGCTCACCCAGGTTTCTCCTTCATCAGCGCCAACCGCTTTGATTTCTTCCAAAACGAGTTCGGCTGCCTCCAAAATTGCCTGGTTTTTAATTGCAAAATCCTTTTTCATGCCCGACCTCCCACGTTGATCTTTACCTTGATTGCAGGTCCGCCCATCCCTACCGGAATCATTTGCTTCTTTCCGCACATGCCCGAGTTGGTCCAGGTGACTGTATCGCTAACCATATCTGCTGATTTCAAAATCTCAAAAGCCACGCCTGAGACGGTGGTGTCTTTGATCGCCCGACCAAGCTTGCCATTCTTTATTTCAAAACCAAGCGGCACACCAAACATAAATTCACCGGTCGAATCTGCCTGCCCGTTGTTCATATCGGTCATCAGGTAGCCGTCTTCGACCGACGCGATCATATCTTCCAGTTTGTCAGTTCCGGGCAAAATGCAGGTGTTGCGCATACGGATCAGCGGTTCGTCCGAGAAATCATAAGCCCGCGCGTTGCCATGGGCTTCGTGCCCAAACTTGCGCGCCGATTCTTTGTTGTGCATGTAGCCGGTCAGGATGCCGTTTTCGATTAACATCTGGTCCTGCGCCGGCGTGCCTTCGTCATCGACAAAAACAGGCACCGGAGCCAGCTCGCCGAAAGCGGTGTGGGCAATATCGACCAGGCTAACCTTCTCGCTGGCGACGCGCTTGCCAAACATTGGTCCGCCAACCGAGCCGGTCTGCACAAAGTCGGCTTCGACGGTGTGCCCGACCGCTTCGTGTGCCAGGATGCCAGCCAGGTCCGAATCGAGAATCACGGTCTGGATGCCGGGTTTAGCGTAAATACCTTCTGCCTTTTGCATCAGCAATTCGTGTTGTTTTTCAAGTTTGTCAAAGTATTCTTCAGCAGTCTTGAAATTATCCATAAAGCTGCCATAACCGCCCAAAACTTTATAGAGCTCAACTGGCTGCCCGTCTTTATCCTGGGCGGTCATGAAAATGTAGACATTAGAGCGGGGGACAAACGAGTGCGAAACCACGCCGTCGCTGGTGTAAAGCAGTTTTTCCATATCAAGCACGCGCGCGAACACCCGTCGGCTGAGCAGCCGGGGGAAGCGCTCGGCGATGTAGCTGTCCAGTTCGTCCACGATACCCAGCAGATAGCTTTGTTCAACCTCGATGTCGTGCTCGAGCCCATCCTTGCGGGTAAAAGGCTGAACAGGAGAAAAATCGGGCTCCCCACGTCTGACGTGGTCGTCAAGAAAAGCCGCGTTTTGGCTGGCGGCATTCACAACCTGGGAAATCGCGTCCAGATCTTCGCCGTAGCCGGTCGCAGAAGCAAAACCATAGGCTCCACCCCTGACAACCCGTGCGGAAATGCCCTTGCTCACCCCGCTGGAATTGGAAACCAGGCTTCCATTGAGCATTGACACAGCGCGATTGCGGTTTTGCTGCGCGCGCAGTTCGGTATACCCAGTGAAACCATATTTTTTTACAAAATCGTGCAAGTGATCCTGAAGCATAAAAACCTCCATTTTTGAGTGGATTAATAATAACACGCCCGCTCCAGCAACAAGCAAAATTGCCGACATGACCGCATATTCGTTGTGCCAGCAACACTCAATATGGAAATTTCTGTCTATTTCGTGGTGTAGGGAACGGTTGCCACGCCGTCCCGCGAACAGCCGTAGGGCGAGACGTCTGTACCGGCGAAGTTGGTATTGGAGGTGCCTGATATTTACATTGGCGCGGTCGTGGTGCACCTCCAATCCGCCGTTGTCAGTGTGATCGTTGATATCGGTGGATTGAAAACACACAATGTGCGAGTAGAGAAAAGTACGAGGTGTTTTCAATATCGCCCGACGAAAAGTTGGCTTCGCCGGAACGGGACAAGCCGCGTTCCCTATGAATGATGGCTTCGCCGGAACGGGACAATCACTTCGTAAAGAATAATTCATAAGGGTCTTACCCTTCCGATTGACAAGATCCTTCGCAAAAGAGGCTCAGGATGACAAACTATCTGTCATCCTGAACGAAGTGACACAAAGTGTACTCCATAAAGATATTACCCTTCCAATCGACAAGATCCTTCATAAAAGAGGCTCAGGATGGCAGAACCCAGTTCCTAATCCCTGTTCCCTGTTCACGGCTGCCACGCCGCCCCGCGAACAGCCGTAGGGCGAGACACCTGTACCAACGAAGTCGGTATTGGAGGTGCCGGATATTTCCATTGGCGCGGTCGTGGTGCACCTCCAATCCGCCGTTGTGTGTGGAAAATGTGTACGGCGTATAAAAAACACACAATGTGCGAGTAAAGGAAAGTACGAGGTGTTATCAATATCGCCCGACGAAAAGTTGTCTTCGCCGGAACGGGACATTCACTTCGTAAAGAATAATTCATAAGGGTCTTACCGTTCCGATTGACAAGATCCTTCGCAAAAGAGGCTCAGGATGACAGAACCCAGTTCCTGTTCCCTGCTCCCTGTTCCCTGTTTCCTCTTCCCTGTTCGCGGCTGCCATGCCGGCTTGTCCTACGAAAAGATTGCTTCGCCGGAACGCGCGGTGCACGCTCCCTACAAATAATTTACGTTTTCGTTTTATCCACATTCACATTGGAAAATTGCTGTTCGCTGTACTGCGCTACTTGCAGACTGATGGTAAGGATGTTAAACTTAAACGACGGCGGCAGGCAATGACCATCCAAATTGGCAAAATTTCTTTAGAAACGCTCTGCAGGCTGTTTGATGCCCGGCAGGTGATTCTCTATGAAGCCGGGGCTCTGAGCGCATACCCACAACCGCCCGAAAGCGAGAAAGCAAGCTGGCAGGTCTATTCCAAACTGCTGCTTTCTTTCAACCACGCGTCCCGTCTGCATGCCTTTTCGTCTTCAGCCGAAACAAGACTGGTGTTGGTACAGCGCCTCACAACAACTGCCGTGCTCCTTTTGACTTACCCAATATCTACGCGCATAAAAACACTGGAAGCGACCCACCTCGCGCTGCGAGACCACCTTTCAAAGCCCGAGCCAGACTCGCTCACCCAGGCTGTTTTGAGGTTAGGCATTGACGACCTCAAACGCCCTGCCCCTGAACCAGCTCCAAAATCCGACCCGTTTCTTTCAATCTTCACAGACCTGCACAAATCCGCCCCTTCAGACACCCAGCCAATAAAGATTAACAAGTAAACAATTGCTCAGCCAGTCTGATCGGCAAGGTATACTAAACTAAAGCCTTTTCTAAGGAGTTATCATGCCAAAAATTCTCTATCTTCTCGACGGTCATGCCATCGCCTACCGCGCCTATTTCGCCCTCACCGCCGGCAGCTCCACCTACTGGACCAACAGCAAAGGCGAACCTACCGCCGGTGTTTATGGCTTTGCCAGCCGGTTGTTGCGCCTGTTCAAGCAGGAAGAGCCGGATTATGTAGCAGTCAGCTTCGACACTGGTCGCACCTTCCGCCACGAGATGTATGAAGACTACAAAGGCACCCGTGCCAAAATGCCCGACGATCTGCGGAGTCAAATCGAACGCATCCGTGAAATGGTCGATTGCTTCAATATCCCGCGTGTAGAAATTGACAATTACGAAGCCGACGACGTTATCGGCAGCCTGGCTCGTTGGGCAAGCGAAGAGAAAGGTCTGGGCGTCAAAATCATCACCGGCGACCGGGATTTGCTCCAGTTGGTGACAGACAGGGTGGTTGTCTCCCTTCCCGATCGCAAGAACGGTGGAGACGAAGACTACTTTCCTGAAGATGTCGTCCGCCGTATGGGCGTCAGACCCGACCAGATTGTCGATTACAAAGCCCTGGTTGGCGATCCTTCTGATAACATCCCCGGCGTGCGCGGCATCGGCGAGAAGACCGCTGTTGAGCTGCTGAAAAAATATGACACCCTTGATAACATTTACGCTAATCTGGATGAAATCAAGGGCAGAGCCAACAAACCACTCAGCGAAGGCAAGCAAGCCGCCTACCTGAGCCAGGATTTAGCCCGCATCCGCACAGATCTCCCGATCATCCTCGACCTCGAGCAGGCTAACCCGGTGCATTTCGACCCTGCTAATGTAGAAAATCTCTTTAAAGAGCTGGAATTTCGCACACTCACTCAGGATCTTAAAAAGATCACCACGAAAATGGATGCTGATTATCAGGAACAAAATGGTTTCCAGGGCAGTTTGTTCCCCGAAGCAGAAAAACCAAAAATCGAGATCATCAAGGATGAACCCAAGGCTCCTGGCTTCGAAACCGTGATTGTTGATGACCTCGAAAAGCTGAAGTTGCTGGTGGAAGATCTTGAAAGGGCTGAACAAATCGCCTTCGATACTGAAACCACCGGTCTCGACCCAATGCAGGATGATTTGGTTGGCATTTCGCTGGCTGCCAGCCCACATAAAGGCTATTACATACCCCTGAGGCACCAAAAAGGTCAGCAGCTCGATCTCAAAGCGGTCAAAACTGCCCTTCTATCGATTCTTGTTGACCCGAACATCCAAAAGGTCGCTCACAACGCCAAATTTGACCTGATCGCATTGCACAGAAGCGGCTTTGAAGTGACCCCGCTTGGTTTCGATACAATGGTCGCCGAATGGGTGATCGACCCAACCTCGCGCAACCTGGGACTCAAAGCCCAGGCAGACGCGCGCCTTGGCATACAAATGACCAACATCGATGAGCTGATCGGAAAAGGCAAAAACCAAATTAGCATGGACAAGGTATCCATTGATAAATGCGCTCCCTATGCGGCTGCTGATGCCGTAATGACACTGCGGCTGGTCGAACCCATGACCGAAGATTTGCGCGCCCATGCCTCCGAAAAGCTATACCGCGACCTGGAGAACCCCCTGATTCCCATTCTTGTCGGCATGGAAGAAGCCGGCATCCTTCTTGACAAACCTTTTTTTGCAAAATTTTCACTGGAACTGAAAGGGCAGATCGACCAGCTTACCCAGCAAGCCTACTTTCTGGCAGGTGAGAAATTCAACCTCAACTCCACCCAGCAGCTTTCAGATGTTTTGTTTGTGAAGTTGGCGCTCGAACCACCGGATCGCTCAAAAAAAACCAGCAGCGGTAAATATTCCACTTCCGCTGCCGTGCTCGAATCGATGCGCGGGATGCATCCTCTCGTGGATGCCATCCTCGAATACCGCGAGCTTTCCAAGCTTCAGTCCACTTATGTGGATGCCCTGCCAGCTCAGGTGAATCCCAACACCGGTCGCGTGCACACCACTTTCAACCAGACCGGCACGGTCACTGGTCGCATCGCTTCGCAAAACCCAAATTTGCAAAACATCCCCATCCGCACCGATCTCGGTCGCCGGGTGCGCCAGGGATTCATCGCCGCAGCGGGGCATGCACTATTAGCGCTCGATTATTCTCAAATCGAACTGCGCATCGTCGCCCACCTGGCACAGGACGAAGCCATGATGGACGCCTTCCACAAAAATCAGGATATCCATGCCGCAACTGCCGCAGCAATCCATGACGTTCCATTAAGCGAGGTCACCAGACAGCAGCGCCGGCATGCCAAGGCAATTAATTTTGGTTTGATTTATGGCATGAGCCCCTTTGGTCTCACCCGCACTACCGACCTGACCCTTGCAGAAGCTGAGAATTTCGTTAAAGAATATTTCAAGGAATTCCCGGCCGTCAAAAAATGGCTTGACGACACACGCCTGAGAGCAGCTCAACAAGGCTACGTAGAAACTTTGCTCGGTCGTCGGCGTTACTTCCCTGCCCTGGCTGCCGGCACAAATTACCTGATTCGCCAACGGGAAGAACGTGAAGCCATCAATGCCCCTGTTCAGGGTAGTGCCGCCGATATCATCAAGCTTGCCATGATCCGACTTCCTGACGCGTTGAAACAAGCCGGTTTGAAAACACGAATGCTCCTGCAGGTGCACGATGAATTGGTTTTCGAAGTGCCCGAATCCGAAATAGAGCCTGCTACAAAATTGGTAAAAGAAGTGATGGAAAGCGCTTACACGCTTTCGGTCCCCCTGGTCACCGAAGCCCGCGTCGGGAATAACTGGGGCGAGCTCACCGTCGTCGACCCTGATATGCCCGTAATCCTGGAGGAATAGAACCTGAGTTTCTCACTTTAGTGTCCTGAATGTTTCTTCAAAACAGATTGGATTGGTACAAGGTTTATGGTTCAGCCACTACTTCCTGGGCTTGAAAATCTGTAGCATCAACATAACGGTACGGAACAAATACCGTAGGGCGAGACGTCTGTACCAACGAAGTCGGTATTGGAGGTGCCGGCTATTTCAATTGGCGCGATAGTGATGCACCTCCAATACGCCGTCGTCTGTGGTCATTGTGTACGGCGGATTGAGGGGGAGCAATATCACCATCACACCAATATCACAACCCCCTCAATCTCGCCCTACGAGTGATGGCTTCGCCGGGACGGCATGGCAACCGTTCCGGCGAAGCCATCATTCGTAACGCGAGCGGCAGAGGCTCCGGCACAATCAAAATTGTATGCTTTACACACCCACCGTCTGGCTCTGCAGCTGACCTTTGAGCTGCATAATCTGCTTGCGCGTACGGTCATCGGTTTCAACCAACCCGGCAATCTTATCGCAGGCATACATGACCGTAGTGTGGTCTCTTCCGCCCAGTTCTTCCCCAATCCTCGGCAGCGAAAGCTCGCCCATATCGCGCATTAAATACATCGCCACCTGGCGGGGAAAAGCCACATCCCTCGCCCGGCTTCGCCCGGTAAGACTGCCCAGGCTTACATTAAAAAATTCGGAGACCACTTCGAGCACAGTTTTCGGGGTTATACTGCTGGGTTGGGGCACAAAATCAGCCAATGCGTGTTCGGTCATCTGCAAGGTCAGTTCCTGTCCGCTCAGCTGCGAAAAAGCCAAAACGCGGTTCCAGGCGCCTTCCAGTTCGCGCACGTTGGTCTGGATCAGTTTGGCAATCCGTTCGATCACCTCTTCGGGGACATACATGCTCAGCTTTTCAGCTTTACTGTGCAAAATAGCCAGCCGGGTTTCATAATCCGGCGCCTGCATATCCACGGTCAGTCCCCATTCAAAGCGAGAGCGCAGGCGTTCTTCCAACGTACTCATCGCTTTGGGCGAACGGTCTGAAGTCATCACGATCTGTTTGTCCTGCCCATAGAGAGCATTAAAGGTATGGAAAAATTCTTCCTGGGTCGAGTCTTTGCCGGCAATGAACTGGATATCATCGATCAACAGAACATCCACCTGGCGATATTTTTCTCTAAACGCGGCTGTGGTCTTGGTGCGGATGGCATGCACCAGGTCGTTGGTGAACTCTTCGGATGAAATGTACAACACCTGCTTGCCCTGCTCCAAAACGGCATTGCCGATGGCATGCAGCATATGCGTTTTGCCCAAACCGACACCGCTGTAAATAAAAAGCGGGTTATACGCACGGGCGGGGTTTTCCGCGACAGCCTGGCAGGCAGCGTGAGCCAACCGATTTGCCGAACCGACTACGAAATTGTCAAAGCGATAGCGGGAGTTAAGGTGTGTATCGTAATTTTCCGTTTCAACAGGTTTGGGGGGCTTGGGCGCGGATACAGCCTCTTCCGCCACCTCCACCTGCGGGGCAGCCCAGACCTTGAATTCCACGCTCACCGGTCGCGCCATCATGCCGGTTAGTTTGTTGACCACGGTGCTCTTAAGCCGGCTGTCCAGCCAGTCACAAGCGTAGGCATTACCGGTTCCCAGTGAAAAAGTCCCCGAATCGTCTTCATAGGAGATCAATTGAGTATTCTTCACCCAGGTATCAAAAGAAGCTTTGCTAAGCTCCATTTGTAATTGTCCGATTGTTGCTTGCCATGCTTGTTGGGCATTCATGCTTTCAACTCCCTGTTCCTCAATCAGTTTCTCTAACACCGACGGTAAATCACGTGATCGGTTTGATAAATCGATTCACTCAAAGAATTTCAGATTCGTCATGGTAAGTGAATGACCAAATTCTATCATCTCAATCGCCCGATTTAGGGTTTAGTGTCTTAAAATGTTTGAATTCTTTAAGGTTTGCTTAATACTGATTTTTTCTTGTGAAGCAAACCTTAAATCCCCAGGATAGACCGATTGTTCTAAACCCTAAGTAGCAGAATAAACACAGCGGTCACACCCGCATATATGGGTTTTATTTGGTAATGTTCAACTATTTTTCCCACTATTAGGGGTGTCGAGCAAGCCTGAACCGAGCTTCAATAAGTGGCTTTTCACAGGATAGTGATTCAAGAATTGGAATTAACTTTTCCAATATCCTTAAGACTACACGCTAAAGCCTATTTTTACTGATCCATCAATTTTGCAGCCCGCCTGCCTATTTCAACGGCAAAATTGGTTCCCCGGTCCCAGGGGTACACCTGGCTCATGCTGGCAAACCAGAGCCCCTCAATGGGGGTTTTCAACGCCGGGACATTTTTGCTATGGTCCAGCAGTGGGATCGGTTGGGCGTAACCGGTCTTGCTCAACCAGGAATTTTTAACCCAGCTCTCATCAAACTCCGGATTAATCTTTTTGAGATGGGGTAAAAACTCAGCCAGCAGCTCTTCCTTGCTCTTGCTGAAGTTGGCGTGGCTGCTTTCGAGGTAATCGCCGATATAGATGATGTGATCTCCACCAAAATATTCGGGCTTGAGGAAATTTGTATGCTCCACCAGCGAGAGGAAAGGATACCCGGCTTGCTTGGGGATGTTATACCAATAATACCCATCAGGGGAAAGCGGATGCTTAAGCGAGATCGTCATCACTACAGCGCCCATATGGTTTAGCTTCAACAGCTCACCCAGGTAGTCAGCTGGCAATTCGGGAGCCAATTTTGCCATCAACCCCGGCGAGAGCGTCACCAGCACCTGGTCGAAACGTTCCGGTGTCTGATCTTTCAGGTTCACAGTTAGCCCACCCGCCGAAGCTTTTTCGATGCGCTCAACAGCTGACTTGTAACGGATCTGAACGCCGTCATCCAGCAGCCTCTGGGCGAATTTGTCTGCGAATCTCTGAAAACCTCCTGCGAAAGTGCCCAACCTGGTGGTGCGGACGTGCAGCCGCGCCCACATCCATGCCATGTTGACCTTATCAGCCCAATTTTCGCCAAATTTGCCATCCAACATTGGCTTCCACATGCTTTCGAAGACCGTATTGCCAGCCCACTTGCGCATCCAGGCGTCGGTGGTCACTTTTTCGAGTGGTTTCCAATTCATCGTGAAACGTAAATAAAGCCCCACAAGCCCAAAGCGAATCTTGTTGAGCCCCCAACCCAAGCCTGGATACATAATCGCAGCTGGAATCGAATCGAACGGATAAAATTTGCCCTTGTGATACATCACGCTGATTGGTTTCGGGAACATCACCTGGTCTGACCAGCCCAATTCTTCAATCAGTCCCAGTAGATGCGCATCGCTTTGGAACCAATGGTGGTAAAACCGTTCGACAGACCAATCCCAACCCGGCTCTTTGAACCCAGAGGCGAGCCCCCCGGGCACGTCACTGGCTTCAAATATGGTCACATCGTGACCGAGTTTCCGCAAATCAAACGCGGCGCTCAAGCCGGCAAATCCGGCTCCGATCACGGCAATTTTTCGCTTGTTTTCTGTCATGATTTCCTCATCTCTGGCTATCCATCCTGCCTGGCGTCTTTTTGTTTATATTCATCCTGGAGAGTCTCGAGATCGCTGGTCAGGCTGATGCCTTCCTTCACAAAGAAGAAAGCCCCGACTACAGTGACCGGAAGCCACAAGGCTGCCCGCAGCAATAAAGCATAACTTAGCGCGTTTTCCGGGTTGACCCCAAACACTTCCATCATCGATTTAGTCGCCGCGTCAAAAGTTCCCAACCCACCAGGTGCGGCTGGCACCAGGAGCACAAGGTTCACAATTCCAACAATGAGCAGCAGGCTCTGATAGGTCAGATCCAGCCTCATCGCCCTCATCACTCCCCAATACAAACCTGCTTCCACCACCCAAATCAATACCGACTGGAACATGACCAAAAGCGACTGCACCGGCGAATGCAGCACCTGCAGCCCATCGGCAAACTTATGGATGATGCCGCTCAGCGGTTCCCTGAGTTTTCCCGGGACAAGATGCTTAATCACCCATTCGCTCACCTTGTTCATCTTTTCAGGCAAAAATACCATGCCAATGAACACCAACAGGATCAGCCCAAAAACCAGCCCGACCCAAAATGCACTTGTTTCGATGATGTCAACCCATTGGCTGTTTGGCGCAAAACTGGTCAGCTGTCCCAGGTTGAGCAGCACCAATGCGAGGATGGCGATCCCGTCAAACAGATGTTCAACGATAATCGTTGCCAACGAAGCCGAAATTGGCACATTCTCATTTTTCCGCAGCAGTACCGCGCGCAAGAGGTCTCCTGCTCGTGCCGGGTAAATATTGTTTGCCATGTACCCGGCTGAGAGGATCGAGAAGAGCTTTTGGATCGGAACTGATTTCATAGGAGAGAGCAAGACCCGCCACCGCCAGGTACGAACGAACAGCGCGATAAAGTAAAAGCCAATTCCCAGGGCGACAAAAGCGAGGTTGGCGCTGGTCAGCTGTTCCCAGACCAGGGCGAAATCGACCTTGCGGAAAGCCAGCCACAAAAAAACTGCGCTAATAATTAGCCCCAGCCATACATGCCACCGTTTTATCTTCATGCCCTCGATTGTACCTTACTAACGAGAGATGTACCCGTTGTTGTCCGCAGTCTGCCCGTGTGTTGCTAATGCCTTAATCGTGCTTTTACCATTTTTATTTGGATTGTGCGGGGCTGTTTCTTCTTAACTCTTATAATTCTCCCCCCGATATAAAATCATTAAGCAGGAAATGGCGTCTCACCCACAAAGGCGCGCAGGAATAGTTGCTCATGCCGGTGGGGCTGCTCCGGGCTTGCCAGTTCAGGATGTCTGCGTGATTAACCCACGCTCTCTTTCGGAAAGTGCTTTTTCATCCTGCGCTGCAAATCCCGCCTCGATAAAAACACCTTATGTCCGCAGGTCAGGCAAACCAGCCCAATATCAGCACCTATGCGCACCACCTCCCAGTCATATCCCCCGCAAGGGTGCGCCTTGCGCAAGCGCACTTTATCTCCAACCATGACTTCTGCAAACATGTTGTCGATTATAACGCCGTGTTATAATCCCTGGTTGTCACATACAATCACAACCCGGAAAACCCGATGTTAAACCTTAACCCAGCCACCCTGATAGCGCGACTGATCACCCTTGTTATCGCTCTGACCGTGCACGAATTTTCGCACGCGTATTTTGCCACCCGCTTTGGCGATGACACCCCCAGGCGTGCCGGACGACTCACGCTCAACCCCTTGGCTCACCTCGACCCAATTGGCTCATTGATGCTCATCCTTGTTGGTTTCGGCTGGGCAAAACCCGTGCCAATCAACCCGTATGTTATTCGCCAAAATAATAAAGCCGGTGTGATGATCACCTCCATCGCCGGTCCACTCTCCAACCTCGCGCTGGCACTGCTCGCCGCCATCCCTTTACGCCTTGGTCTCTTCCCGACAACCTACCAGGTGAGCGGTATCATGCCCACACCAGGCTATTTCTTAATTGAGTTCATTTACACCAACGTCGCCCTGTTCCTCTTTAACATGCTTCCACTCGCGCCGCTCGACGGCGAAAAGGTGCTCGAATTCCTGCTTCCGCGCTCCTGGCAGGGCGTTTTGCAGGGCATCCGCCAGTACGGTCCCTTTATACTCCTGGGGCTGGTCTTTTTGGGTCCTTATATTGGATTTGACTTTTTCGGAGTGGTCATTCGCAGACCCCTCATGGCGATCGTGGGCTTCCTGATCGGCAGCTGACCTCCTGTCATGGCTTACTATGTTTATATCATCCAGTGTGCAAACAATCACTTTTACACTGGCTGGAGCACCGACCCGCTGCGCCGGTTAAAACAACACAACGCCGGCAAAGGCTCCCGTTACACGCGCGTGTACGGACCCTGCGAACTTGTCTATGCGGAAGAAGTTGCCGATATGAGCTGCGCGTTAAAGCGCGAATTCAGAGTGAAAAAGCTGACACATCCTCAAAAGCACCGATTGATTGCGAATGAACAGCTAAACTGCCTTGTCAGGTTGATTGGGACGGCAGATTCTTTGCCGCCTCCGGAATAGTATGCGTAAAAAACGGTTAATGGATTCTGCGCGCGCTAATAACCAGCAAAACCACCCCAAAAACCACCAAACCGATTACTCCAAATGCTAAAAACCGGGCGTCGTGTGAAAAAACACGCTCGAAGAAACCTGGTTGTTCTCCCGGGGTTGGCTCGGGCGTGATCTCCTCCGGCAAAATCAACCTCGACATCACATCAGATGTCGGGCTGGAAGTTGGCGGCAGCATGATTGTCGCCTCAAGCTCACCTGGATTCGGCGTTTGTGTACCCATGCCCAGCAGGGTCTCACCGCCCCGGACTATCACCAGCTCATCCCCTGGGTGGATAATTGACTCTTCGGTCAGATTATTCAGAGTCAGGATCTCCTGTAAGCCGACCCCATACAATTCGGCGATATTATAAAGGAATTGCCCCTCCAGCACCAAGTGCCTGATGCCTCCATCCAGCCCCGGCGTTGCTGTGTAAGTATAGAGCTCCACTGGCAATGTCGGTGCGAGTGTCGGGATGCCTTCCTGCCCAACCTGGGCTGCCAATGCGGGAGAAACAGGCTGGAGGCATAAAAACCCAAAAAATAGAAGGAGGGATATCGTCTGCTTAACCGAAAATTTCATAGCGGTTCCGTTTTCTGGTTACCATTATAGTCGAATCGCCAAACATCAACCTTCGGAACCATTTTGCCAATATTTCGTCTTTCTATAAAGCGACGGCTGTACACTTTCCGCTTTTATTTTAACGTGTTTATTAAGAAGGAATGTGTTATAACGAAAACCTGACCGGTAAAGGCACAGTTAAAATATGATAAACGAAGAAAAAACTATTGAAAAAGAGCGAGACCCGCGAAAAAGCTACTCCATGGTCAGGCAAATCTTGTTTGCCTTCGGGGTCGGGGCAATCCTGGCATTCCTTGTGCTGGCAGCTGCTCTGTGGAAGTTTGAGCGCGACCATGCCCAGACGATCTACCCCGGCGTATCCGTTGCAGGGGTGGACCTCTCGGGGCTCACCCTCGGTCAGGCTGTCGTTGAAGCAAACGCCAGTCTGAATTATGGTCAGACCGGGCAGATTCAGTTTGTCGATGGGCAAAATCGCTGGGTCTACAGCCCCGAAGACCTGGGCTTCTCTTACAATCCAATCGAAGCCGTAAATGAAGCCTTCGCGGTCGGCAGGGGAAAGGGCACGTTTAAGAACCTGAATGAGCAGCTGCTCGCCATGAGCAGCGGTATAAACATTACACCCGGCATCGTCTACGACCAGGCAAAGGCTTACCAAGTCGTGCAGGAACTCGCCCGTCAGTCCAACATCGAAAAGGTCGAACCAGCTATCAACCTGGAAACATCTAAAATTAATGTTGTTGAAGGCAAGGCGGGCAGAACCGTGGATATAAACGCGACGTTGACCCGGCTGCAGGCTTACTTTTTAATCCAGCAAAACGGAGTTGTAAACCTGGTTGTCGAAGAGCACATCCCTGTTACAGCCAATGTTGAAGATACCGCCAGCCTGGCAGAAACGATTCTCAGCCAGCCCTTCACCATTCTGTCTGATGACCCGGCAAATGGGATGGGACCCTGGGTGATCGAGCCCGAAAGCCTGGCAGAGCTCCTGATAATCGACCAAAAACACGAGCAGGGCAGAACCGATTATCAGCTCACGCTCAACCGCCCGGCACTGGTCGCCTATGTAGCCAGCATCGCGCCGTCATTGCGGGTCGACCCGGTCAACGCGCGCATGATGTTCAACGACGACACCAGGCAGCTCGAACTGGTCGAAAGCGCTGTGATTGGTAAATCTGTCGATGTGGATGCCAGTGTGGAAGACATCATCGAAAAGATCAAGTCTGGCGATCATCAAACCACGCTGGTGATGGAAACAGTGGACCCCCAGGTCCGGGATGACAGCCTGGCTGCCGACCTCGGCATTACCGAGCTGGTTGCTGAAACGACCTCTTATTTCCATGGTTCTGATGCTGCCCGCATTCAGAACATCCGCGTTTCTGCCGAGAGCTTCTACGGCGTGATGGTTGCGCCCGGCGAAGTATTCTCGATGGCCAAGTATCTGACCAACATCAGCCTCGATAACGGTTACGCTGAAGCCCCGATCATCGTCGGAGATCAGACCGTCGATGGGGTTGGCGGGGGCATCTGCCAGGTCAGTACAACCCTTTTCCGCAACGCGTTTTTTGGCGGGTTCCCAATCGTCGAGCGGCACGCGCATGCTTATCGGGTCAGCTATTACGAGCAACAATCCAACGGCTGGGCAGATTCCAACCTTGCTGGTCTCGACGCAACAGTCTATGTTCCCCTGGTCGATTTCAAATTCCGCAACGACACTCCATATTGGCTTTTAATGGAAACTTATCCAACCAACACCTCGCTGACCTGGAAGTTTTATTCGACCAAAGACGGTCGCTCAGTCAGTTGGTGGACCTCTGGCATCACTGATGTGGTAAGCCCGCCTGAAGATATCTATCGTGAAGACCCCACCCTGCCCACTGGTGAGATCAGGCAAGTCGATTGGGCGGTATACGGCGCCACAGCGATTGCTTACCGCACGGTAACCCGCGATGGTGTGGTTTTCATCAACGACACCATCAAAACGGTCTACACCGCCTGGCCAGCTGGTTACAGTTATGGTCCGGGGACGGATATCCCCTGATGCCATTTCTCAGGTTGCCTTTTCAAGCCTATGGTAAAATTTATTCAATGGCTGATGCCAGTTAACATAAAAGATAGAAAAATGGAGATGCCCGTGATTAATCAAGAATTGTTGGATTTGTTACGCTGCCCTGTTTGCGTAAAAGAGAAAAAAGGTGAGCTCGAGTTCTATCAGGATAGCTGGCTGATCTGCACTAATTGCGACCGTAAATACCCTGTTTGGGAAGAAATCCCGATCATGCTTCTCGATGAAGGTGACAAATGGCAAGCCACCCGAAAAGAAGAGCTTCCGATTCCTCCTCCCAAACCTAACTAAGGAAAAACCAGCTCAAACCAAACGCCTGGCACAAACCAGGCGGTTTGTTTCAGGATAGCTTATGTCAAAAGAAAATAAGAAAATAAAGTTCCGCTTACCCGAGGGCAGAACTCGGATCGTCCTTGCCGTTTTGTTGGTCCTGGTGGTGATAGCCTCGGTCTTCATCTTTAATTTGACCAGCGATTTTATAGCCAAAGCAACGATTTTTAACCCCGGGGGTGCGCCAGTTCTCGATACACCAACTGCCGATCCGAATACCACCGCTCTTCCCGGAGCACCCACCCCGACAACCGCGGTCTCCCTGGACACTTTCACCATGCCCCCTGCCTGGGATGGAAAATCGCGCGTTAACCTGCTCGTCATGGGTTTGGACTCCCGCAGTCCGGATGCCTCCAACCCGCTGACTGACACGATGATCTTGTTCACCCTTGATCCGGTGGCAAACACTGCTGGCATGATCTCGATCCCCCGCGACCTGTGGGTTAAAATACCAGGTGGAGAATACAACAAAATAAACACTGCTTATAGCATTGGCGAAAGCTCTCAACTGCCTGGTGGCGGTCCTGCGCTTGCCACAAGGACAGTTGAGAACCTCATCGGTGTTCCAATAGATTTCTATGCTCAAATCGATTTTAATGCCTTCATTGAGTTTATTGACCTGATTAAAGGCGTGAAAATCGAAAACACCGAAAGCGTCCAGCTGAATATCGTTGATACCACATTTTCACAATGGCTGGAACCCGGAACTTATACCCTGACAGGCGAATTAGCGCTTGCCTATGTCCGCTATCGCGAATCGGAAGGCGGTGATATCGCCCGTTCGCAGCGACAACAGAAGGTTATCCTGGCAGTACGCGATCGCATCCTTGAGTTTGACATGCTGCCAACGCTTATTCAAAACGCTCCACAGCTTTATGCCAGCCTTTCGAGAGGCATCAACAGCAACCTTTCGCTCACACAGATTATCCAATTGGGAATCAAAGTTCTTACCGATATCCCCCGCGATCAGATCGCCCACACAGCCATCGGCTGGCAGCATGTATCTTCCGGCACAAGCTCAACAGGTGCCTCGATTCTTCGCCCAATCCCCTCTAAAATTCGCGAATTACGGGACGAAGTTTTCTCAGGCGGCACGGTTTTCGATAGCGGGAACATTGCTGACCTGCAGGAAGTCCTCCAGCAGGAAGCAGCTACTGTCGCCATCCATAACGCTTCTTCACAGCAGGGTCTGGCTGAAAGAGCTTCAACCTACCTCCAGAGTCAGGGTATTCATGTAACCGAAGTCGGTAATGCCGCCTATTCGGCAACATCGACGATCACCTTTTATGGAGCCAAGCCCTACACGCTGCGCTATCTCAAGGAATTTGCCGGAATCACCCAGGATTATAACGTTATCTATGCCTATGACCCTGCCGTCAGCCCCCAGATTGTACTCGTCCTGGGCGACGATTTCGCAGCGAATAATAATTTGCCTTGATTTCCAATCGGAACCTTATCTCGCTGGTGCGCCTTGCAGGCATAGTGGCGAGCACTACTTGCCCGTTCCGGCGAAGCCATCTTTTCGTAGGGAACGCGGCCCTGTGCCTGCGCAGCAAGGTATGTCCCGTTCCGGCGAAGCCATCTTTTCGTAGGGAACACGGCTTGTCCCGTTCCGGCGAAGCCATCTTTTCGTAGGTAACGCAGCTTGCCTCATTCCGGCGAAGCCATCTTTTCGTAGGGAACGCGGCTTGTCCCGTTCCGGCGAAGCCATCTTTCCGTAGGGAACGC
>ENA-UOOM01000514-UOOM01000514.1-fermentation-metagenome-genome-assembly--contig:-NODE-514-length-43670-cov-21.002774_pt1 | contig 43670 bp, 38 predicted proteins | sample MGYA00245781_ERZ724031 | MGnify/ENA primary metagenome ERZ724031 (study PRJEB28704, sample SAMN03018317) | fermentation metagenome | biome: anthropogenic terrestrial biome; feature: soil; material... | reverse complement strand
TACTTTTTGTTCCATGATGATACCCGACACGGCTGAAATCAGGGATCGTGTTTCCCTGTTCATCGGGAGTGTAGGTGAGTGTGCCGCTTTCATCCATATAAACATGGCTGGATTGCCAATTTGACGATGTCTTAGTCTGCGAATAAATCATCGGAATGGTAAATATGCAAATCAGGATGAGGGTTGTATTTCTTATGCTCATTTTATTTTTATCTATTTTGGGTTATTTTAATTTCTAGCGGTAGCGTTTGTAAATTATTGACTTCTATTGACATTGTATTCAAGTGTGCTCGTACACAATAAAGCCGTTAATAAAAATCTTAACATTATATAACCAATTGTTCAATTTTTGTGTTATTTTTAGTTGTGTAAGTCCTGAGAAACGCTTTTATTTATTAATATTTATCAGTACTCCTCAGTACTCCTCCAAACTTCTCTTATAGGTTTGTGTCCCGTACCATGCCACCACCACAAAGCAAATGAATGGTAAGATAAAAGATGCATTAACCGCGGGAAATGCATTTCCGATAGTTTTCATATCTATTATAGAGGCTTGTAACGGCGGTAGCACCGAACCTCCCAGAATAGCCATTATGAGTCCTGCCGCCCCAAACTTGGCATCGTCCCCCATACCTTTCAGCGCGATTCCGTATATCGTGGGGAACATTAGCGACATACATGCCGATACTGCAACAAGTGAATACAGTCCCCATATGTTCTGCAAAAATATTACACCCAATATAAATACTGCAGCTGCTGTTGCCAAAATTCGCAATAGTTTTCCCGGATTTAGAAATTTCAGCAGATAAGTACATATAAACCTGCTTCCACAAAATATAATCATGGCCAGAATATTGTACTTCTGAGATAATACCTCAGCCGCCTGTTCTTCCATACCTTGAGCCATAAATATACGAGTCCCATATTGAATGATAAAGGTCCAGCACATAATTTGTGCACCCACGTAAAAGAACTGTGCAATTACACCTTCCCTATAATGAGGAATTGAGAAAATTCGTTTGATAGTAGGAAGGAAATTAATCTCCTTGTTTTTATCTCCATTCTCAGGCATCCGTGCAATCCATATTATCAGAAACATAACTAAAACGACCACTCCTATAAATAAATATGGAGCTATTAGTACAGAGAGATCGGATTGTTTTAAAATCTCAAACTCTGTATCATTAAGAGTTGCACGTTCTGCAGTACTTAATGGGCTAAGTCTTGCCTGTATAAAGTTCATAGCAACATACATTCCTGCCAGCGAACCAATAGGATTGAATGATTGTGCCAGATTGAGCCTTCGTGTTGAAGTCTCTTCAGGACCCATTGTCAGAATATATGGATTAGCACTTGTTTCAAGAAAGGATAATCCGCAAGTAAGGATAAAATAGGCAGCTAAAAACGGATAGAAACTTCCGGATTCTTTCGCGGGGAAAAATAGGAATGCACCTAAAGCATAGAGAAGCAACCCTAGCATAATTCCTTTTTTGTAGGAGTATTTTCGAATAAATATTGCAGCAGGGAATGCCATGAGAAAGTATCCGCCATAGAAAGCTAGTTGAACAAGTGCACCATCAGTTACGCTCATCCTGAAAATTTTGGAGAATGCTTTTACCATCGGGTTAGTGATGTCATTAGCAAATCCCCATAATGAAAAACATGCAGTTATTATGATGAATGGCAATAAATAATTAACGCCCTTGTGTTTTAGTAATGAAGATTTTGATATGTTCATATTTTCCTGTATCTCATTATTTTACGACTCCCTTTTTCAGGATTATGTTAGCGTACAGTGCTTCTTCTCCGGTAGCGATTACGGCATAAGATTTTTTAGCCCTATCATAGAAAGCGAAACGTTCTATGTATCCGATTTTAAAAGGTTCGTCTGATTTTTTTAATATTTCTTTGTAGTCGTTCCATATTTCAGGTTTGTAATCATCACCCGGGACTACTTCCATCAGGAAAACCTGATTTTCGGCGTATGTATCAAGTGGGAACAGCTCCATGACAGCTTCTAATATCTCACTGCCTGACAAACCATCTGCTCTGACTACATTCTGTGAAATGGTGTGGCAGGGAAAATTGCCATCTGCAATTACAATTTCATCGCCATGCCCCATTTCCATAAGTGTTTTTAGTAGTTGAGGCGATAATGTTTTAGGTATTTTTTTTAGCATAATATTGGGTATTCTAAAAAATAAATTTATTTATAAATTGGTCCAAAGTTCTTGCATGCTCTGAAATCAGCACCTTCCTTGTCCATGCCAAATGCATTCCAAGATGATGGACGGAAAATCTCTTCTTCATTTACATTATGCATGCATACGGGGATACGTAAAATAGAAGCCAAAGTAATAAGATCTTGTCCGATATGGGCATAACTTATAGCACCATGATTGGCACCCCAGTTATTCATAACAGAATATACATCTTTGAACGCTCCTTTACCTGTTATACGTGGTGCAAACCATGTCGTTGGCCAGGTCTTGTCAGTTCGTTCGTTAATGATGTCATGTGTTTCAGGGTCAATATCAACAGTCCATCCTTCAGCAATCTGCAGAACTGGTCCCAATCCATCTACCATATTTAACCTGCACATAGTCACAGGCATACCGCCTTTGGAGAGGAATGTGGAGGAGTAACCACCACCTCTGAAGTAATCCCTGTTGGCAGGAGACCAGGTTGTAGCTTTAAGGCATTCTTTAACTTCATCATTGTTTATGTTCCATGGTTCTTTCATTGCCGGTTCTCCATTTAACTTTTGTCTTCCTGTTGCATCCAGTGTTGTTGCACCTGAATTTAAAAGATGAATGATGCCATTAGCCGCATGTCCCTTAAGCTCTTTTCCGGAAACACGTTTTACTGATTCAGGACTCCAATAAGTGCGAACATCTGAGAACATTTGTGCTTTGTTCGTAAGTAGATGTCCAAACAACATAGATACTCCATTAAGAGAATCGTTTTCAGTGGCTAGAACATAAGCCTCACGTATACCGTTCCAATCGAAAGAGCTGTTTAATATTGTCTCACTAAAATCTCCGTTAGGTAAAAAATCAGTCCACTGACGCTGTCCCTGGAAGCCTCCAACAATTGCATTATGACCTATAGCTTCTTCCTTGAATCCCATCTCAGCCAGTTTAGGATTGCCTTTCATCAGATCTCGAATGATTATTGTCATCTTGACAACAAATTCCCAATCTTCATCCTTTCCTGCACGGTCTTTCTGTTTCACTTCTCTATTAGTATCTTCACCTTCATTTTGTTTACAATATTTTTCTGTCCAAGCCATTGCTTTAACAAACTCTTCCTGATCATATATACCCTCTTTCATACGACGAAGAATCTCGGTAGAATCCACCGACTCGTTACGCATGCCCAAATATTTTTGAAAAAAATCAGGGTTAACCATAGAACCTGCTATACCCATACAAGTGCCGCCTATTGCCAAATATGACTGTCCACGCATTGTTGCTACAGCCTGTGCAGCACGTGCAAATCTGAGTAATTTTTCTTGAACATCGTCAGGTATGCTGTTATCAGTAGCATCTTGTATTTCACGGCCATAAATACCGAAAGCAGGCAATCCTTTTTGTGAGTGTGCTGCAAGAACCGCTGCCAGATAAACAGCACCGGGTCTTTCAGTTCCGTTAAATCCCCAAACTGCCTTAGGGTAGTGAGGGTTCATATCCATTGTTTCTGAACCATAATTCCAGCTTGAAGTTACAGTTATAGTAGAGCCTACACCTTCACGCTCAAACTTAGCAGCACATGCTGCGCTTTCGCTAACGCGACCAATGGTACTGTCTGCAATTACGCATTCTACAGCGCTGCCGTCCCCGTTTTTTAAATTTGTTTCAATTAACAAGGCAACAGATTTTGCCAGATTCATTGTCTTTTCTTCAAGACTTTCTCTTACACCGCCCTGACGACCATCGATAGTGGGGCGAATTCCGATTTTAGGATATTTATTCATGTTTTCAATTTTAAGAACTATATAAATATATATTTTACTTACTTTTTTGGATAGAATTTATAGTATCTCTTTCTTTTTTTTATAGCTTGAAGTTTGAAATGAGAATCGTTGTAAGGGACGAAATTAAAACGAATCTCTTTTTTTAATTGTTGTCTGCAAATAAGTTTGCACTTCCTGATTGTTTAATACAAATTCAGCAGCAATTCTTCCCATTTCATTCCAGTCAATTCCTATACTGGATATTCCATTTTCAATTACCTCATAAAAAGGGTTTTCATTATATGCTAAAAGTCCATAATCATTCCCTGGTCTCATGCGATCTAGTCGCCCGTTTTTTATAATTTTCACTATGTCTTCCTGTTTTACTACCAGATAGAAATATTTTTCCAGAATTGTTGTATTTTCAAGGATTTCATTTAAAATACCAAATTCAAAATTATTGTAGAGACAGAATTCACTAAACGCTGTTTTGCTGCTCTGAGGGTGTTTATGGAATTTATTTAGTACAAAAATGAGTTTTCTATATTTACTCAAATCAGTTTTGATGGATGATAAAGCGTCAATAAGCCCTTTGTCAAAATCTTGACATACATAAGAGTAGCCATCTTTATTGAATTTTCCGAAATCGAGCAAAAGCAGTTTTTTCTTGTCGATTTTCGATAAAGCGTTTGAGAACTTTTCATTATCGTAGTTCATTACAAGGTATTTGTTATATTTACCAATTGAATCAGAAATTATATTATTAAACAAATGCTCATTGTATTGGTGAAACCAAAGATCTATCTTGTATGATTTAGGTAATCTTGATATAAGAATATTATGAAGAACCTCTTTGAAAGGTGAGTATTCATCTAATAATAAGAGGATATTTTTGGTGTGTGAAGCAACGAAATAGTTTTTTCCCTGAATAGAGTCAATAACTCCGCGTTCTCGCAAATCAGATAGCGACTTAAACACAGTATCTCTTGATACAGAAAATTGTTTGCTTAAATAGTTGATGGAGGGTATTTTATCGCCAACTTTTAATTCATTTGCAGCTATGGCATCTTGTATATATTCTGCAAGTTGCTTTACTTTAGTGTTTTTACTATCAAATCTAAAATCCATCTTTAATAAGACTTTATAATTTCAAAAAGAAATAGTGTGCTGTCCTGTTCTGTGCTGATTCAAACTCAAAAGTATTAGGTTAATATTAAATAAAAAAATATTATTATATGTTATGCAACATACTTTTAATATGATAGATCTGCTTTTATACTATGAATTGACAACTAATAATAATATTAAAAATGTATTATATGGCTCAAAGGTTGTTTTATATTATAAAAAAAAGAGGATGTACCCATAAGTGATGCATCCTCCTTTTAATATCTATTTTATAAACTTTCTCCGAAATCTTCTTTAAATTTAGCAATGAGCTTTTGTGGCCAATCGTTTACCGGCTCAAGTCCGCCCATAAAGAATCGTAATACAGGAGGCTCATAAACAAAACGAAGACCGCCAATAAGCTTGCGATTTTCGTACAACCACGCCATGCGATCCACAACATATTTTATTTGAGAAAGAGTAAATACACGTCTGGGAACAGCTAGTCTGACTAGTTCCATATCAGCAAGTGTTTCATTACCATACTCGTCTCTCTGATTAGACAAAGTGCCTCTTTCCATTCCTCTTATTCCGGAAATAAGATAAAGTGCTGCAGCAAGTGCACCTGCCGGATATTCTTTCTGAGGTATATGATCGCAAATATCCATTGCATTTACATGAGCACCAAGCACGCCGGCCGGTTTCACCATTGGAACACCGTGGGCATCAAGTGAATTTACAAGATAAGCAATGAAGTCAGGGCTCTGTCGAATCATTGTTTCATCCAGTGTTTCATATAAACCAACAGCCATTGATTCAATCTCACGAACAGAAATACCACCGTAGGTCAGGAATCCTTCAAAAAGAGGAATTAGCGCTTCCAGTTCCTGGTAAACATCATGATCGTTAGTACAAATTCCGCCACCTCTGGAAGAGCTTAGCTTACGAGCTGAGAAATAAACTATATCTGCTAAATCTGTCATTATCTTAATAATTTCCCCGAGTGAGCTTTCTTTAAACTCCTCTTCGCGAAGATGCACCAGATAAGCATTTTCACCCAACAAACTTGCATCAAGAACAAGCCTTATTTTATATTTATCAGCAATTGTTCTCACATCCCTAAGGTTCTGAACAGAGAATGGTTGTCCGCCAATTAGATTTGTTGAAGCTTCCATGCGGATAAAAGGTATGTTTTTGGCTCCATGAGTTTTTATTGTCTCCTCAAGCTTCTCAATATTCATATTCCCTTTAAAAGGATGAGCAGAGTCAATCACATATCCTTCATCATATAACAACTCAGCTATTTTTCCCCCATATTGGGTTATATGTGCCATCGTAGTTGTAAAATGATAGTTCATAGGGATAAGGCTACCCTTACGTATATAAGCATTTGAAAGAATGTTTTCAGCAGCACGACCTTGGTGAACCGGCAGATAATATTTTTTGCCAAGTACATCTTCAACTGCTTTTTGGAGTCTGAAAAAGCTCTGTGATCCTGCATAAGCATCATCTGCACGCATCATTGCTGCCAATTGGTTATCACTCATAGCATTTGTGCCGCTATCTGTGAGCATATCCAGAAAAACATCGTTAGTAGTTAATCTGAAAGTATTGTATCCTCCTTCTTCCAGAGCTTTCAATCTTCTTTCAATTGGCACTAAGTGTAGCTTTTGAACTACTCTTACTTTGTGCAACTCCAAAGGGATGTTCTCGCCGTAATAAAATTTAATTTCTTCCATGTTTAAATGTCTGTCTGTTTCTTCTTATTGTGTTATTTGTAAATATGCTTATATCATGTTTCCCGAACTATTGCATGATGTAAATAGCAGGACATATATTAGAGTTTAAAAGATACTAGTTAATAGTATATCAGTTTGTTTACAATGTTTTATATTAAATTGAAAAATGTAACTAATTTGGCTCAATAACCGATAAAAGTAAATTTGAATTGCAAATATAAAACATTTATTTCATTATTTGCAGAAATTACATTCTATAAAAATTGTGGTTTTATCTCATTGTATTGAAAATGTAATTAAAATGAAATAATTATTCATCAGGAAAGTAATTTTCAGGAAAATAGTTATATTTGCATTTATAATAAAACAATAATCATTGAATAAATTAGTAAATAATAAATCATGGACAAACCTTATGCAATAGGTGTAGATGTAGGCGGTACAAATACGGTTGTTGGAATAGTTGACAAAAGAGGGCAGATTTTAATCAGTGGCAGTATTAAAACTGCTAAGCACAAAGAAGTAGAAAACTATCTTGATGAATTAACAAACCTCATCAATCAATTAATTGAAAAGATAACAACTAAAGATCAGATTAAAGGTATTGGTGCTGGTACTCCAAACGGCAACTATTTTACCGGTAGTATCGAATTTGCTCCAAACCTTCCATGGAAAGGTGTTATTCCGTTTGCTCAGTTGCTGGAAGATCGTACAGGTATTCCGGTAGCACTTACAAATGATGCAAATGCAGCAGCCATAGGTGAAATGACTTATGGAGCAGCACGTGGAATGAAAGATTTCATTGTTATAACCTTAGGAACCGGTGTTGGCAGTGGTATAGTTGTAAACGGACAATTGGTTTACGGTAACGATGGTTTTGCCGGTGAACTTGGACACACTATTGTGCGCAGAGAGAATGGGCGCCTTTGCGGTTGTGGCAGACACGGGTGCCTTGAAGCTTATGCTTCCGCAACCGGAATGGCTCGTTCAGCGCGTGAGATTCTTGAGAAAAGACCTGATGCTAAAACTGCGTTAAGAAATATTCCCGCTGAAGATATTACATCTAAAGATGTTTTTGATGCTGCCATGGAGGGAGATGAGATTGCAAAAGAAATATTTGAATTTACCGGAAATATTTTAGGTGAATCATTCGCAGATTTTATCGCATTCTCAAGCCCTGAGGCGATAATCCTTTTCGGAGGATTGTCTAAAGCAGGTGATCTGATCATGAATCCTATACGTAAAAGTATGGAGGAAAACTTATTGCCGATCTTCCAAAACAAAGTTAAGCTGATGTTTTCTGAACTAAAAGAGAGTGATGCAGCAGTCTTGGGTGCAAGTGCTTTAGGCTGGGAGGTTAGATAGAAAATATTTTATTGCAAAATATATATTTAGGGTGCTGTTATTATACGGCACCCTTTTACTTTTTGTAACGTAATATTATTGTAATTAAAACTTCACTTTAACTTAACCTTTAATACTTTTCCGATATTGATATTCAATATATATTTGCATCATTATTTTTCATTCTCTCAATAATTAGGAGGCTAATAATTTCGATAATTTATAAAAATAGCCCCGAGGTTCAGCCAGCAAGTGATTGTCGGCTGTTTTTTTCTCAAAATTTTATAAAACTAATTATTCAATTCGGTTAAATGAGCGATAGATTTTATACCTTTGTACACTTTTAAAATAATAGTATTAATTAAGTTGTAAAATGTCACGAAAGATTCAAACAGCGCTCATTTCAGTTTATCATAAGGATGGATTAGAAGAAATACTCCAGGAATTAGACCGGTTACATGTAAAGTTTATTTCAACGGGAGGAACTCATGATTTTATAACTTCTTTGGGATATGAATGTGAAACGGTGGAAGATGTTAGTGGTTATCCTTCAATCCTTGGTGGCAGAGTAAAAACTCTTCATCCTAAAATATTTGGCGGTATATTATACAGAAGGGAAAACGAATCTGATAAAAAGCAAGTTAAATCATACGATATCCCATCAATTGACCTTGTTATAGTTGATCTGTATCCTTTTGAAGAAACAGTTGCGGCCGGTGGTACAGAGGAAGAAATTATTGAAAAAATAGATATAGGCGGTATTTCACTTATACGTGGTGCAGCTAAAAATTACAAAGATGTTCTTATAATAGCTTCAAAAGAACAATACATGCCCTTGCTGGAGCTGTTAAAAGAAAATCAAGGCTTTTCATCTTTAGAAAATCGACGTCAGTTTGCTACAGAAGCTTTTAAAGTTTCTTCAGGTTACGATTCCGCAATTTTCAGCTACTTTGATAATGAAAACAGTTCAGCACTACGTGTATCTTTAAATGATGCCAAACAACTACGTTATGGTGAGAATCCACATCAGAAAGGAACTTTCTATGGAAATTTTGATGAGATTTTCGAACAATTACACGGTAAAGAAATTTCCTACAATAACCTACTAGATATTGATGCTGCAGTCTCTTTGATTTCAGATTTCGATGAGACAGCACTTGCAATCCTTAAGCACAATAATGCTTGTGGAATGGCTTGCAGGCCAACTGTGAAAGAAGCATGGGAAGCAGCATTGTCTGCTGATCCTGTTTCAGCATTTGGTGGTATTGTAGTTACCAACAGAACAGTTAACAAAGAAGCAGCTGAAGCTATTAACTCGATATTCTTTGAAGTTTTAATTGCACCGTCTTACGACAAAGATGCTCTTGAAATTTTGTTTCAAAAGAAAAATCGTATAATTTTGGTACTCAAATCGACAGAGAAGGCTTCACAGAAACTACAGTATAGATCCGTTCTGAACGGAGCACTTGTACAGGATAGAAATGTTAGTGTTCAGACAGTCGATGATATTCAGGTGGTTACTGAAAAGACACCTACAGAAGAAGAGATAAAAGATTTACTTTTTGCCAATATATTGGTTAAACATACTAAATCTAACGCAATAGTTTTGGCAAAGAATAAACAGCTTATTGCCAGCGGTACTGGGCAAACTTCAAGAGTCGATGCATTGAAACAAGCTATCGAAAAAGCAAAAACCTTTAATTTCGATCTTCATGGCGCCGTAATGGCAAGTGATGCTTTTTTCCCTTTTCCAGACTGTGTCGAAATTGCTCATAACGCAGGAATAACTTCTGTAATTCAACCCGGGGGGTCTGTTCGTGACTCTGAGTCAGTTGATTTTTGCAACAAAAACGGCCTTTCAATGGTAACTACTGGTACAAGGCATTTCAAACACTAAGTTTTGTGAAGCTGATTTATATTTAACAAATAAAAAAGTAATAAATTAAAGCGAATGCTGACGTCATAAAGCGGACAGCTGAACGCTAAAAACTTATAATTATGGGCTTATTCTCATTCACACAGGAGCTGGCAATGGACCTCGGAACAGCCAATTCCATAATAGTAAACAGTGCAGGCAAGATATTGCTTGACGAACCTTCCATAGTGGCATTGGATCGTAAGACCGAGAAAATGATAGCATTGGGCGAAAAGGCACGGCAAATGCATGGGAAAACTCATGAAAACATTCGCACTGTTAGGCCATTGAGAGACGGTGTTATTGCTGATTTTAATGCTGCGGAACAGATGATCCGTGAAATGATTAAAATGGCGAATAAAAATAAAAGGGGTTTGTTCTCACCTTCGCTACGTGTAGTAATTTGTATACCTTCAGGAAGTACAGAGGTTGAAATTCGTGCCGTTAGAGACTCTGCTGAACATGCAGGAGGCAGAGATGTATTTATGATCTTTGAGCCTATGGCTGCAGCCTTGGGAATAGGTCTTGATGTTGAAGCCCCTGAAGGTAACATGATTGTTGATATAGGTGGTGGAACTACAGAGATAGCTGTAATTTCTCTTGGTGGTATTGTTTCCAACAAGTCTATCAAAATAGCAGGTGATGATTTTACAGAAGATATTCAGGATTATATGGGACGTCAGCATAATATCAAAGTGGGTGATCGCACTGCAGAGCAAATTAAAATAAACGTAGGCTCGGTATTAACCGAACTGGAGAATCCACCTGAGGATTACGTTGTTCACGGACCCAACAGGATGACTTCGTTACCTATGGATGTGCCTGTTTCTTATCAGGAAGTTGCTCATTGTATAGAAAAATCTGTAACAAAGGTTGATTCTGCTGTACTTAGTGCACTTGAGCAAACGCCCCCTGAGCTTTATGCTGATATAGTTAGAAATGGTATCTATCTTACAGGAGGAGGAGCTTTGCTCAGAGGACTAGATAAACGATTAACCGAGAAGATTGGTATTCCATTTCGTGTGGTTGATGATCCATTACATATTGTTGCTAAAGGTACAGGTATAGCATTGAGAAATATAAATAAATTCAACTTTTTAATGCGTTAATATTTTCTTTTTGAAATAAAGATACAGGGTTTGAATGCGTAATCTGTTCAACTTCATTATTAGAAATAGTCACTGGTTGCTTGCTATTCTGCTTATAGTATTCAGTTTCTATCTCGTTTTTGCGCATAATCCATATCAGAGAAGTGTTTATCTTACTTCAGCAAACAATGTTACAGGATGGTTTTATACCATGTCAAGCAATGTAACATCCTTTATTCATCTCAGGAAGAATAACCAGATGTTGCTTGAACAAAACGCTGTGCTGGAAAATGAACTGTTTTCGCTGAGGTCATACATTAATAATTTAGCGGTGACAGCCTCCTCTGATGTGGATGCGTTTGTGCGCGATTCAACCGAACAGACTCAGTTCAGTTTTATTCCTTCTGAAGTGGTAAACCTTAGTTTTTCAGGAGTCAATAATTTCATCACCATAAATAAAGGTTCAAAGGATGGACTAAAACCGGATATGGGTGTAATATCTCAGCGCGGTGTAGTTGGAGTTGTTGCAAATGTCTCTACTAACTTTTCAGTAGTTATTCCCATTATTAACCCGATGTTTCGTTTGAGTGCCAAGTTAAAGAACTCAGACAATTACGGTTCAATCTCCTGGAACGGAGAGAGTGTTAATACTGCGCAACTGGGAGAATTGCCAAAGCATGAAATTTATCAGGCAGGTGATACAGTGATGACCAGTTTCTCACGAATCTTCCCTAAAAATACAGTTATTGGTTATGTAAGCAGTATGGGTAAAACAAGTGATGACAATTTCAATACATTCAATGTTAAGTTAGCAACTGATTTCAACTCATTGCAGGATGTATTGGTTATCAACGATCAGTTTTATGAAGAACAGAAATTACTTGAAAACAGTCTGGAGCGATGAAAATTGTATATCTTAAAGAAGTTCTTGTATTTATATTGCTTATTCTTCTTCAGGTATTGCTCTTGAACAGGATCAATGTATTCGGTATTGCCACTCCTGTTCTTTATCTCTATTTTTTACTAAAACTTCCGATAGGGAGAAACCAGTTCTTTGTCATCATTTCCGGTTTCCTGCTGGGATTAATTATAGATATATTTCTGAATACACCAGGTATGAATGCAGCTGCAACAACAATTATGGCAGCATTCAGAAAGCCCGTTATAAATCTCTTTTACGACAGGGAGATATATGATGAATATGTACCGGGTATAAATACAGCAGCCGCTCCATTCGTGAGATTTACCATATTCATGGTATTAACTCATTTGACATTACTCTTCTTTATTGAATCATTTACACTGTTTAATCTGTTGAACACTGTAATAAGGATAATTTCCTCTTCGATAATTTCAATTTTATTGATCCTGGCATTGGATGGTCTAACGTATAGGAAAAAAGCAGGTGAGCAATAATATTAACCCTAAGAATTTAGCAAACCGACGATATGTAATTGCTGCAATAATCGTGGTGATCGGCATTATATATGTGATACAACTTTTTAATCTACAGATTCTTAGTCCTCAATATCGTGATTATGCCGAAAGTAATGCATTTCTGAGAAGAACATTATACCCGGCAAGAGGAGCCATTTATGACAGGAAAGGGGAGCTGCTTGTGTATAACAGGCCTACTTACGACGTAATGATGGTTGTCAGGGAGATGACCCGTTTTGATACTCTTGATTTTTGCAATACATTAAACATAGATATTGAAAGGTTTCGTGAACTTAATGCAGAAATGAGAGATACCAGGAAAAATCCCGGCTACTCATCATACACTCCGCAGCTGTTCATGTCACAGCTTAATGTTGAAGAGTACGGACTCTTGCAGGAAAAACTTTATAAGTTCCCTGGAATCTATATTCAAAGCAGGACAGAGAGACAGTATAATCATCCCAATATGGGACTTATACTTGGTTATGTTGCTGAAGTTGACCAGAATACAATAGCATCAGACCCATACTATGTCCGTAAGGATTATGTTGGTAAGTCCGGCATTGAATTATCACACGAATTAGATCTTCGCGGAGAGAAAGGAGTAGAAATACTTCTTCGCGATGCACATGGCAGAGTTCAGGGGAGGTATGACGATGGTCTTCAGGACAAAGCACCAGTATCAGGTAAGGACCTGACTCTTGGGATTGATATCGAATTACAGGCTTATGGCGAATTGCTGATGCAGAATAAAGTTGGGAGTATTGTTATGATTGAACCTGAAACAGGTGAAATCCTTGCAATGATATCTGCACCTACCTACGATCCCTCTTTACTGACAGGTAAAAAGTTCAGTGCCAATTATCAGTCACTGGTAAATAATCCATACAAGCCACTGATAAACAGATCTGTTGCAGGTACATATCCGCCAGGGTCAACATTCAAGCCCGCAAACGGACTGGTTTATCTTCAGGAAGGTATCATTACACCCGAAACTATGTACTCCTGTTTTGGCGGTTATCCTCCGTTAGGAGGTCGTCCAAGGTGTCACGGTCACGCATCACCATTATCGTTGCAGTATGCTCTATCAACATCCTGCAATTCCTTCTTTTCTTACGGACTCAATCACATGCTGAGCAATAGGACAAAATATTCAAATGTGGGTGAAGCTTTTGATGTGTGGAAAGATCACATGGTAAATATGGGTTTTGGTTATCAGTTAGGAATTGATCTTCCTTCAGAGAAAAGAGGATTTATTCCAAACAGTAAGTTTTATTCAAATATATTCAACACTGAAAGATGGAATGCTCATAATATCATATCAATTTCAATAGGGCAGGGCGAAGTACTTACAACTCCGTTGCAAATTGCTAATTTAGGGGCAACAATAGCAAACAGGGGATATTTCTATACACCGCATGTTGTAAGAGAAATTAAAGGTGCTGATTTAGATAGAGCATATACAACCAGACATAATACAGGCATCAATCGTGAGCATTTTGAGCATACAGTTGCGGGAATGGCTGATGCTGTTAAATTTGGTACCTGCCGGGGTATTAATCTTGAACCTCTTGTTGAGGTATGCGGTAAAACAGGAACATCAGAAAACCCACATGGAGATGACCATTCACTCTTTCTGGGTTTTGCTCCTAAAGACAACCCACAGGTTGCAATTGCCGTTGTAGTGGAGAATGGCCGTTTCGGAGCAACCAACGCTGTACCGATTGCACGTTTAATGCTTCAGAAATTCTTCAGGGGTGAAGTTCCCGAGAGCGATAAATGGCTGGAACAGACAATCATGAATCGTGAGATACTTCCTTATGTTTACACAAGAAATTTACCGTCCAAGTAGAACATTGCCAAATGATTAAGCAAAACAACATAGAAGTTGAAGATAAGGGAAGAGTGGATAAGGTTACACTTATCTTTTACCTTGTCTTTGTTGTTCTTGGGTGGCTCAATATCTACGCTGCAAGCTATGATCTTGAAAATGCAACCGGCATGTTTGATTTGTCAACCAGAGCCGGATCACAGCTAATCTGGATAGGCACATCACTCATACTTGCTTTTGCTCTGCTAAAAATAGAAGTAAGCTTCTATGAAACTTATGCTTTTCTTTTCTATATGGTAGGGATATTTCTATTAATTGTTACCCTGATAGTTGCCCAGGAGATCAATGGATCACGTTCATGGCTGATTATAGGTCCGGTCAGACTCCAACCGGCTGAGTTCATGAAGTTTATAATTGCACTTACACTTGCAAAGGTTTTCAATTCCTATGATTTCAAATTGATGGAGACTAAAAACCTGTTGATGGTCAGCAGTATCATACTTTTACCTGTCATACTTGTAATTCTGCAAAGTGAGACAGGCACAGCACTTGTTTACCTTAGTTTTATTCTTGTGCTTTACAGAGAAGGTCTGCCCGGCGGAGTTCTCTTTATGGGTGTTGCAGCAATTATTTATTTCATTCTCGGCATACGGTTCTCAGATGAGCAAATAGGCATGCTTTCAAAAGGAGAAATAATGGCAGTCGTACTCATTATAATATTTTCAGCAGCAATGGTATGGGGATATCTCAAGCGCAGAAAAACATTCTACAGAATTCTGTTAATTTCTTCTATTCCCTTTGTTGCAGCATTTATACTTACACTTTTATCAGTGTCAGTTGATTGGGGAATGGTATCAATAATTGCACTTGCTGTTACGGCTGTACAAATGCTTTATCTTTTTTTGCGATACAGAGTAAAGAGCTATTTCTATATATTTCTTTTTCTGGTTGCCTCGTTTGCTTTCCTCGAGTCAACTGAATATGCTTTCAACGATATACTTCAGCCGCATCAGCAAATGCGTATTAAGGTAGCTTTAGGCATGGAACAGGATCTCAGCGGTGCAGGATACCACGTTGGACAATCAAAAATTGCAATCGGCTCAGGCGGTCTTACCGGCAAAGGATATCTAAATGGTACCCAGACAAAACTTAAATATGTCCCAGAGCAGGATACCGACTTTATCTTCTGCACTATAGGCGAGGAGCATGGTTTTCTTGGATCAACATTAATTCTGATACTGTTCACAGTTTTTGTACTCAGACTACTAAATCTTGCTGAAAGACAAACATCTACCTTCGGCAGAGTATACGGTTACAGCGTGGTAAGCGTTTTCTTCTTCCATCTTCTGGTCAATATCGGTATGGTTATAGGAATCATGCCGGTTATAGGCATTCCATTACCATTTTTCAGTTACGGCGGTTCATCATTATGGGGCTTCACCATACTGCTTTTTATTTTCCTTAGAATAGATAAGTCCAGAAGAAATAGATAAGTCCAGAAGAAACATATAAAGGGTGCACCCTAATTTCGCAATTTGAGTGCACCAATCAATTAGAACCCAATTTAATAAACATTGCAGTTAGTTGGTTCTGCAACTCCTTGATATCTTATATTATACTTTTATCTTACCTTTTAAATATTCTCTGTATATATGACATTACAGAGGAAAAATAGTTTAATTTTGTTCTAAATAGTGGTGAAAATCGATTAGTAAAAAGAGACAATGAGAAAAACAGCATTGATTACCGGAGCTTCAAAGGGGATTGGAAGAGAGCTTGCTCATCTTTTTGCAAAAGATGGCTGCAATCTTGCATTAGTAGCAAGAAGTGCGAAAGAACTGGATAGTTTAAAAGTTCAGCTTGAAGAAAAATACAAAGTTACAGTACACACCTTTTTTAAAGATTTAAGTCAGCCCGAATCAGCACAAGCCCTGTTTGATGAATTAAAAGCTGTTGATATCGATATCGATTATCTTGTAAATAACGCCGGATTTGGTGATTATGGATCTTTTGCCGAAACTGAGTGGGACACTTACGAAAAGATGATATCTCTGAACGTGACAACCTTAACTCACCTTTGCCATCTTTTTATAAGAGATATCAAAGGCAGAAAACCCGGCAGAATACTCAATATTTCCTCAACAGCGGCATTCCAGCCGGGACCGATGATGGCAGTATATTTTGCCTCAAAAGCATTCGTGCTCAATTTCTCCGAAGCAGTCGGGCACGAACTGAGAAAAGATAATATAACAGTAACAACACTTTGTCCCGGTCCCACCAGCACCAATTTTGGTGAAGTCTCAGGCATGAATGCATCGAAATTGATTAAGAATATAAGAATAGCAAAATCAGCAGATGTAGCCAAACTGGGCTACAAAGCAATGATGAAAGGCAAGACAATTGTCATTCACGGCGCTCAGAACAAGTTTGCACCTTTTGTCATAAGGTTTTTGCCCAGAAAATGGGTGACACGTGTTTCAGCAAAGGTTATGGATAACAGTGCGTAGTTTACGCTAAAACTACTTAAGTATGAAACGTCTCAACTGCTTATGGTTAATATATCTATTGACTGCAGCTGTCGTCGCTCAGTCCTCAAAATACTCTGCAGATGAGATTATGGCTTTTTTTAACCAAACAAGGGAAGCAACAGAAAGTCACACAACACTATGGGATAAAGATATTTACGGACCGATACTTCTTGTAGACCCGCAAACCAGAGAAGTTTTTGCAAATGTACAAGATGCAAAAAATGAATTAACACCAAAAGGCGGTATTTTTGTAGGTTCAATACCTGGTGAATTGCCCGTTTCAAATACAGATATCACCTGGAACGGCACCCATTGGGCAATGCTGGAGTTGCCTTTACCCGAAAAGCGATATGACAGGATAGATTTAGTTACTCACGAACTGTTTCACAGAACACAATTTTCTCTTGGTTTTAAACCATTCAGAGAAGAAAATAGCCATCTTGATCAAAGAGATGGAAGAATATACCTGCGACTCGAACTGGCGGCATTAGAAGCCGCATTAAAAGCTAACAGGTTAACAAAATCAGAAGAGCATATACGCAATGCGTTAATCTTCAGAAAATATCGTCAAATGATATACCGTGGGTCACAGGTCACAGAAAACAGTCTGGAAATCCTAGAAGGACTGGCTACTTATACCGGACAAATCATGAGCGGCCGTGATAAGTGGGAGTGGCGCGAATATCTGATTCGCCGAATCAACAGCTTTGAAGAGACACCCTCTTATGTAAGGTCTTTTGCTTACGAAACAACTCCAGTGTATGGTTTTTTCCTCCAACAGAAGGACTACTCCTGGAACAAAAAAGTAGACAATGAAACTGATCTCACCGACTTCTTTTCGGAAGCTTTTGGAATGGATTCGAGAATAATCCTGCATACTTATGTAAAACAGGTTGCCGAAGATTATAACTGGCGAAAGATTGTTGATCAGGAAACAAAAAGAGCTGCTTTAAACAACTCAGTTCTTGATGAATACCGAAATAAGTTTTTAGAGCAACCTCACCTTGAAATCAAACTTGAAGATATGAATATGTCTTTTAACCCTGGCAGTCTTATACCACTTGATGAGGACGAAGGAACAGTTTATCCTACCATTCGTTTAAGTGATAATTGGGGAATCCTTACAGTTGAAGAAGGTGGCGCATTGCTGAGGTCCGACTGGCGGTGGGTAATCGTCTCAGAGCCTTTAGAGATAACTGACGACCTGATCACGGGCGACGGTTGGGAAATTGAACTTAACGAAGGTTATCAAATTCAGGAGTTGCCTGATGGCAATTATCTGTTAACAAAGAGTGAATGAGTTGTCTTATTTGGCTAAAAAAAAGAATTTAGCTAAATTTGGACTCAATTCGAGGATAACAAATGAATGAAGGCGAAAAAAAGGTTGTCAGCAAGATGATTACCATATATTGTCATTCCAAGCACAAACAGGGAAAAGGCTTGTGTGAAGAATGCAGCTCACTTAACAACTATGCGCTACAGCGGCTTGAGCGTTGCCTGTTCGGGGATGATAAGCCTACATGCGGCACATGTACAGTACATTGCTATAAAAGCGACATGCGCAGCAGGATAAAAGAGGTCATGCGCTTCTCCGGTCCGCGCATGCTTTTTATTCATCCTGTTGACGCTATACAGCACTTTTACCGTGAACGTAAAAGGAAAAGATTAAAATGAAATTGTTAGACCTACATACTGTAATTGCCGATGTGTTAAGTGAGCACAATGAGTTGATACCAGTACTTAATCGTTTTGGAATCAGACTTGGTGTAGGAGATAAAACCCTTGAAGAGCTGTGTGAAGAGAACAATCTTGACCCCGGACTTATTATAACTGTTCTTAACGTTTATCTTAACGAGGATTATGTTCCTGATATGCTCGAATATATTGAAACAGAGTCTATCGCAGACTATTTTCAACATACGGTAGAGAATTACATTCTTGAGCTAATTCCAAATATAGAGAAGCACTTAAATGCTTTTATTGCTTTAAGCAGCTCGATAAATGAATCCGACAACAATCATGTTTACAATAATAACGGATCAGATAATCAAGAGTTGGGAATGCTCAGATTACTTTTCATGAAGTTTAAAGAAAGGATGACTAACTATCTGAAGAAGATAGCAAGTTATGATGAGGATTTCCCAGATGAATTACTCCATGATTTAAAAAACATCCTGATTAAACATCTTTCAACTGATTATAATCAAAACCTTTGTTATGCAGTGATTTTTTCAATTCATTCATTTGAAAAAGATCTTGAAGCACACAACAGGTTACGCGAAAAGGTTTTACAGCCAAAATTAAATCAACTTGATACATCGGGTATACGTCAGCTTCAGCATTCAATTGTTAGTGAGCACTCAAGTAGAATCGAAGCAGAAGATCATCACCTGACAAAACGGGAAACTGAGATTCTCAGACTCATTGTGCAGGGTTATCTCAATAAAGAGATAGCAGAAATGCTGAATATCAGTCTTAATACAGTTTTAACTCACAGAAAGAATATCATTAATAAAACAGGAATTAAAACTGTTTCAGGTCTTACTTTTTACTGCCTGAGAAACGGTTTAATATCCATGTAATACTTTTAAATTTTTATAGTATGTCAAAAAGAAGTTTTCTATATATACCACTCACAAACTGGGGTGAAGTTATCGAACAAAAGTATGATATAGCAATCCTTCCCTGGGGTGCTGTAGAGCCACACAATTACCATCTTCCCTATCTTACTGATTGCATACTCACTTATGAGGTAGCCGGTGATGCAGCTGAAGCAGCATACGAAAAGGGAGTTACTTGTATGGTTATGGCCCCTGTATACTTTGGTTCCCAAAACACGGGTCAGTGGAATAAGCCCTTTTGCGTGCATACAAGAAGTGAAACTCAGAAGTATATACTAACCGATATAGTAACATCACTTCAGGCACAAGGGATACGTAAGCTGGTCATTATCAACGGTCACGGTGGCAACACATTTAAGCCATATGTAAGAGATCTGAACATGGAATACCCCGATTTCAAAATAATTATAGTGGACTGGTGGACCTTAGAGCCTACTAAAAACTATTTTGAGGAAAGTCCTGATGAGCATGCCGGCGAGCAGGAAACATCTGTAATGCTGCATTATCATCCTGAGTTGGTTAATATGGACAGTGCAGGTGACGGATCAGTGCAACCTGTCAAATTATCAGCGTTAAATAAAAAGATCGGATGGATGCCTCGTGACTGGGATGAGATCTCTAAAGATACAGGAATAGGGAATCCAAAAAAATCAACAGCGGAGAAGGGCAGGAAGTATGTTGAAGTTGTCGTTAGGAAAATTACCGAACTTCTCATTGATCTCAAATCAGCCGAGTGAGTTTTTTAATCTAAATAGTTTTAAATGAGAGCAAAATGTTGTATTTTTGATGCTATTATTAAAAACAATTTAGCCATGTCACAATCCTTATGAAATAAAATTAAATATTCTGATTAATTAGTAAAGAATTAGTCAGTTAATAATCGCTTTGAATTAAAGTACTACAAACTTCATAATAATAAATAAAAGTAAATATGAGTAATCAGAGAGAGAAACTTTTTACAGATTTTCCTCCTGTTTCCACCGAAGAGTGGATGGAAGTTGTCACCAAAGACCTGAAAGGTGCAGATTTCCAAAAGAGACTGGTGTGGAGAACTAAAGAGGGTTTTAATGTAAATCCGTTTTATCGTGCCGAAGATATAGAAGGCTTCAAGGCACTTGACAATCTTCCCGGACAATTCCCTTATGTGAGAGGCACAAAGAAGGACAACAACTGGTATGTCCGTCAGGAGATTAAAGTAGAAGATTTTGTCGAAGCAAACAAGAAGGCACTTGTATTGCTTGAAAAAGGTGTAACCTCATTCGGTTTCAGTCTGCCCAAACAGCATCTGTCTGCCGAAAACCTGGCAATATTGCTTCAGGGAATAGCTCCCGACAAAGTAGAACTAAACTTCAGAACCTGTATTTCACGTACCGTTGATCTTGCAAAACTGGTGGTGGATTACATCAAAGGGCAAAACCTTGATGTTATGAAATGCTTTGGATCTGTTGAGTTCGACCCATTCAGGAAAATACTGAAAAAGGGAGTAGATGAACCAAACTGGGCAGAAAAAGCAGTGGAAATAGTAAATATTACCGCTCCTCTTCCACGTTACCGTTCAATAATCGTAACAGGCAACATGATGAATGATGCCGGTGCCTACAGCTATCAGGAGCTTGGATATAGTCTGTCATACGGTAACCAGGTATTATCCAAATTAATCGAAAATGGAGTTGATCCTTCAACAGCTGCAAAGAAAATCAAGTTCAAATTTGGTGTAGGATCAAACTACTTCATGGAGATAGCCAAATTCCGCGCAGCCCGATGGCTGTGGGCAGAGGTTGTAAATGCATACAAACCGCCTTGTCCCCACGACTGCGACAACAAGGCTGATGACGGCACTTGCCGCTGTGCAGCAAAAATGAATATCCACGCAATCACATCAAAATTCAATCAGTCGCTGTACGACCCCTATGTCAACATGCTGCGTACACAGACAGAAGCCATGTCAGCTACCCTGGGCTCAGTTGATTCACTAACCGTACGTCCTTTCGACGAGGCTTTTGAAACACCCACAGAGTTCGCGGAACGTATAGCAGTAAACCAGCAACTGTTATTAAAAGAAGAAGCACACTTTGATAAAGTTACCGATCCTTCCTCAGGTTCATATTATATCGAGACACTCACCAACTCACTCGCTGAACAGGCATGGAAGCTTTTCCTTGAGACAGAAGAAGCCGGTTTCTATAATTCACTTAAATCAGGTGCAGTACAGGATGCAATAAACAAATCTGCCGACGAACGTTTCAATGCACTTGCCAATCGTAAAGAGATTTTGCTGGGTACCAACCAGTATCCAAATTTCAGCGAAACGATGAGCGATAAGATAAATGATAGCGCAGCAAGCAGAGGTTGCGGATGTGGTGATTCTGACACGCAGACGCCATTGAAGAAGCTAAACAAAAACAGGCTTGCCGATCAGTTCAATGAGCTCAGACTTGCTACTGAAAACAGCGGCAAACGTCCAAAAGTATTCATGCTCACAATAGGCAACCTTGCAATGCGCCTGGCTCGTTCTCAGTTTTCCAGCAACTTCTTTGCAAGTGCAGGTTATGAAATTATAGATAATCTCGGATTCAAAACAGTTGAAGAAGGAGTCAATGCTGCAAAAGAAAACGGAGCAGATGTAATCGTACTCTGTTCAAGTGATGATGAATACCCCCAGTTTGCTCCCGAAGCTTATGAAATGCTAAAGGAGAGCAACAAACTGTTAGTTATAGCCGGTGCGCCTGCTTGTATGGATGAGCTCAAAGCTCAGGGAATAGAGCATTTTATTAATGTTAAGAGCAATGTTCTCGAGACACTAAAGATGTTTAATGATAAGCTGTTATAAATAGAAACTAATAATTCTGCGTACTGCAATAATTAAGATTATGGATGGTAAAGGCAAATTGAAGAACTGGATTATTGTATCACAACCCTGGGCATTTCCAGCATCAGGGAGTGCTGCTCTAATGGCAATCTCTTATGTTTTCTATCTCTATAAGACAGGAGCAGTTGCAGAATCCAACTGGTTATTCGGAATAATCGGACTACTAGGTGCAGTCATCTTCCAGATGTCAGGAAACCTGATGAATGAATATCAGGATTTCAAACACGGGGTAGATGTAAAAGAGAAGACAGGTCCGCCGCGACTTCTGGTCGAAGGTGTATTCCAGCCCAAAACAATCTTCCTTTATAGCATAAGCGTTCTTGCGGTGGGAGTGGCAATAGGCATTTATCTTACAATCAATACCGGATGGCCTTTAATTATTATCGGCGGCTTCGGTATCATAAGTGCCATGCTGTATCACAAATTCAAGTATATCGCTCTTGGCGACCTGCTGATATTTGTTACATACGGGTTATCTATCCCCCTAGGAATTGCGTTTGTTATGACCGGTCAGCTGATATGGACAATACTGCTTGTCAGCATACCCGTAGGATTGCTTGAGGTTGCCATTTTGCACGCAAACAATACACGCGACATAAAAGAAGACAAAGCAGCAGGCATCAAAACGCAAGCGATGATATTAGGACTGGAAGGTGCACAAGTTACCTACCAGACACTATTACTTGCAGCCTACCTGCTTATTGCAATCCTTGTGTCGGTTGATTTGCTTCATCCTATAACTTTTCTTACGCTGATAAGCTTCCCGCTTGCAATCAGAAATATTAAAAAGATGAAAATGGCTCAGCATAATGATTTCACTCCAATACAGTATTTGGATGGTCAGACAGCAAAACTGCTTCTTCTTTTTGTTTTTCTGCTCTCAGCGGCAAACTTCATAGCTCCGTTTGTATAACCGCCAGATTAGTTGCTATTTAAAAATAAAATAAAAAAACAAACATTAGTCTAAATAATATGAAACCTAATTTTAAGGAAATAGACATTAAGTCAGCCGGATTTTATAAGTCAGATGTTGACGAATGGGCTGAAAAAAATGAAATAAAAGCCGATTGGCATACACCTGAACAGATACCCGTGAAACCGGTATATACCAAAGAAGACCTTGAGGTAATGGAGCATCTGGGCTATGCTGCAGGTATACCTCCCTTTCTTCGCGGACCTTATTCCACGATGTATGTTATGCGTCCATGGACAATCCGCCAGTATGCAGGCTTCTCCACAGCCGAAGAGTCAAACGCATTCTACCGTCGTAACCTTGCATCAGGACAAAAAGGACTCTCTGTTGCATTCGACCTTCCCACCCACCGCGGTTATGATGCCGACAACGAGAGGGTAGTGGGAGACGTTGGTAAAGCAGGTGTATCAATCTCATCTGTTGAGGATATGAAGATACTTTTCGACGGTATCCCGTTGAATAAGATGTCAGTGTCCATGACTATGAATGGTGCAGTTCTTCCCATTCTTGCATTCTATATTGTAGCAGCTCAGGAGCAGGGTGCCAATCTTGATGAGATGGCTGGTACAATTCAGAACGATATCCTAAAGGAGTTCATGGTTCGAAACACCTATATCTATCCGCCAGAATTCTCGATGAAGATTATCGCAGATATTTTTGAATTTACATCACAGAAGATGCCTAAGTTCAATTCTATCTCCATTTCTGGATATCACATGCAGGAAGCGGGCGCTACAGCAGATATCGAGCTGGCATACACACTTGCTGACGGTATAGAGTATCTGCGTGCCGGAATGAATGCAGGTATCCCTGTAGATAAATTTGCGCCGCGACTCTCATTCTTCTGGGGTATCGGAATGAACCATTTCATGGAGATTGCAAAGATGAGAGCAGCACGCTTGCTGTGGGCAAAGATCCTGAAAAGTTTAGGTGCTGAAAATCCCAAATCAATGGCTTTGCGCACACACTCGCAAACATCAGGCTGGTCGCTAACAGAGCAGGATCCGTTTAATAATGTCGGCCGCACCGCCGTTGAAGCAATGGCTGCAGCACTCGGTCACACACAATCACTGCACACAAACGCTCTTGATGAGGCAATTGCTCTGCCAACCGATTTCTCTGCACGTATTGCAAGAAATACACAGATCTATCTTCAGGAAGAGACATACATCACTAAGCAGGTAGACCCATGGGCAGGTTCATATTATGTTGAATCACTCACTCAGGAACTGGTAGATAAAGCATGGAACCTGATTCAGGAGATCGAGAAGCTTGGCGGTATGGCTAAAGCTATTGAAACCGGAATTCCCAAAATGCGTATCGAGGAAGCTGCGGCACGCACACAAGCAAGAATCGATTCAGGAGTACAGGCTATTATCGGTGTTAATAAATATCGTCTCGATCACGAAGATCCTATCGATATCCTTGATATTGATAATACTGAAGTGAGGAAGCAGCAGGTAGAACGGCTTACAAAACTAAAAGCAGAGCGTGATAACGAAGCAGTTCAAAAAGCACTTGATGCAATCACAAAATGCGTGGAAACCAAAGAAGGGAACCTCCTTGAGCTTTCAGTTGAGGCAGCAAGAGTACGCGCCACATTAGGTGAGATCTCGGATGCCTGCGAAAAAGTAGTCGGACGTTATAATGCAGTAATCAGAACAATTTCAGGAGTGTATTCATCAGAATCAAAAGGAGATGCAACGCTTGAAGAGGCTCGTGCACTCACAGATAAGTTTGCCTCACAAGAAGGGCGCAGACCAAGAATTATGGTAGCCAAAATGGGGCAGGACGGACACGACCGCGGCGCTAAAGTTGTAGCAACAGGTTATGCCGACTGTGGTTTCGATGTTGATATGGGACCACTATTCCAAACACCCGAAGAGGCAGCCCGTCAGGCAGTAGAGAACGACGTGCATGTACTTGGAGTATCATCCCTTGCAGCAGGTCACAAAACACTAGTGCCGTTGGTAATTGATGAACTCAAAAGACTTGGAAGACCTGACATAGCTGTAATCGTAGGAGGAGTTATCCCAGCACAGGATTATGATTTCCTTTATAAGGCAGGAGTAGCGGCAATATTTGGTCCGGGTACTCGTGTTACTAAATCAGCTGTTGACATTATGCACATCCTTATGGATGAATGATGAAAATCTATATTCCGCTTTCGGCTTACTCTTATTCAGAGGGTTTGTCGAAAGCGGATTTTCATTAAATTTTAAAACAGCCGCAATAGATACTATCTGAAACCACAGACCCGTCTGCTTTCTTAAATGCAATGTAGGTTTCGATAGAATCTCCATTCCAGTCATCAGGAAATTTGATTTTCGTTGCTGAACTACTCCTTTTTCCAGCGTTTATATCATGAACAGCAATTTCTTTGTCAGAGTTGTAAACAATTACCATTACCTGATCATCATTTCCCGCATTATCCTTAGGTACCGGATTCCAGGTGAATTGAACTCCTTCTTCAGTTATATCAACATTTATTCCTTTAGCAGGATTTAACGAACCTTTTGAAACAAGAATATTAGGGAAGTCAAGCTCCACACCTTCGCCATTAACCTTAATACCATTCAAAATATTGTATGACATTGCAGCATTGAAAGCACTTTGTCCATCAACTGCCTGATCTTTAAAACCAATTCTAATCAATGGAGTGATTGTTCTTAGAAAATTCTGCGTTAACTTAAATGCACCTCGTTGTTTAGTCTGACCTTTAGACCTCGGGTTAGTCATCTTCGCGGGGCGACTTTTAATATACTCCACACCTCTGCATGATGAACCAACCACATTACCCACTTTTCCTGTAAATCCTCCAAAAATTCCATTTTTCAACTTACCCATTATTATGATATTTTAATTAAAACTGATGTTCGCAAGTTAACAAATGTTTTTAATAAAAGCAAGTTTTTGACAGTGAATATACAATACCAAAATTTGAAAAACTACTAACCAGGCTCTAACCAACTCCTAATTTATATAAGGGATATTAGGAGTTTGTTAGGAGTTAATTAGGAGTTAGTTAGAGTTAAGTATGATTTAGTTTCATATTATTGTCTTCATCAATTCCGTTTTAGGGTATAAAGCAACTGTTGGATATTAATATAAATTAGGATATGTGGATTGTGCTTTTATAAATTAAATTTTTTCTTAGAAATATATATGGAATTTTACTTATTTATTTATTTTTGACTTTCAAACACCTGAAATATTATAAATTTAATAAGAAAATAAATGGACCATGTTGTATATCTTGATCACAAAGCCAAAGAGTTAGATTTACTTGAAAAGGGAGTTAAAACTATGATTATTCGAGGAGCTATGGGACGTAAAATACCCTATAGAAAAGTTGAAAAAGGTGATTGGCTTTATTTTATTGAAAACATGGGTGATGGATTGATTAAAGCTGTCGCCGAAGTCTCAGATGTTTTCAATTCAGAACAAATGACCAGAGAAGAGTCTGTAAAATTTGTTGATGAAAATCAGAAGCTTTTACGCTTGGATAAAAAATTGTATTCACGTTTTGCAGGGAAAAGGTATATTGTTTTGATAAGAGTAAAAAATTTTAAAATCATAGACAGTTTCCGGATTGACAGAAGTAAATATGGGAATATGGATGATTGGTTGCCTGTTGGTGAAATTCAGAGTGTGAAAATTTAATATAGGTATGAAAAATATACTTTTCGTATCACTACTTATTATATTGATGTCTGGGTGTAACAAGTCTATTAACGGAGAAGTAATATTTGTTGAACCTGATTTGGATGACCTATTCAACTATCCATACTTTTTATTTATCCCTAATGGTGTTTCTGAAGACAAAATGAATTATCTGATTATTGAACCTAATAATTCAGGTTTTGCAGATGACGACCTGCATAAACATAAGGAAAAAGCTAAAAGAATAGCGACACTAGATTATTATCTTGGAAATTGGATTGCAAGGAAACTTACGTATCCACTTATCGTTCCTGTGTTTCCACGTACTGAATCTGATTGGAAAACATACACTCATGCTTTAGACCGTGATGTGATGTTACAAAAGGGTAATTCGCTTGAACGATTGGATAATCAACTTATAAATATGTGTTTGGATGCTGAGGGAAAATTGAAGGAGAGAAATGTTAAAATTGAAAACAGATATATACTTACCGGTTTCTCAGCTTCAGGAACATTCGTAAACAGATTTACACTTCTACATCCGGATAAAGTACAGGTAGCAGCTGCTGGAGGATTAAATGGTTTATTAATGCTACCCATGGATAGCCTGGAAAATGAACCATTGAGATATCCCATTGGAACGGGAGATTTAATACAAATAACAGGTAGCGATTTTCTTAGAGACCAATTTTTTAATACTCCTCAGTTTTATTTTATGGGTGAACTAGATGATAATGATGCTGTTCCTTATGATGATGCATTTGACCTGGAAGAAAGAGATCAGATTTTTAGACTATTAGGTGAACAAATGATACCGGCAAGATGGGTGAAGTGCATTGATATATATAACGAAAGTAATGTAAATACACTATTTAAGACCTACAAGAATGTTGGTCATGAGCATCCGGAGGTTGTGAAGAATGATATCTTAGACTTCTTGTTGCTTAACACGAATTTAAACTGAATAACGAGAGAATTTTTTCATAAAGGAGTCGTAATAGGTCTTCGAAACCGGAATATTGGGTGTCGCTTCAGCATCCAGCTCCAGCACTATTCCACTCTTCTCTTTTTTCAATATTTTTACTCTGTCCAGATTTACTATATATGAGCGATGACACCGTATCAAGGGAGTATCTTCGGTAAGATTTTCCTCGATCCACTTGAGTGAATTCCGAATCATATAGTGAGATCTGTTGGATTTATTTATGTAGTATATTGTTGCATAGTTATCGGCAGACTCAATATACAGCAGATTTTCGAGCGTTACAGATATCTTAAGATCACCCTTCTCATCGTGGAAGGCTATCAACGATTTCGACTGTTTATTCTTTGATTTTCCCAGTTCCATATCTTCTAAAATAGAGCTCTTCTCTTTCCATGAAAAAAACAGCCATGAAATAGAGTAGGGTAATAGGAGTACCAATGCGGTATTAAACAGACTTTGCCTGAATATTTCACTAATCTCTCTGCTTGATCCATCCTTTGGTAATAATACCGAGAACAGGGTATAGAAAATTGACATAGCAATAATCTCACAGAAAATGCAAACTGCGTAATGCCACTTAAGAATATCATGCTTTTTTGAATAGGTTATTAATATCGTCCTGCTAATTACAACCACCAGCATGCCTGTAAGAATTATCAGACTTGAATAAGCAAAATACTTTATGTCAGATAAATCAGGATACCAATCTCTTGAACCAAATGGTTGAAAAAGATTAATAAAAAGTAAAGCAAACAACGCTGTGAAGAGTATCATTTTTAAGTTGTTGCTCTTATTGTGCAGATATTCAGGGATTTTATCGCCCATCATTATTGATTTGACAGTCTCTTTAGTTTGTTAGGGTTATGTATATATAATAATAAGAAACCATTACAAAAATAGATTTTAATTAATGATAAACCAAAAGAAATTCACCCCTGTATAGCACATTTCGCCACATATAAGCGATTTTGTCACATTTCACCTGCAGTTTTCCCTTCCATTTGTAATCACGTTTTAAAGTGCGTTTCTTTAAATATTTCAACGAATTAACACCTGCATTTATTATGGATTATTACACAAGGTACGATGAATTAACAGGCAGTTTTAAACAGGGGAAAGATATTCATCTTAGCGAGACAAACATCGATATAAAGTTTTTCGAATTTAATAGTGAAACTGCAAAAATCACAAATGAATACCTTCCAAATGATGACACGATTAATGAGAATATCTGTTTTGAGTACCCAATTTTTACTCCGGCCGGCAGAAACAGGTATAATAATGATGAAGCTATCCTTTTATTGCATGGACTTAACGAAAGAAGCTGGAGTAAATACCTTACTTGGGCAGAGTATCTATGCAACAATAGCGGTAAACCCGTAATTCTTTTTCCTATTTCTTTTCATATAAACCGTGCACCATTATCCTGGTCAAATCCAAGAACAATGATGAATCTGCTTAATTTCAGAAGGGAAAAGTATGATAACGATCGTTCAATTAGTTTTGCAAACGTAGCTTTAAGCGATCGTCTGAGTCAAAAGCCCGAGCGGTTCTATTTTTCGGGAAGGCAGACATGGGCTGATCTTTCAACCCTTTTCGAAGAAATTATGAGCGGTAAGCATCCACTTTTCAAAGAGGGAACAAAGATTGATATATTTTCATATTCAATAGGTGCATTCCTTTCTCAAATTGCGTTAATGACAAATCAAAAAAACCTTTATACAAACACCAAGCTCTTCATGTTTTGTGGAGGCAGTATCTTCAACTCCATGCAAGGAGCATCAAGGAGTATTATGGATAAGCCGGCATTTGATATAATTCGGGATTACTATTTACATCACTTTGGAAATGAGACAACAAAAAAAGAAACAGGAGTCAACTTGAAACATGACAATGCTTTTAAGGCATTTTTCAGCATGATCTCGCCAGAGAGATTCCAATTTGAAAGAGAGTCCTTCTTTGCATCGTTAGGTAAAAGAATTAAGGGTATTGCACTTGCAAAAGATATTGTAATTCCATTTAAAGGCATACAAGAAGCTATGGGGATAAAAAACAGTGAAAAAAATATACAACTTCTCGATTTTGAGTTTCCTTATTCGCATGAAAATCCATTTCCATTGAACAGTGAAGACAAAACGGCTGTAAATTCAGCTTTTAACAGAATATTTTCAGATGCAGTAAATTATTTTACAAGGCCTGTTTGAAGATTTTATCGAAATACTCAAATGCTATTGTGTGAGTGAAAACAGTGATCCTTCGAAACTCATCCCTGTACCGCGCTGGTCCCAGAGAATCAGACATTAATAAAATCAGTTTTGATATTCTTGATTAACTCTTCATCAATATCTAACTCCGTTGCATAAGTGATAGCCTCATTTTATCCATTAACAGTCATTGAATGTCTATTGGAATATGCAGGAGGAGCTAAATCCACACTGTATGTTAAATCATAAGCCGGTAAAAGCCGCCAAACACCTTCACGATTCATGTAAAAAGAAAATTTTTTGGAATGATCATCCACATTTCGGGCTCTTATTATTTATTGTGAAAATATAGACATATATTCAAAATAAGCAAAATAAATTGGAAAATATAGATATATCTATAATAATGATTTTCTAAATATCCGCTTATTTTACAATAACTCCTAGTTTATAGTCAGTTTGTACCTTTTAGGTTTTAATCGGGGTTGGAAGAGGAGGGTATAAAAGAATAATTGAACAATTACGCTAATATTTTCGAGTGTAAAAGAAAATACTTACATTTACGTCAAATTATTCGAGTATGAAAGAAAAGTTTGAGTCTTTAAAAAAATACAACTTTTGGGGTGAAAAATATCCGACAATAGGTTATAAGCGTGATTTATATACCAATAAGATTTTTGAATCTATAGATAACAGACTTATAAAAGTTTTAATTGGGCAGCGCCGAGTTGGTAAAAGCTATATACTGCGTCAGTTAATTTCTCGACTTATAGATAGAGGTGTAAATAAAAAAAACATACTTTATATTAATAAGGAGTTTGCTGATTTCGATTTTATCAAAGATTATAAAGATCTTGATAAGCTTATAAACGTATATCGTGAAGAGTTAAAACCTGAGGGTAAAGTATGGCTGTTTGTAGATGAGATTCAGAACGTTGAGGGTTGGGAACATTTAATAAATTCTTATTCGCAGGATTATGTAGATAGTTATGAGGTGTTTTTAAGCGGATCGAACTCTAAGATGCTGTCTGGTGAATTGGCTACTCTTTTATCAGGTCGTTATATTGAATTTCAGATATATCCCTTTAGTTTTGTTGAATATATAGGTATTACAAACAAGGAAAATGTTAAACAGAGCTTTATCGATTACATGGAAAGTGGAGGATTGCCCGAACTTTTTATGCTACCTAATGAGGAGACAAAACGCAACTATATTTCTGCTGTTAAAGATACTGTGCTGTTACGTGATATTATTCAGAGACATAATATAAAGGATGCTAAGCTTCTAGAGGATTTATTTGTTTATGTTGTAAACAATGCTTCTAACCTGATTTCAATAACGAATATTGTAAAATATTTTAAGTCTAAAGGGCGTACAACTACTTATGATACTGTTTCTAACTACATAGGTTATATCGAGGATTCGTTTATTATTCACAGAGTTGAGCGTTATGACATTCGTGGCAAGGAGACATTATCGGGAAATTGTAAGTACTATATAAATGATCTGTCTTTTAAGAATTATATTTATCCCGGATTTGGCTATGGTGTGGGATATAAGTTGGAAAATTTGATTTATCTGGAGCTTCGCAGGGCTGGGTATGAGGTTTATGTTGGTACCTTAAGGAACAAAGAGATTGACTTTGTAGCTAAAAAAGATGATAGAGTGATATATATACAAAGCTCTTATATATTAACTGATGAACAGACCATCCAAAGAGAGTATTCACCATTGGAGTCTATAGAAGATAATTATGAAAAGTTTGTGGTTTCTCTTGATGATATAGCTTTTCCTTCTAATAAAGGTATAAAACATATGCAGGCATGGAATTTTAGTAATTTACTATAACACCGCATCTCTGAATTATTTCTTACAGTTTTAATTCCTTGAAGCAATTTGGCGCACAACACTAACAAATCGCTCAGGCTCTTCTGCATTTGGTGAATGAGCCGAGTTTTCGAATGTATAAAATTCCTTTTCCGGTGCTTCTATGTTATCGAAATACTCAAGAGCTAATGAGTGTGATACCTGATAATCATATTTACCATGAATTATATAAAAAGGAATCCGGAAATTGGTTGATGTTTCATTTAGATTGTCATTTTCTACATAATCCCAAAGATTTGTGAGTGAAAACAGCGATCCTTTGAAAAAATATAGTTTTTCGGAGAGTGTATATCCTTTGAAGGTAAACAGATTTTTAAATAAACCGGTCACAGAAAAATCATCACTATGTATTATTCCAATTCTGTATTTATTCATTAATAATGAGCGTGCTGATAATAAATAGTCAAGTGATGGGAAATCAACTACGTCAGGATCAAATTTTTGTAGTCTTTTGATAGCCTGTTTATCATTTATTTCCTTTGCATGTTGCAGCATATAATTATATGCAATCTTTTCGGATTCCAATTGATTGCTGATTTGTCCTATTCCTATAAATGCTTCGTAGTTCTCAGGATACTTTTCAATTGTTTTTACTCCTAGGTATGTACCCCATGAATGCCCCATCAGATATATCTTATCCTGATTAAATCGTTTTTGCAGATACTCAGTCATCTGGCGTGTATCTTCAACCATTTGATCTAACGTGATAGTGGCAGGGTCTAAAGAGTTACTGAAACTCATGCCTGCGCCGCGCTGGTCCCAATAGCAGACTGTAAAGTATTTCTCCAGGCGCTCGGAGGTTTCCAGGGGAGAAAACATTGCGAACTCAGGACTTCCGGGACCGCCGTGGAGGAATAAAATAACCGGGTTTTCTGTATTTTCGGATCGAATGAAGTAACCTTGTTGTATCCCGCCTATCACTGTGAAGCTTTTCTCTGTAAGTGAGCCCGGGATTTCCTTCCCGTCTTTATCTTTTAATGGTTCTAACTCGCCCGGACTGTTTACTGCTAATGCAATCAATCCGATCAATAACACTGCGATTATTGACAGTAAAATGATTGCCAGAACTTTGAATACTCGTTTCATACGATCTTTATTGAAAGGTGATTACCTGTTCGCTTTAGGAAGTTTTAGATACAAATTTATAATTTTTTAGTATTAAAACAATAATTAGTAGATGGTTTAAAACTTTGCTTATATTTGTACAGGAAATAAAATTTAATGTCGTAAATTTAATATCTTAAATACCCCTACTATGAAAGTGAAACAAACGGAATTCATGAGATACAGTGAACTCTCTTTCGAAATTAGCCGAAAGTTTACCAAGCACTACAGCACTTCATTCTATTCAGCCACTCAGCTTTTTTCCTCACCTATAAAAGAAGCGATTTACGGCATATACGGCTTTGTGAGATTAGCTGACGAGATTGTTGACTCTTTTTACGGCTGTGATCAACGAACGATACTCAACAGATTTGAGGCTGACTATGATTTTGCGAGAGAACAGGGTGTTTGCTGTAACCCGGTAATTAATGCTTTTCTTATAACCGTAAATAAATATGGAATTGAAGACTCTTATGTCAGGTCGTTCCTGGAAAGCATGAAGTCGGATTTGGATAAGAAAGTCTATAAATCACGTCAGGAAACTGATAAATATATCTATGGATCGGCTGATGTGGTAGGGCTGATGTGTCTGTGTGTCTTTTGCGGGGATGACAAAAAACTGTTTGAGGAGTTGAGGACTCCCGCAATGAAGCTTGGCTCAGCTTTCCAGAAAGTGAACTTTCTTCGTGACTTGCGGCAGGATGTGGTTGAATTAGGGCGTGTGTATTTTCCCGGTTTCTCGATGGAAGAATTTGATGACCGGAAAAAACAGGAGCTGGTACGTGATATCCAGTCCGATCTCGACGAGGCACACAAAGGTATTGTCAGGCTACCTGACAGTTCGCGTCTGGCTGTTCTGACTGCTTACCGCTACTACGTTCGACTGCTTGACAAGATAGAAAACACTCCTGCAAAAAAGCTTATTTCACGCAGAATAAGAGTGCACAACGCCGAGAAATTTCGTCTGTTGCTGGACACTATGATTAAAAACAAATTCTATACTGAAAATGTATGAAAGATAACGAACTATTAGTGCAACTTGTTGATGAGATGGATAATCCTATAGGTACAATGAATAAATTAGAGGCTCATATAAATCCTGCATTACACCGGGCAGTATCGGTTCTTGTGTTTAATTCTGCAGGTCACTGGCTGCTTCACCGGCGGGCAGCAGGCAAGTACCACTCGCCGTGCCTGTGGACTAACGCTTGCTGTACTCATCCTTACCCGGGTGAGGATCATGATTATGCTGCACAACGCCGGCTTAAAGAAGAGATGGGTATGGGATCAGTCAATGAGCTGACGCACATTTTTGATTTTGTTTACCGCGCTAAGGTTGATGAGAAATTGACAGAGTATGAGTACGACAGAGTATTTACATATATTAGTGATGAAGTGCCTGATCCTCATCCGGATGAGGTGGACGACTGGCGATATATTTCAACAAATGAGCTGAAAAAAGAGATAGAACTTTATCCTGAATACTTCACAGCGTGGTTTAAGATAATTTTCCAAAAGTATATTTCTTCTCTTTCTAACTGACGGATGATGGTTTCAAACAACAGAATGATACGCAGTATTGCAGTGATTTACGCTGTGGGAGTTGTGGGCTTCGTTCTCCCGATAACTCACAGTATATTTATAAGGTTAACGCCGTTGATTATTATCTTCTCACTTGCTGTACTGCATTTTTACAAAAGTGACCTCGGGAATGAGAAACAACAGAAAAGGCTGTTCTTCTATTCATTTGTTTTAACAGCAGGATTTCTGGTAGAGTTGTGGGGTGTAAATACCGGCATTGTTTTCGGGGAATACACTTACGGAGTCGGACTGGGACCAAAAATTGCGGGTACGCCTCCGATAATAGGCCTTAACTGGGTGTTGATGATTTACCTTACTTCTGCAATTTTCTCCCCCCTTAAACGTCATGTTTTCAACGGAGTGGTGTTGCCTTCACTGTTAATGGTGGGATATGATATTATAATGGAGCATGTGGCACCAAAAATGGAAATGTGGTCGTGGAAGAACGATTTGATTCCTCTTCAAAACTACCTGATGTGGGGTGTTCTGGCACTCTTCTTCCATTCCATCCGTTATGTTTTAAAAATTAGGGACAGAAATACAATGGCACTGCCAATTTTTGTGGTGCAAACGATTTTCTTCCTGTTGATCTTGATTTTATACTGACCATTTGAAACGCAAAACATTGTTGCCATGCTCCGATCTAAACACCATTTCTTTATATATCCATTCTTTCAGCGTTATACCCTTTGGTTGCTGTACCGTCATTTCCACAATGTAACAGTTGAAGGGTCATTTTCAGACTCTGGTAAACCTGTGGTGCTGATAGGTAATCATATTGGATGGTGGGACGGCTTCTGGGGTATGTATTTAAAGCTGAAAATAGTGAAGCGTAAGTTTCATTTCATGATGCAGGAAGATCAGTTGCTGCGTTACCGTTTCTTTAATTATACCGGGGGCTTCTCCATAAAAAGGAACAGCCGTCAGGTGATTGAGTCGCTGCAGTACGCTGCATCCCTACTGGACAATCCTGACAACATGGTGCTGATGTATCCCCAGGGTAAACTGCAGTCGCTATACTCTGATTCCTTTATCTTCGAAAAAGGGATAGAACGTATTATCAAGGGTAGGGATGGAGAGGTGCATCTGCTGATGTCGGTAAATATGATCGATTATCTGGCGCATCCTAAACCATCTTTGTATATATATATTCGTGAATATAACGGAGCTTTTCTTCTCGGAGAATTAGAAGAGGCATACAACAATTTTTATGCTGATTGTCTTGCTGTTCAAAAAACTCGTACCGAATGATATACTTGATTGGTAATTTTATTCTGGCATTTGCACTGCTACAGCTGATTGCTGCACTGTCGAATTTTCTTTTTAAGGAGCGTCTGCCTTCAGTAGATGCGTCAGAAGTATTACACTCTTTGTCTGTTTTGATACCTGCCCGTGATGAGGAGAAGAATATTGGGCAACTGTTGAGCGATCTTGTAAAGATACCTGACCATATTAGCGAGATAATAGTGTATGATGATCAGTCGGCAGACAATACCGCTTCCGTGGTAAAGGAATTTGCGGCACGAGACGGGCGTATAAAGTTGATTTCAGGTAAAGAATTGCCTGATGACTGGTACGGAAAGAATCACGCATGTTATCAGTTGTCACAAGAAACTGAGAGCGACTATATCCTCTTTCTGGATGCAGATGTAAGGATAAGCGGGGATGTCGTAGGGCATGCCGTTAAATACATGGAGAAACGCAGATGCAGCATGATGAGCATATTTCCTACTCAGGAGATGAAGTCTTTTGGTGAGAAAATTACAGTTCCAAATATGCAGATTATCCTGGTGACACTGCTGTCGCTGCCACTGGTACGCCTCTCGGGATTTCCTTCTCTGGCTGCGGCAAACGGTCAGTTTATGATGTTCAGGCATGACACTTACAAAGAATTGGATCCCCACAGTAAATTCCGCAAGAGTCGCGCCGAAGATATAGAGATATCCCGCTACATGAAAAGGCAACGCAAGAAAGTAAGTTGTCTTACGGGCATCAAGGGTGTTCGTTGTCGTATGTATCACTCTGCAAAGGATGCGGTGGATGGATTCTCGAGGAATGTTACATTCTTTTTCGGCAATTCTATGATTGCGGCCATTCTTTACTGGCTGGTTACAACTCTGGGCTTTATAGTCTTTTTAGCTGATGGAAGAACTGAAGCTTTGTGGATATGGCTTTCGACAACTATTCTTACTCGTATATTTGCTTCTGTTACAGCCGCAATGAAGGTGTCTGACAACCTGTTGCTGTGGGTGCCGCAGCAAGTGATGCTGGGTAAATTTATAGTACATTCGTTTCTTAACAGTATAAAGAAATCGTTTAGCTGGAAAGGGCGTTCGATTTAAGCTTGATATAATTTATATTATAGAGTAAATAAAAAATATGACTAAAAGGCTATTATTAATTTTACCATTACTTCTCTGTTGCATATTTGCTTCTGCACAGGAAAAAGAAACAATTTACAGGAGTTATATTTCCAATGACATGGCAACCTGGAAGAAAACAATTGATGCAATGCATGCAGAAACAAACAAAAGCAATGAACGTGAGTTTGAACTGCTAAACTATGAGTATGGATATATTGGCTGGAGTATTGGTAGCAAACGTAAGAGTGAGGCAAGGCTTTATCTGGACAGAAGCACGGAAAGACTGAGCAGGTTAAGGAAAAAGAATTACAGAGTCTCCTTTTTAGATGCTTACGAGTCTGCTTTTCTTGGTTTTCAGATCGGTCTGGCTAATTTAAAAGCACCAAGACTTGGTCCGCGCAGCCTTGATTTTGCAAATAAATCTGTTGAGGATGATGACAAAAATGCCTTGGGATTAATCCAGCTGGGCAATATCTATTTTTTTATGCCTCCTCTGTTTGGAGGTTCGAAAGAGAAAGCCATTGAGTATTATTTACGGGCTGAACAGATCATGGCTCCAAATGGTAAGGGCGACTGGAATTATCTGGCACTGCTTGTACAGCTTGGCGGGGTTTTGGAGGAGACCGGTAATATTGATAAAGCTGGCTCTTTTTATCTAAAAGCTTTGTCTCTGGAGCCAGGTTTTAGTTGGGTGAAGGATGAACTATACCCCGCATTCACAAAAAAACATAATAGATAATGAAGAAAAAAGTAATTATTACCGGAACCGGACTGGGAGGTCTTTCCAGCGGTCTGTTATTACAAAGCAAAGGTTTTGAAGTTCAGTTTATCGAGAAAAACAATCAGCCCGGAGGTAGGCTTAACCGGTTGGAAAAGGATGGATTCATTTTTGATACCGGTCCCAGTTTTTTCAGTATGTCGTATGTTTTCACCGACTTTATGAAGCTGTGCGGTGTAGAAATGCCATTCCGCTTTATCGAGTTAGACCCTCTTTACTCGGTACATTTCGCAGGTGGCAAAAGTTATAAGCTTCATAAGGACATAGGTAAACTGGCTGAGTCGTTTAAGGATATTGAGCCTGACTTTGAAGTTAAAATGGAGAAATATCTGAAGAAGTGCGGTGCTCTTTTTCACGATACTTTTGATGTTGTAATCAGAAATAACTTCGACAACTACCTGGAATATTTTGTGACACTGATGAAGGTGAATCCGGAACATATTCCGGTACTAATGAGAACATTCTGGCAGCAGGTAAATAAGTACTTCGACTCACAGGATGCACGTCAGATTCTATCGCTGGTGGCTTTTTTCCTTGGTCGCACACCATTCGATACTATGGGTATTTACAGTCTGCTTTCATACACCGAGTTCAGGCACGACGGTTATCACAACGTGGAGGGAGGCATGTACAGAATAGTGCAGGGGATGGTTGAAGCACTCACTGAACGAGGTGCAACTTTTTTATATAACACAGAAATCACTTCAGTTGAGCATGCAGGTGATAAAATTACTCATCTGATTGATAGTAAAGGCAACTGTTACGAAGCAGATGTTTTCCTGATAAATGCTGATGCTGCACAGTTCAGGGGAAAAGTGCTGCACCGTAAAAAATATTCAGACAGCAGACTCAGGAAGATGGAGTGGACTATGGGATACCTCACTATCTATGTGGGCGTAGACCGTAAACTGCCCGACCTTGATTTGCACAACTATTTTCTGGGTTCTAACTTCGAGGAGTATGGGCAGAATGTATTAAGGAATCCTGACTCGCTCCAGAAGCCTTATTACTATGTTAATGTTGTTTCAAAGCATAATCCGGATTGTGCCCCCGAGGGCTGTGAAAGTCTCTTTATTGTTTGCCCGGTGCCTAGTCTGCTGTATAAGTCCGACTGGAGCAACCGCGATGAGATTGTGAACAGTATCCTGAATGATTTCTCCAATCGGATCGGTATTGATATTATGCCTCATATTATTACCCGAACGGTCTACACCCCTAAGGAGTGGGAAAAACAGTTTAACCTTTATATGGGAAGCGGTCTGGGACTCTCGCATAAATTGGGTCAGATAGGTGCTCTTCGTCCAAAGAACTACGATGAAGAGTTCAAAAACCTCTATTATGTGGGTGCATCAACTACTCCCGGTGCCGGTCTTCCCATGGCGGTGATCAGTGCGGAGATGGTTTGTAAAAGAATTATTTGAGCAGAAAATCTTCCATATTATCTGGGGTAACAACATTAAAAGTGCTCCCCGGATAATTTTCCATAAATTTTTTGGGTAGTTTATATTTTGATGAAGGGTTCCACTTAAACTCAAAAGCATTGATTTGGCCATCACCCTCTTCAATATAATCTATCTCTTTTTGATCTGTGGTTCTCCAAAACCAATTATTTCTCCACAGAAGATCATACTCCAACTTTTTTCTTCGCTCAGATATTATGAAGTTTTCCCAAAGAGCACCAACATCTTGTCTTCTTTCAAGTAAAGAGAAATCTGCAATAACTGCATTACGAATACCATTGTCATAAAAGTAGATTTTTCTGCTGTTTTTCAGCTCATTTCGTAAATTGCGACTAAATGAACCTAATCTGAAAATGACGTAACATTGCTCTAATAAAACTATATACTTTTCAACAGTTTTTGAGTCCAGTTCTGTCATTTTTCCCAACTCGTTATATGAAACCTGACTTCCTGCCTGAAAAGCAATTGCCTGTAGTAATTTTTGTAACTTTATATTTGTCATATCGTGATCAATTTTGGTACAAATAGAGTGGCAATTCCAAATATATTCATAAATATTCGGAATTAAATCCTCAAAAGAATGAATTATATGAAAAACGGGGGCTTTTTTCAAGCTCCCGTTTTTAGACTTTTGAAGTTAAGAGAGTTCATTTATTTTTTTACAACCTGTTGAATTCGTTCTGACCAGCTCCTGTACCTTTGTATCTGCTGCCGTTTGTGTTGAATTTATATCTTACTGTGATCTCGAGTTCACGGGTATCCCATTTTGAGTTCTGTGAAATATGAAGCTTGTTGTTGTATGCTTTGACTCCCATTCTTTCACCATGAAATATGTCATGACCCTTTAAAATTACTGTTAGTTGATCATTCAGGAATGATTTTGTTACACCAAGGTTTACTACAAATTTATCTTTAGTCAGTTCAACATTTTGATATGAACCTTTTCCCTGATAGTTACCGTCGAGAGATACCAGAAATCCTTTTGGAAGTGAGAATGAGTTGTTGAGTGATGCAATTACCATTGGATTATTCATCTTCACCTCTTTATTGTTGCTAGTTACAGTTAACCATTGTTTTGTGAAACCTACGCTTGCAATGGGCGACCAAATACCAAACTTCGGAGATGCTGTTAAGAAAGCAGATAAATTGGGTAGTTTATCTATGTTTTTTGTTGACAGAATTGCCACAGCCGGGTTTTCCTCAAGCTGTTCTGCCCATTGGATAATAACATCTTTCTCCTGTTTATAGCTTACCATAAGCTGAAGAAATCTCCAGGAAGTCGTTAATGTTGCATCGCGAACAATTGATGGTTTAAGGAATGGATTTCCGGTTTGCAATGTAAAGCGGTTGCCGTAGAATGTGTTGCTCCCAAGTTGCCAGTAGTCCGGGCGGACAGTTTTTACATTATAACTGAGTTGCAGTTGTACATTTCCGAAAGCGTTTGAATAAGAGAAGTTAGGAAACCAGCGTGCATATTTTCTGCTTTGTTCATCAATTTTCTCATCACCATCGAAATAATCAAACTTAACATCTTCGTATCTTACTCCAGCACCTAATTTTCCTAATGGGGTTGATCTTGAATACTCAGCAAAGAAACTGTTGTTTTGATCGTGGATTGATTTATTTGATGAAGGGATAACATCCATATCAGTCATATAGTCATCATTTCTTCGTGTGCGGGTGTATTCATTACCTGCGGTGAGTTGCCCCCCTAAAAGAGGGTAAGATAGTACCAATCTTGTAGCAAAAAGACGGTTCTCAATGTTGTTGGATGATTTAACGAAACGATCATCATACTCCTGACTACTTTCAGTGATTTTTGTTACAGAGGATTGGCTGCTTCTGTAAAAATCGCTGTTGAAGTCAACTTTAAGTTCCCCTATTGATCCGTTGTAGTAAACATTCAATCTGTGTCTTGGTTTATTTTCATTTGTCTGATCATTTACACTTTTCCATCTGTCGAAGAATTCATCATTTGCATAAACATCACTTGTAGTGACTATAGATTGCTCGTTTTTTCCCGGATAAAGTGACATAGTGTGTTTCGCACCAACATAATGATTAGGATTAATCTCGTAGTTAATACCGGCAATTGTAGTCATAGGATTTGCAACACCATCCACATCCAGGGTATTTGCCTGTGTCCAGAGTGTATCAACAAATGCGGTTTGTGTTAATACACTATTCTGAATATAATCATATCTTTCATATTTGGCAGTAGCAAAAATATCCCAGCCTTTGTAACGATAATTAAGGTTTAGTTGCTGCCTGAGGTCGGTATTCTTATTGATTAAATATGTAGATCTTACATCAAAGCTGAATCCATCACCGGCTTTATGTACTGTATGAATTCGGATTATTGCTTTAACTGAAGCATCATAACCTGCGCCAGGATTATGAACAATTTCTACCTCTCTTATATCGGAAGAAGCAATCATATCAAGTTCTGAAGGGTCGCGCAACTCCCTGTTATTGATATAAATTTTTGCTTTACCTTTTCCGAATACAGAGAAATCTCCATCATCACCGGTAATTGCAGGGAGTCTTTTAAGAACATCGTTTGCTGTGCCGGCTTTACTTAATACTGTATTTTCAACTGTTGCAACAACAGCATCATCACGAAGTCTTATCCTTGGCAAATCACCATTTACAACAACTTCGCTGAGCATAGTTGCATCTGATTTCAGATATATTTCCTGTTCAGGTTTAGCAGGCAAAGTCTGAGTTTCATAGCCAATAAATGAAACTCTCAGAAGTTTGTCAGCACTATTATCTTCATCTAATAAAAAAGCACCGCTTTTATCTGTAGTTGTTCCGGTAATCAAAGTAGAGTCGGGTAGAGAATATACTGCTACGTTAGCAAATTCAATAGGGTTATTGTCTAAGTCAGAAACAACACCTTTAATTTGTGCATTTAGTGGTAATATTAAACCACATAAAACTAATGAAAAAAGAATTTTTAGAGTAGTCATAATTTTTTATTTTAATTCGAAAATATGACTATCGCGATTTTCATTTGGTTACAAAAAAAATCGTATATTGCAATATCTTTTGTGTTTACACATTGTAAATCCTTAATTATGGCCAAAATACCCCTAAAACGTCAGGAAGATATTGGATTGTCACCATACGATTTGAAATTTCGAGGACAGCATCGTTCTAAAGAGGTACAAATGACTGTTTTTGATATCAATGCTGAAGATGCACAGGAAATAATAATTCACTCGGTTGAAGAACTTAAGTCGTACCAGGGTAAACTCATCTGGCTGAATATAGATGGTTTGCATAATGAAACGCTGATGCGTGAACTGATAAATAGTTTACAGATCCCGGCAGAGATTTTGTCAGATGTGATGGAACCTGGCACAAGACCGCAGACAGAAGAGTTTGACGATGGTCTTTTCGTATCTATCAAAATGATGCAATTTGATGAATCAATGAATCAGGTATCGATTGACAATCTTAGTATTATTGTGATGGGTAATTGGCTGATTACTTTTCAGGAAGAACAGAACAGTCTGTTTAATCCGGTAAAAGAGAGACTTAAAAAGCATAATAAGAGATTCAGGGATCTGGGAGCTGATTACGTTGCATTTGCCTTACTGGATGTGGTTATTGATAATTACATTTTCATTTTGGGGGTGCTTGGCGAAAGAATTGAGGAGCTGGAGAACAAAATGGTGCTAAATCCTGATAGGGATTTACTTAAAACTATAAACCTTTTCAAACGTCAGCTCACCGATCTTGGACGTTACATAAAACCTGCCAGGGAAATGATTACCAGCCTCGTGAAGATGGATAGTTATTTTATTGATGAGAGAAATTACAAGCACTTTAAGGAGCTGCATGATAATATAAATCAGGCAGTGGAACTGCTGGACTATTATCATGAGGTTTTGTATGATGAGCTTAATATTTATCACTCTTCAATGAGCACCAGGTTGAATGATATCATGGCACTTCTGACAGTTTTTTCGGTGGTTTTCATTCCGATTACTTTTATTGTTGGTGTGTATGGTATGAATTTTGACAACATGCCAGAGTTACATATACGGCATGGTTATTTTATTGTCTGGGGAGTGATGCTTATTATTGCGGTGGGTATGCTCTTGTATTTTAAAAGAAAAAAATGGTTTTGAAAATCAATATGAAAAACTCAGATAATCTAATAATGATAATGAATCACTAGTGTCCCATTAAAATTGGGACGTTATTAATAATTAAACAAATTTGGCTC
>ENA-UOOM01000513-UOOM01000513.1-fermentation-metagenome-genome-assembly--contig:-NODE-513-length-43725-cov-88.992695_pt1 | contig 43725 bp, 52 predicted proteins | sample MGYA00245781_ERZ724031 | MGnify/ENA primary metagenome ERZ724031 (study PRJEB28704, sample SAMN03018317) | fermentation metagenome | biome: anthropogenic terrestrial biome; feature: soil; material... | reverse complement strand
AACGATCAATTGCTTTCTACATCTACTTGTTTTCGGAAAGCGGATGCAAAGGTAGAAACTATTTTTGAATTGACAAAACAAAATCTGAATTTTTTTTGAAAAAAATTTTTTCAACTTGATTTCCAGTCGATTCTACAACTTCAATTTTTCAACTTTTGCAACTTTATTTGTTATCTCAATAACAAACCCTTTCGATTATTGCGAAAGGGATACAAAGATAGAGCATTTAATTTTATCGGCAAATTTTTTACCGCTTTTTTTTATTTTTTTTATCAAGAAACCGTTTTGATTTTTTTCATGTCCTATTTTAAGTCTATTTTTTTGATGGACCTGGCTTTTCAGCTCACATATAATAGCGGGCTATGTTGAAAAAATAAAAATTCAGAAAAGTTTCTATAATCAAACAGGTCTCCGGAGAGGAAATTTATTCCACGGAAACATGGGAGTGTCTGTTTATGATAGGTTTCACCTCAAAGGACAATTTCTCTCCTTTCCTTTCAACGTCAATATTCAGTGTATCTGGAGTGTCCCAGTCAATATATTGATTGAAATTGAACAGGTATGAGAATCCGGCCTTATACCTTTTTTTGTCATTAATCTCCTTAGAAATGCTGTTATAATGTATTATATCCCAGTACATGGCATTTTGAAACCCGTTTGAATCGGTATATTTTGTCGCTGGATCGCGATATTTCATTGTTTCAGCAATAAACCGCCGGTAACTGGAAGTAAGCGATGCTGCATCGTGGTTGAAATTGTGGCCTTGCACTTTTATCACAACATCCCCCGGTTTAATCCCTGCGCGGGCTGCTGGAGACCCGGCATCAACAGAAACCACTGTTTTTAAATCATTCAAATCGTAACTAATACCTGTATAGTTATACCGCAAATACTTCACGTGGTAAGTGGCTCTTTCCAGGTTTCCTGAATTAGGAAATTTACTCAATATCAAAGGGAGATTCATTTCCAGGTAGTCCAGTAACCCGTAATTATCACTCAGCTTTTCTTTAACCTCGCTCTCCCAGACCAGCATCGACCTGCCGGGTTCCGTAAACTTCCGGTCATAAAACCGGTAGCCAAATTCCAGGTCATACATCACATCATCAATTCTAACAGGTTGAGTAGGATCAAATACAGGAATCTTAACCATCCGGTTGTTACGGGTATCGAATCGCCAGGTTCCGGAATAGGTTCCACGCGTAGGCGATTCCGTTTTGAACATGGGATTGTTCTGGTAACTGTAAAAGGTCTGAATGATAAAATCGGGGTCTTCACTGTCGCGCTTGAGACCGAGCTGAGACAGCACCCTCACAAATATTGAATTAATGCGTTCGTCCATTTCTCGTGAACTTACATCAGAAGGAGCAAAATCATAGGTCCGGTAATTAAAAAAATCAGCATCGGGGTTTATGGTCGTCTTTACCGGAATAATAAATTTCCGGTCCTGAATATCCTCAAGGCTATAAAACGAAAACACAGGAGCCAGTTGTGCTTCACTCAATCCGTTTCTCGGCCTGCAATCTTTAGCAATATGCATCGGCTTGAACGACGCTTCGAAGTTGCGTATGGATATCGACATTTCTGAAGGTTTCTCCATAAACCACGACATTATGGTATGTGACGGCTTCAGGTAAGTCCCGTTTCCGTTCACTTCAAGAATAATATCGTTGGCTTTTAAACCTGCTTTTTCGGCTGGAGATCCGGGAACAACCTCCGTAACAACAGGTTCGTTATTACCCCAGTTGGAATTATTGCTTATTTTAAACGAGAATCCCAGGTTGCAGGTGGTCTGATCATTTTGAGAAAAAACGGCAACGGATATTAGTAGTATAATGAATGCGGGTAATATTCGTTTCATAGCAGTATCGTTTATCAAACAACAAAGATACGTTTTTTTTCTGATTGAAATCCGCGAGTCGCTTATTTTGAGAATAAATGAAACTAAATGTTCATAAAATCCGTTATCTTTGTGCAAATAAGATAAAAAAACGGATAATTATGATATTGGACAACATAGAAAACGCACCCAATTATTTTGGATTGAATCCTTTGTTTGAAAAGGCTTTCGAGTATGTCAGAGGATTAGATGTGGACAATTTGCCAGAAGGAACTTCCGAAATAGAAGGCGTATACCTGAAAGCGTCGGCAGTAAAAATCGCCTTGAAAAGCAAAACAGAAACTAAACTGGAAACTCACAGAAAATTCATCGATATTCAGATTCCTATCACACGGGAAGAAATTTTCGGATGGAAATCCTTGAAAAACCTAAAGATGCCGACGCAGGAATACGACAGCCAAAATGATTTCCAGTTGTTTGAAGACGAACCGTCCACCTATATCCGCGTGCTTCCGGGCGAATTTATTATATTCTCGCCCGAAGATGCACACGCCCCACTTATCGGCGAAGGCATTACCCGGAAGATCATCCTGAAAGTTGCTGTTTTATAACTATAAATAATTACTGAGTAATTCATGTTGGATATCGTAAAAAATGACCCTTGGCTTGAACCTTTCAGTCGAAGCATAGAAGACCGGAACAATTACTTCTTGAAAAAAGAAAAGGAGTTGACTCAAAACGGAAAGATCAGGTTGTCGGACTTCGCAACAGGATATCTATACTTTGGACTACACAAGACAACAGATGGATGGGTTTTTCGTGAGTGGGCACCAAACGCTACTGAAATTTTTCTTATCGGCACCTTCAATAACTGGCAACGAATGGAACCGTACCGGCTGAGAAGTATTGAAAAAGGCGTTTGGGAAGTAAAAATTCCACCGGAACACATTCGTCACCAAGACTTATACAAACTTTTAGTCAGCTGGGAGGGTGGATCTGGGGAACGGATTCCCGCCTGGTGCCGTAGGGTTGTGCAGGACGCCCAGACACATATATTCAGTGCACAGGTATGGGAGCCGGCAACTCCATATACCTTCAAAATAACTAATTTTAAACCAGACACGTCGCCACTCCTTATATACGAATGTCACGTTGGAATGGCTACCGCAGAAGAAAAGGTGGGAACCTATAACGAGTTTAGGGAAAACGTGTTGCCCCGGATCAAGAACAGCGGATACAATGCCATTCAATTAATGGCTATTCAGGAACATCCCTATTACGGCTCATTTGGTTACCATGTATCCAATTTTTTTGCGCCAACGTCGCGCTTCGGCACACCCGATGAACTTCGCCAACTTATAGATGCAGCTCATGAAATGGGAATCGCGGTGATTATGGACATTGTGCATTCACATGTAGTAAAGAACGAATTGGAAGGGATTGCCCGTTTTGATGGCTCGTATGACCTGTATTTCCCAAGCAATCCCAACCGCAGAAACCATCCAGCCTGGGATTCACTTTGCTTTGATTACGGCAAAAATGAAGTCCTCCATTTTCTGCTTTCGAACTGCAAATACTGGATGGAGGAATATAGATTCGACGGTTTCCGTTTCGATGGTGTAACCTCCATGCTGTACTACAGTCACGGCCTGGAAGAGAGCTTCACCCGGTATGATGATTATTACAACAACAGACAAGACTTGGATGCCATTTGTTATCTGACACTGGCCAACAAGCTCATTCACGAAGTAAATCCCACTGCTATCACTATTGCAGAGGAAGTGAGCGGCATGCCTGGCTTGGGGTTGGACATAAAATCAGGAGGATACGGTTTTGATTACCGGATGGCGATGAATATCCCCGATTTCTGGATCAAGACCATTAAGGAGCGAAAAGACGAAGAGTGGCACCCCTCCGCTATTTGGTGGGAAACTACCAATCGTCGTGCAGACGAGAAAACAATCTCTTATGTGGAAAGCCATGACCAAGCATTAGTGGGAGACAAGACCATTATTTTCAGGCTAATAGACGCCGACATGTATTGGTTCATGTCGAAACTGAAGAGCAGTTCGTTCCGGGTAGACAGAGGAATGGCATTACATAAGATGATCCGGCTGGTTACGGCCACCACCATAAACGGAGGCTACCTGAATTTTATGGGCAACGAGTTCGGCCATCCGGAATGGATTGATTTTCCGCGGGAAGGGAACAACTGGTCTCACAAATACGCCCGGCGCCAATGGCAGTTGGCTGACGACAAAAACCTCAAGTACCATTACTTGGGGGACTTTGATAAAGCAATGATTAATCTCATAAAATCCGTTCCCGACTTTCAGACCACAACTATCACGAAAATCTGGGACAAAGACGACGACAACGTGCTGGCTTATATGCGGGAAAGGCTGTTGTTTGTCTTTAACTTCCATCCGGAAAAATCGTTTAATGATTATGGCATGTTGGTTCCTGAAGGAGAGTACAGCATCGTTCTCAACACCGACAACTTCAGGTTCGGCGGTTTCGGTCTGAACAACGATACCGTTCATCATTTCACGCATCACGATCCGTTGTATGCAAAAGACGGAAAAGGCTGGATTAAAATATACCTGCCGGCCCGTTCTGCCTTTGTTTTAAAAAAAATATGACTCCGGCCCTTTAAGGGAGCCGGAAAACAAATTTTACTTGAACAGTTCATTTTTTCTGTATACAATCCCGAAAATCCGGGAGAAACAAGAAGACCTGTTTTAACAAATTAAAAAACAATGAATACTTACGCTAATAAGCAGCATGCCGCCCAATCCTCTGAAGGAGATTCAGGGGTCGCGTTATATCCTTTAAAGTTTGAACCCATCCTCAGACCGATGATTTGGGGTGGTTCCGATATTTGTAAATTTAAAAACATTACACCTGCAGAAGACGGTATCGGAGAAAGTTGGGAAATATCGGGGGTGGAAGGCAAGATATCCATCGTTGGCAATGGAGAGTTGGCAGGAAAACCGATCGATGAAGTCCTTCGGACCAGCAAAGCCCGATTAGTAGGGAAAAAAGTATATGAGAAGTTTGGCAATACCTTCCCACTTCTTATCAAGTTTATCGATGCCCGTGATGATCTGTCCATTCAAGTTCACCCGGACGATAAGCTAGCAAAAGAACGACACAACTCCTTCGGAAAAACAGAAATGTGGTACGTAATAAAAGCCTCCTCCGATGCTTTTCTTTATTCAGGGTTTTCAACACAGATAACCTCCGATGAGTATATCAAGACAATAGAAAACAACAGCTTTACCGATAAACTTCAAAAATACGACGTAAAAACAGGCGATGTATTTTTCCTGCCTGCGGGCAGGGTTCACGCTATTGGTGCAGGATGCTTCATTGCAGAAATTCAGCAAACATCTGACCTCACTTATCGTATCTACGATTACAACAGAAAGGATGCACAGGGAAATTTACGCGAATTACATACAGAATTAGCAAAAGATGCTATCGATTACAACGTGTATGGTAATTATCAGACCGAGTATACAAATCGTCTTAACCAACCGGTAGAACTGGTAACGTGTGAGTACTTCTCAACGAATCTGCTGGAAATGGATATCCCGTTGGCACGGCACTATAACGCTCTCGACTCTTTTGTAATCTATATTTGTATGCAGGGACACTGTACGTTGAAAGACAACAATGGAAATTCTGTTTTTATCGGGCAGGGAGAGACCGTCCTGGTTCCAGCAGAGACCGAGTCGGTCTTAATTATCCCCAGTGAGACAACAAAGATATTAGAAACATTTATAAAATAGCTTCACGTATAAAGTCTAACAAGTAACACGTTTATGCGCGGTATTTTATTGATAAATATTGGAACTCCGGCTAGCTGCAGTAAAGAAGCTGTTAGGAAATTTGTGGGCGATATGCTTAGCGATCCGCTTGTTACCGGCCAGCCTGAATGGGTTTCCAGCTTTTTGGCAAAGAAGATTATCGCTCCGGTTTCATCCGGTAAGTCGTTTAATAAATACAGTCAAATCTGGCGAAAAGAAGATCCCGAGATCTCTCCCATGATCTATTTCATGCAAAAACTAGCCCAGTCACTGGAGGCGAAAAAAAATATTCCGGTGGAAGTCGCCATGCGATACGGTGAACCGGAGATTGAACAAGCATTGAAAGACCTGGAGAAAAAATGTCCTCTGTTGCACGAAGTTGTTGTATTTCCCTTGTATCCGCATTATGCCCAATCTACCACGCAAACAACGATAGATGAAATCGGACGGGTTTTTTACAAACGTCCGCACTCGTACCGGCTGCAGCTTGTTGAGCCTTATTTCGACCATCCGGCATTTATAAATGCACTTGCCAAACATGCGGAGCCTTACCTGAAAGATATCGACAAGTTGGTGTTTAGCTATCACAGTCTGCCGGTTGACCAGGTGGAGGCAGGCTGGAAGAAAGGGAGAGAGTTTGATTATGTCTATCAATTGAAAGAAACCAATCGGTTATTCTGCGAAAAGCTCAACATTCAACTGCAATATACGCTTCTTCTTTATGCATCACAACGCGGCAACAATTGGCTGAAACCTTTTTTAGATAAAGATATTTCCGATTTACCCCGGCTAGGATGGAAAAAAGTAGCGGTAATAGCCCCTGGGTTTCCGGTGGATAATCTGGAAACACTGTACGACATCGACATTGAGGCTCGCGAATTGTTTATGAAAGCCGGAGGAGAAAAATTTGTCTTTGTTCCCTCCCTCAATAACTCCGATGAGTGGATAGAAGCGATTTGGAAAATAACCGTAGGAGTTTAAGCACAAATTAAAAACAATGAAATATTTTTATTTGCTTTTTCTGTGCACGATCTGCTCATTTTCAGTACATTCACAGGTTTTAAAGAACCTGGAGAGCGAATTGGTCTTACTCAACGTAAAAACCGGAAAGGAGAAAGTCATCCTGCGTGAAAAACGCCATTTTGAAGCACCCAACTGGTCGCGTGATGGGAAATTTCTGATCATCAACTCCGATGGAAAATTAGAAAAAGTATCGGTTAAAGGTGAAAAGCTTGGCATTATCGATACCGGATTTGCCGACCGGTGTAACAACGATCATGGACTTTCTTACGACGGGAAATGGCTCATTATAAGCCATAACGATTCAAGATTCACCTCGCCGGGAGGAAGTTCCCGTATCTTTATCCTTCCCGTATCCGGCGGTATTCCCCGATTAGTCACCGCGAATTATCCGAGTTACTGGCACGGAATCAGCCCCGACAATCAGTGGATTACCTATTGTGCCATGCGAAACGGCCAATGGGATGTTTACAAAACCCACGTTATCACCGATAAAGAAGTCAGGTTGACAGACACGGATGGACTAGACGACGGCCCGGAATACAGCTACGACGGCCGATGGATCTATTTCAACAGCCACCGCACCGGACGAATGCATATCTACCGGATGCGCCCCGACGGAAGTAACCAAACCCAACTCACTTTCGATGAGTACGACAACTGGTTCCCGCATCCCGGACCCGACAATAAAAGCATCGCTTATATCGCCTATATCGAAGACCAGAAAGGGGGGCATCCGTTTGGCAAGAACGTAAAGCTTCGTTTACTGGACACAGAATCAAAAATTATCCGCGACCTGACTCCCGTTTTTTACGGCGGGCAGGGAACGATCAATGTGCATAGCTGGTCACCCGATGGCAGCAGAATTGCTTTTGTAAGATATACCGATAACGATTGACAACATGAAATACGGAAAAGTAGAGGACCCGACGGGCATAGATTTTAGAATTCCCGCCGATGACAAAGCAACCCGGGGCGTTTTTAAAAACGTACCGGAAAGCGGGGTCGAAGCGTATATTGGTTGTGCGAAATGGAACAAAACTGACCTGAAAGGTTTTTACCCAAAAGGCACAAAAGACGAACTGGCCTACTATTCAAGACAGTTTAACTCCATTGAGATGAACTCCATATTTTATAATATGCCGAAAGCAGAACAGGTGGTGAAATGGAAAAACAAAACTCCGGACGGATTCAAGTTTTTTCCGAAAGTGACGCAATCCATCAGCCACATGCGCCGGTTGGACAATGTAGACGAATTAACGGCCATCTATTGCGATGCCATTTCACACTTTGAAGAAAAGCTCGGAATGTGTTTTCTGCAACTGCACGAAAATTTCGGCATCAAAGAGTTGAAAAAATTGAAGGTTTTCGTTGAAAATTTCCCGAAAGTGATCCCACTGGCGGTGGAAGTGCGCGGTCTGGAATGGTTTTCCGATAAGGTAACCTGGAACGGTTTTTGCGATTTTCTGGAAGAGCATAAGACCACCAATATCATTGTAGATACTGCCGGCCGGCGCGACATGCTGCATATGAGGTTGACTACTCCCACGGCCTTTATCCGTTTCGTGGGTTGCAATGTCGATGAAATTGACCGCAAGCGTATCGACGACTGGGTTGACCGTATTGAAAAGTGGCGCAAGGAAGGATTACAACATCTTTACTTCTTCGTCCATCAAAATGTAGAAGTGTCTTCGCCTCTTTTTTCTGCGTACCTGACAGAAAAACTGAACGAAAGGCTTAACCTCCACTTACATGTTCCCCAAATGGCAGGAGAACAGGGGAAATTATTTTAAAAAAAACAGATATTCAATGATCATGATTAAATCCATTGCAAAGCTTATACTCGCATTAAGTATAAGCACACTACCTGTTGTCACGCCAGCACAGCAAAAACCAGTAAGAATTGGTATCGCGGGCTTGTCACACGATCACATTCACGGGCTCCTGGGGAGAAAAGAGAAAGGCGATATTGTTATCGTTGGTATCGCGGAACCGGACAGCGGACTGGTGGAAAGATTAGCGAAAAGGTACGGTTTCGACAAAAAAATAGTCTATTCGAGTATCGATGAAATGCTCCGCAGCACAAAACCCGAAGCAGTAATGGCTTACAACGATATTTTCGGGCACCTGGAAGTAGTCGAGAAATGCGCCCCGAGAGGTATTCACGTTATGGTTGAAAAACCACTCGCCGTGAGTGTGGCACATGCCGATAAAATGGCCAAACTCGCCAAAAAAAATAATATACAAATACTTACCAACTATGAAACAACCTGGTACGGAAGCAACACCGAAGCATATAAAGTTGTGAACGAGGAAGAACAAATCGGGGAAATCCTCAAAATTGAATTTCATACCGGACATCAGGGACCAGTAGAGATTGGCTGCAGCAAAGAGTTCCTCGCCTGGCTTACCGATCCTGTACTAAATGGTGCCGGAGCGCTCAACGATTTTGGCTGTTACGGAGCCAACCTTTCCACTTGGCTTATGAAAGGCGAAACGCCCGTTTCTGTTACGGCCGTGACGCACACCAATAAACCACAGGTTTATCCAAACGTGGATGATGAGGCCAGCATCATCGTACAGTATCCGTATAATCAAGTGATTATCCAGGCATCATGGAACTGGCCTTACAACCGGAAAGAGATGAAGATTTACGGACAATCGGGATATGTTTTCTGTAGAGATGCCGAAAATATGACTGTACTTAAATCCAAAGAAAACAAAGCCACAGACAAAGCCGCTCCAGCATTAAACGAAGACAGAAACGACGCTTTTTCTTATTTTGCCCGTGTCGTCCGCGGAGATATTAACCCTCAACCGTATGATCTTTCAGCCCTGCCCAATAATGAGGTAGTGGTTAAAATTCTGGAAATGGCGAAAAAATCTGCTGAAAACGGAAAAACAATTGTGTGGAAAGAATATTTCAAATAAACCTAAAAATCTCTTATTCTCACTTTTTGCCCTCACAACAACCCGTTCAACATACCACCGTCTACCTGAATGGTTGTTCCGTTGATCGACCTGGCCTGTTCCGAACACAGATAACAAACCAAATTGCCCAGTTCCTCCGGATCCATATAGCGTTTGTGTGGAAAGTCCAGGATAGCTCTCTGTTCATACTCATTTGTGGAAATCCCTTCCGCTTCGGAGCGGACTTTCATCAGTTGCATAACCCTGTCGGTCTTGAAATAACCGGGAGAAACGTTATTGATGGTTATACCCTTTGAGACAAGCTCTTTACTGATCGTTTTGGCAAAACTCACTACCGATGAGCGGAAAATATTCGACAACACCATGTTAGGAGCGGGCTCCTTCACAGTGATGGAAGTGATGTTCACGATTCTGCCCCACCCGTTCCTTTCCATGAAAGGGAGGCAACCCTGAATCATCCGGATGTTGTATTTCAGCACCGAACGGTATGCGTCATCCAAATCATCTGAAGTAACCTCCCGAAAGGTTCCCGGCTTCGGGCCACCGGAGTTGTTGACCAAAATATCGATTCTGCCAAATTTCCGAATGGTTTCATCGATAATCCGCTGATTATCCTCAGCAGAAGCCATATCAACCGACAAAGCCAACACCTCAACTCCCAGCAACTCTATTTCGCTTTTGGTTCTCTGCAAGGTTTCTTTACGGCGGGCACACAATACAATGTTCACACCTTCTTTTGCTAATGCTACCGCACACGCCTTTCCCAGCCCTTTGCTGCTTCCACCGATAATGGCCACTTTACCTGTTATATTCAGATCCATATACTTTTTTTCTTTAATAACGCTAAACCAACGTTCTTGTTTTATATTTCAAAGACGATAATCAAAAAACAGCTATTTTTCGTATCTTTGCACTTCAAAAAAACGATTCCCTTTTTGGTATTACCGGTCTGTAAACCCGGAATCCGGAACAGGGAACACACAACTCTATTTTATGTCAAAACAATTTAAACGCACACTTATCACATCGGCATTACCATATGCAAATGGCCCGGTTCACATCGGACACTTAGCGGGAGTTTATGTCCCGGCAGATATCTACGCCAGGTATTTACGCCTGAAAGGAGAAGAGACCCTTTTTGTGGGTGGTTCTGATGAACACGGAATCCCTATTACCATTCGTGCCCGGAAGGAAGGTGTTACACCTCAGGACATTGTGGACCGGTACCACGAGCTTATCAAAAAATCGTTTGAAGAGTTTGGAATTTCATTCGACATTTATTCACGCACCACATCCGATATTCACAAAAAAACGGCATCGGATATGTTCCTGAAAATCTATGAAAATGATGGATTTCAAGAAATTGAAAGCGAACAGTATTACGATGAAGAGGCCGGACAATTCCTTGCCGATAGGTACATCACCGGAACCTGCCCACACTGCAGCAACCAACGCGCTTACGGCGACCAGTGTGAACAATGCGGCACTTCGCTTAGCCCAACCGATTTAATTAACCCTAAATCGGCTTTAAGCGGAAGCATACCCGTTATGCGAACAACCAAACACTGGTATTTACCGCTCAATGAACACGAAGCATGGCTGCGTGAATGGATTTTGACGGAGCATAAAGAGTGGAAATCGAACGTATACGGACAATGCAAATCGTGGCTCGACCTGGGCTTGCAGCCGCGGGCCGTAAGCCGCGACCTGGATTGGGGAATACCTGTTCCGTTGAAAGATGCCGAAGGGAAAGTGCTTTACGTCTGGTTTGATGCGCCCATCGGTTATATTTCCAATACGAAGGAACTGCTACCCAACGACTGGGAAAAATGGTGGAAAGACGAAAGCACCAAACTGGTTCATTTTATCGGGAAAGACAACATTGTGTTCCACTGCATTGTTTTCCCGGCAATGCTTAAAGCAGAAGGCTCTTACATCTTGCCCGAAAATGTTCCCGCAAACGAATTTTTAAACCTCGAAAACGATAAAATATCCACATCACGCAACTGGGCGGTATGGCTGCACGAATACCTTGAAGAATTTCCGGGTAAACAGGACGTGTTGCGCTATGCGCTTACTGCAAACGCACCCGAAACCAAAGACAACGATTTCACGTGGAAGGATTTTCAGGCACGCAACAACAACGAACTGGTTGCTGTTCTGGGCAATTTCATTAATCGCGCATTGGTACTTACGCAGAAGTATTTCAACAACCTTGTTCCTGCTCCAGGAGAACTCTCCGGTTACGACCGCGAAACCATTGCCGAATGCCAGCAAGTGAAACAAGCTGTAGAATATAATCTCGAGAGCTACCACTTCCGCGAAGCACAAAAAGAAGCGATGAACCTGGCACGCATCGGAAACAAATACCTGGCAGATACCGAACCGTGGAAAACGGCAAAAACTGACAGCGCACGCACGGCCACTATCCTGAACCTATCGCTACAGATCGTTGCCAATCTGGCCATCGTATGCGAACCCTTCCTGCCTTTTTCGACAAAGAAGATCTACGCGTTTATACATGCCAAGAAATTCGATTGGGAAAAGTTAGGGAGTTTTGACCTACTTCCTGAAGGGCACGAATTGGGAAAAGCAGAACTCCTTTTTGAGAAAATTGAAGATGAAACCATTGAAAAGCAAGTGGAAAAACTTCACGCAACCAAGGCTGCAAACGAACAGGAAGCGTACCGGGCTAAACCCGTCAAAGACAACATCATTTACGATGATTTCGACAAGCTGGATATCCGCATAGGAACCGTTCTGGAATGTGAAAAAGTGCCTAAGGCCGATAAATTGCTGAGATTCCTGCTTGACGATGGTCTCAGCAAGCGCACCATTTTATCGGGAATTGCGGCATACTACCCCCATCCCGACCAACTGGTCGGGAAACAGGTTTGTTTTATTGCCAACCTGGAACCGAGGAAATTGCGTGGCATTATGTCTGAAGGGATGATCCTTTCTGCAGAAAATGCCGACGGTTCGTTATCGTTGATAGAACCGTCGGAAGAAGTATTGCCCGGAAGCCAGATCAGTTGAATGTCTCCGATTTTTTTATTTTCAGGTTTATTAACTTCAAAACAGTAACGTTTTTCTGTTTTTTCCATCTTCAATTATACAGGAGGAATATTGTAAAATTAAAAACTTACCCATTATGAAAAAATTAATTGTTTTTTTTGCGATTTTTGTCATGGGCATATCTGCCTTTGCTCAAAAAACACATCGGATCATGGGGTGGAAAATCACCAAAGACATTCCGTTGAATGAACTGAAAGTCAACTTGCCGTTTACTATTTTTGGATCGTCACCTGAAATTTCGTACGAACGAATTTTAAATACCGACATCAGTGTAGGAGCATCTTTATTGGCAAGTTTGGATACAGACCGAAATCCATATCAATTCGCGTTTACGCCGTATTTCCGGTGGTTTTTCGGAGGCAATAGGGAATCGATGCAGAAACTTGCAGCCGGATTCTTTATCGAGGCGAACGGGTCGATGTACTCCCAACTAATGGACACCGGTTCCGTTCTGAATGGAGCCGAAGCAGAGAATGAAGTTTCAGAAATGGGAGCCGGACTAGGATTGGCCATTGGCTGGAAATACCTTACCAAAAATAACTGGGTAGGAGAAATCTATTTGGGAGGAGGCCGAAATTTTCTCAAAAATGATTACGGTGCAGAGGCATATCCCCGTTTGGGAATTTCTATCGGGAAACGATTCTGATAATTTACAATAAACAGGTGTCAAAAATAGCGAAGCAAACCCGGCTTCGCTATTTTTATTTGTCGCGAATTGAAATGCTTTCGAGTTTATTCTGTAAATTTGCTCATTAAATACGTATACAAAGCAACAGAACGATGAAAAATTCCAGTCGACTCAAGAAATTTTTACCCGATTTGATCGTAATCATTTCGTTTATCCTTATCTCATTTATCTATTTTGTGCCGGCCGTAATGGACGGCCGGGTAATTACACAGGGAGATTCCCTTGCCGCTGTCGGACAAGGGCAAGAGCAACGGGATTTTATGAAACGCCACGACGGTGAGCGTACGCGCTGGAACCTCTCGATGTTCGGAGGGATGCCATCGTATCAGATGAGTCCCACTTACAATTCGAGCAAACCGCAGGATTTGGCGAAAAAAGCCTATTCGCTGTTTTTGCCCAACTACGTTTACCTTGTTTTCATCATGCTGCTGGGGTTCTATATCCTTATGCGGGCATTCCGGGCATCACCATTGGTCAGTGCACTGGGAGCCATTGTGTGGGCATTCTCCTCGTATTTTTTTATACTTATCGCCGCCGGACACATCTGGAAGTTTATTACATTGGCATATATTCCGCCCACCATTGCGGGATTGGTATATGTATACCAAAAAAAATACCTGCCAGGGGCATTGTTGATCATGATTTTCGTAGCATTCCAGATCTCGGCGAACCATGTTCAGATGAGTTATTATTTCTTCTTCCTGATGTTTTTTATGGTAGCAGCCTTTCTTGTGCAAGCTGTTCGTGAAAAAAAACTCGCTGGTTTTTTGAAATCAACTGTCGTGGTTGTCATCGCAGGGATGATCGGTGTACTGGCAAATTCCTCCAACTTGTACCACACGTATGAATACTCCAAAGAAACGATGCGCGGGAAATCAGAACTTTCACACCACGGAGCTGAAAATAAATCAAAAAACGGATTGGAGCGTGATTACATAACAGGATGGAGCTACGGAGTAGATGAAACCTGGACACTCCTCGTTCCAAACACCAAAGGCGGATCTTCTTCTGCCCGGATGTCGGAAAACCTCAAAGCGATGGAGAAAGCACGCCCTGAATACCGCGAGCTGTATAAACAAATCGCACAATACTGGGGTGAACAACCGTGGACGGCGGGGCCGGTTTACGTGGGGGCTTTTGTTTTGATGCTGTTTATTCTCGGCCTTTTTATCGTGAAAGGGCCCGTAAAATGGGCGCTACTGGCAGGAACCCTTTTTTCCATACTGCTCTCGTGGGGGAAAAATTTTATGCCACTTACCGATTTCTTTATCGACTATATTCCCATGTACAACAAGTTCCGGACGGTTTCTTCAATCCTGGTAGTGGCTGAATTTTGTATTCCCCTGCTTGCAACCCTTGCGGTAAAAGAAATTGTCCAAAAGCCGGAAATCCTTAAAAAAAACATGAAATATGTAGGGATAAGCTGGGCTCTCACGGGTGGAATGGCTCTTCTCTTTTGGTTGTTGCCTGAATTATTTTTCCCCTCTTATATTTCCAACTTCGAAATGCAGCAACTGCAATCGTTGCCCACAGAACATGTTCAGACGGTTATCGGAAACCTCACGGAGATGCGCATATCCATCTTCAGAGCAGATGCCTGGCGTAGTTTTTACATCATTCTAGGAGGGGTCTTGATGCTGATCGCTTTTGTGTCCGGCAAATTAAAAGCCCAATGGATGGTGACCGGGATACTACTTCTTTGTCTAGCCGACATGTGGACGGTAAACAAAAGATACCTCAACGACAACGACTTCACCCCTAAATCAAATGAGCAACAGATGTTCGCACAAACACCAACCGACCTGCACATTTTGCAAGACACCACCAAATATTATCGGGTTCTGAATATGGCAACCAGCACATTCGACGACGGAATTACGCCCTATTATCACAAAACCATTGGCGGTTACCATGCCGCAAAACTACGCCGATACCAGGACCTGATCGATATACACCTGATCAAGGAGATGGGAGTGTTGCAACAAGATATCATCCGTACGCAGGGCACTATGGACTCCGTAAATGCCGACGGGTACAAGGTATTGAATATGCTCAACGCCAAATGGATCATTATGCCAGCTCAAGGCGGAACCGTTCCGGTAGAGAATCCTTACGCTATGGGGAATGCCTGGTTTGTTGATAACATCCAGTTCGTAAACAACGCAGATGAAGAGATCGATGCGTTAGCGGCGATCGATTTAAGCAGGCAAGCCGTGGCCGACAAAAAATTCGAGTCTGTCTTGCAGGGATTCAACGTATCGACAGCCGATTCGGCATCCACCATCACGTTGGCCGATTACGATTCAAATTTTATTACCTACACGGTAGATGCGAAGAAAGACGAATTGGCTGTCTTTTCGGAAATTTACTACCCCAGGGGATGGGAAATTACCATTGACGGACAACCGGCCCAGATGCTACGCGCTAATTATACGTTGCGAGCCTTGCCCATTTCCGCGGGAACACACAAAGTGGAATTCCGTTTTGAGCCAGCCAGCATAAAGGTTACGGACGCAGTTGCATTTGCGGCGTTAGTTGTGATGTTGCTTACGGCAGTATGGATTGTATTTAGCGAAATAAAACAAAACAAACGAAGACAAAAACAATGAAAAAATCAATCTTTTACCTCTTTATTGTCCTGATGCTTTCCGCATGCGGAAGCGTTGTAGAAATGACAAGTTCCAAAATGAACCGGCTTGAGCTGGGTATGTCGAAAGAAGAGGTCACCCACATTTTAGGGAATGGATACACTATCGCCGAAAAACGGATTGAAGCCGGGAAGCAAATGGAAATTCTGTCTTATAGGGATTTTTATAAAGACGAAGAATTTTACATGTTTGTATTCGAGGATAACAGATTAAAAGAATGGTATCGTGATCTTTTGCCGAAAGTAGAAAAATAAGAAAGACAAAACAGGGTTTTCAAATCTGCAAACCCTGTTTTGTATAGATTTATTCCGTCGTAACTCCGGCTAATTCAGGGTCAATCATAATCCGTCCGCAATATTCGCACACAATAATCTTCTTCCCCATCTTAATATCCATTTGTTTCTGAGGCGGAATTTTATTGAAACAACCGCCGCAGGCACCGCGCTGAATAGGTACTATTCCCAAGCCGTTGCGCGCATTCTTACGAATTCGCTTAAATGCGGTAAGCAGGCGGGGCTCAATAGTTGTTTCGGTCTTTTTCGCTTTTTCCCGGATCTTTTCTTCCTGAGCTTTGGTTTCCGAAACGATGTCATCGAGTTCCTTCTTTTTGGCTTCCAGATCGAAATTCTTTTCTTTCAGTTGTTCCTGCGCTGCAGTGATCTGTTCTTTAATCAGTTTTTCAGACTGCGTATTTTCGCGGATATGCTTTTCGGCCAATTCAATCTCAAGCGTTTCAAACTCCACCTCTTTCGATAAATGGTCGAACTCCTTGCTGTTGCGAACATTCTCGAGCTGCTTATTGTACTTCTCAATTTTTGCTTTGCTGGTTTCGATTTTGAACTTTTCCTGCTTGGTCATATCACTCAGTTCTTTCAAATCGAGTTCAAACTTATTGATACGTGTTCCTAACCCAGCGATTTCGTCGTCAAGGTCTGCTACTTCGAGAGGAAGTTCACCCCTAAGTGTTTTGATTTTGTCAATTTCCGAAAGATAGGATTGCAACTTATACAACGATTTCAGTTTTTCGTCTACTGCAATATCTTCTACGGTACTCTTTTTTCTTGTTGCCATAATTATATTATTTATTTTAGATTTCAGACCGCCTTGCTTAGAGATTTCAGATATTAGACAGTCCGGCGTCTAATGTCTTTTATAAAAAAATGCAGTAACCAAACGAGGATTATCGTTTCATCACTACATTACCTGCAACTGCGGGAACAATGTCTGACCGCTTTCTTTTACAGGTATTTCACGGGATTCGAATCGAACGCCGATTTATGTACGACAAAGGTAGGAAATTTTTTCGAAATTACATCGAAAAAGATTTCTTTTGTGCAAATTTCTGATTCGTAATGTCCTACAACTGCGAGCAATAGATGACTGTCCACGTCGTAAAAATCGTTATACCTGGCTTCCCCTGTAATAAATGCATCGGCACCGTATGCAATGGCTTCGGGAACAAGGAACGCGCCGGCACCTCCACACAAAGCCACGTCATGAATTTCCCGGTTCTGCAATTTGGTGTGACGGATAGTTGGCAAATTGAATACATCTTTCAACAGATACAAAAACTCTTGCTCCGGGATAGGTTCGGGTAATACACCCACTACCCCGCTCCCAACTTGTGCCCAGTCATTTTTGAGCGGATAAAAATCATAAGCAGGCTCTTCATAGGGGTGGACTGACAGCAAGGCTCGTAACACGTCTGCCTGCTTGAATCTGGGTAAAACGGTTTCGATCCTTACTTCTTTTTCGAAATGGAATTTCCCCGTATTGCCCACAAAAGGGTTTGCCAACTCGTTTGCCCGGAAAGTACCTTCGCCGTGTAAATTGAAACTGCACGAATCATAATTGCCAATATTTCCGGCACCGGCATTGAATAAAGCGTTCCGGACATACTCGGCGTGCGATTCAGGAACAAAGGTAACCAGTTTCAGCAAGGAGTCTTTTTTAGGGCTCAAAATCCGGAGTTGCTGCAACCCTAGCATTTCTGCCAGTTTGAAGTTCACTCCCTGAGAAGCGTTATCGAGGTTGGTGTGCGCGGCATAAATCACTATGTCGTGTTTGATAGCCTTAATCATGCATCGCTCTATATAGGTCCGTCCCGTCAACGATTTAAACGGCTTAAAGGCTAGCGGATGATGCGAAATAATCAGGTTGCATCCCAGCGAAACAGCTTCGTCAATCACACTCTCCGTCACATCGAGGCTCAGCAAGGCTGCTGTGGCTTCCCGATTTATATCGCCGACCTGAAGCCCGCTGTTATCAAAATCTTCCTGTAACGGAACGGGAGCCAGATTTTCTATCGTTTGCACTATTTCTTTTATTCGCATAACAAATACCTGTTTTATCTGCAAATATACTTCAATTTTCGTATTTTTGTGATAAACAAACAAATTAGCTTATTATGAAGTACCTCATCATTGCCTTTTTCCTGTTTCTCCCTTTCAGCCTTGTGCTGAGTCAGGATAAAAAAATAAATGTCATCGTAATTGGCGCGCACCCTGATGACCCCGACGGAACGGCCGGCGGAACAGCCATAAAGTTTGCAGAACTCGGGCACAACGTATTGTTTGTATCGCTCACGAACGGAGACGCCGGACATCAATCAAAGGGCGGAGGAGCGTTGGCAAAAATTCGCAGAGGCGAAGCACAGGAAGCCGGAAAGCGATTGGGAGTGACATACAGGGTTCTCGATAATCACGACGGCGAGTTGCTCCCCACCCTCGAAGTGCGTCACCAGGTAATCCGGCTGATTCGTGAATGGGAGGCCGACATAGTAATCGGCCCCCGCCCGTACGATTATCATCCCGATCACCGGAACACGGCCCTGTTGTTGCAAGATGCAGCCTACATGGTGATTGTTCCTAACGTGGCATCCGATACTCCTCCCTTGAAAAGAAATCCCGTTTTCCTTTATGCACAAGACCGGTTTCAAAAGCCTTATCCGTTTATTCCGGATATTGCCATCGATATTTCCGACGTCCTGGACCGGAAAATTTACGCAATGGCGGCACACGAATCCCAATATTTCGAGTGGTTGCCGTGGACCGTTTCGCAAGAACAAAACGTTCCTAAAAAAGAAAAAGAACGGATCGAGTGGTTGAAATCCGGCAGAAGAAGAACGATAATTCCCGCGGTGAAAGAGGCTCTTGAGAAATGGTACGGAAAGGAAAAAGCAGACAAGATTACCGATGCCGAAGCCTTTGAAATATGCGAATACGGAAGACAACCCAACGAATCCGAAATCAGGGAATTATTTCCCATGATTGGTAAATAAAACTTCAAAAACAGACAACACGAAACCATCTATTTATGAGAAAACTATTGATCACTGTTGTGCTCCTGTTACTTTTTCCGCTGGCTTTTTATGCGTTGAACAGGACAAAAAAAACTGTTCATCTGCCTGTTTTTCAACAGACACCCATTCTTTTTAATCCGACGGACTATCCCGACGGCCTGGTAGAAAAAGAGGGACTGATCTATTTGGGAAACGGACGTATTGTACTGAAAAAAGTTCGCGTTCCCCAATTCAAAAATTATACCGAAGTCGAAATTGCCGTTACGCTCGTTTCAAATGGTGATCCCTGGGACAAATCGGGGTCTTGCTTTGTGATTCCAAAATCTTCAAAAATCACAATGATCGATATCGCCCGCAATTCGGCCGCCTATCCGCAGCAAGACACGGTGAAACATGAATCTTTGATCGGGATTGTACAAGGGAAGGATTATTTGCCGACAGTAGAATTGATGCGATTCATGACACCTTTCGGAGTGGGACACTTCAGCCGGAATGACGATCCGGTATCGGTCAAACGACGCCCGGTTTATGTGGATGGATGGGCGGAAAACGTTATATGGAAACAGGAAATATCGGATTTGCTGCCCCTGCTCGAAGACGAAGCCTATATAGGCGTTTATATTGACACCTGGACAAAAGAAGGTTACCGCATTGACGTTCAACTCTCCTTTACCGAAAGTAATTTGCGCGGTGACAAAAAACCGCATCTGCATGTTGAGCCGTTGATAAATACCAATTATTACGTCGGACAGCGGCATCCCGATATTTTCTCACGAAGGGATGTGGAGGTCCCGTTTATCATTCCAGAAAAAGCAAAAAATATCCGCCTAAAATATATTGCTACCGGACACGGCGGTCATTCCGGCGGAGATGAGTTCCGTCCTCAGCGAAATATACTGAAGATTGATGGCTCGGAGGTGTTGAATTTTCTGCCCTGGCGAACGGATTGTGCTTCGTTTCGACGTTTCAATCCCACATCCGGTGTATGGCTGCAAAAAAGGACAATGGCTTATATTAGCAACGAAGGTAAACGTGCCGAAAAAGAAATCGAAGAGCCGCTCGCTTCATCCGATTTATCACGAAGCAACTGGTGTCCAGGTAGTGATGTTTCCCCCATAGAGGTCGAACTGCCCAATCTGTCCGCAGGTAGTCACAGTCTGACCATAAGCATCCCCGAAGCAAGGCCCATTGAGGAAAACAAGTTGAACCACTGGCTTGTTTCGGCATATTTGGTGTGGGAAGAATAGGTTATGGTTTCACAGGGAAAATCTTTCGCATGGTGTCGGCAAAAACGGCTCCCATCCGTTGTTGAATGTATTGCTCTTTCCCGTTTTCGGGATGCCATCCAAAAATTTCACCGTCAATTTCTTGTTTATCACCCGTAAACAAACGGCTTATTTGTTCTCCCGTAACCGGATGAAGAGCATTCCTGGAGAACCCGATGAATTTATCGAACTCCACTACCGGAAATCCCCATTTTTCGGCCAGTTTTCTCACGGAAGTGTTGTAGGTTACCCTTCCGTCGTGCCAATCGGTGCAAAGCACAACGACAGCAGGTTTTCCACTCCGGCTGTTGAAATATTTCGATTTCCTGTCAAACTTCAGGTTGTAACAATCGGCAAGGTACCGTTTGATGACGTAGTCGAACGCAGCGGCGTAATTGCTCCGGTCGAAAGGCACCGGGTACTCGGTGTAGTTAGGCTTTAGCTGCGATTCGTCGAAGACATCCCTGTCGTGGACCTGCATAATCACAAGAGCATCAATATGTTCCAGTTCTTCGATGGTGTATAATGTTCCGTCAATAATCCGGTTGGCAGCATCGGCAATAGCTTCACCGCCAATGGCTCTGTTAAGCGGGTTGGCATCCGACAGTTCACAACCGATTTCGAACCAACCGTTGTTGGGCGACGCAAAGGAAGCTCCAGTCAATAAAAAAGTATAACTCTTTTTGCTTGCGTTATCTTGAGCAGATAGAGTAAGAATACACAAAGCAAGTAAAACTGTAAAAACAGGGATTCGTTTCATTGTAAGTTTGATTTTGTTGGAAGTGCAAACTTACTAAAAATCCGCAAACATTAATTGTACAGACAGCATTTACCGGGTTAAAAAATCCACGCGTACGAAACTTTCACCAGAAAATCGTTTTGAGGAGCAGCCTCAAATAAATCGCCCAGGTAATCCCTAAAACGGAACACACCCTCATTCCCCTGCACCGTTCTTCCTTGCGACCATACCAGGTAGAGTACAGACCCGGGTTTGTACTCCCACCGGTAAACCAGGTTAGAGCGGAATTGAAGAAAATAAAAATCGGGATTATCATAGGGATAGGTATCCATAGCTGTGAATCGATCGCTAAATTTATCTGCCCGCGGATGAGTTACAGTTTTAAAACCGTAATAATCTCCCGAAAACAGATAGGGAAGCGCATACCACTGCAGTGACATATCGGGAGTAATGCCGTAATTTACCCGAACCGACATAGATGCGATATTTTGGTCGATGGACGACAGGATATATGCAGGACTGTCTCCCGTCACCGTACGCACATACTGTTGATGCCCGGTAGCTTTGACGTACTGTGGATAAAGTGAAAGCGAAAGCCGGTTATTGGGTTTGTAGGTAATGTCTAATCCATAAGAAATGGAACGCCTTGAATGCTCGAAGCCATGAGAAAAGTTCATTTCGTATTCTAGGCTTAACTTCTTTCGGCTGTCCGATTCAACGGAAAACCACGAATTAATTACTCCGGGCGTTTTGAGTGCAGGTCCGCCCCTCAGCATTGAATTGGATAATCCCGGATAATTAATATTCAACCCTCCGGCAATGTCGTAATAATTGGTAAACTGAATGTACCCGAATGCTTCGTTTCCCCACTCCAGCGAAGTTCCGGAAAAATCCCTCACGTTATACCAGGAACCATTAAACTGATATTCGTTCACGATGCCTTTCGGGCGCCATTCGTTCCATGCTGCCCATATCCCGTTCAGAAACATATCGGCATTGGGTTTAAAACCAACATCGTTAAATTCCAGTCCGGGGGAGCTCCAACTACTGAATCCCAAAAGATTAAAGTGCCCCGAAGCTTTACCTCCACTGACCGATCCGCCAAAACCGCTCAGCGATGTACGTTCTCCATCAAGTTCCAAATGCTTTGCATCGGGCCGTTGGTAATACCTTGCCGACGATTTCTGTAATTGAATCATCGCTTCCTGAGATCCACGCAAGTGGCTGAAGAATGCCCTGGCCGTTATAAAATAGGATTTCTCTTTCCAATATCTGGTTAAATTCAGTCCTGTGGTGTACGCTGAACCAGGCAGCGTTCTGAATTGATCTTCATCTATCTTACGGTTAGTGGCTGTAAATATCCCACCTATAATAAGGTTTCCGCTATCAAGATCCTGTTCCAGCCGGCCCACGAAATAATTTGACATCGGCTCCACGGCATATTTCGACCGTTCTCCACTATGATCTATTTCACTGTACATTTTCTGCGTCACCGCATTCAGTATTCCGATGGAAGTTCCTTCACGTGTTTTTCCAGAAACTTTTACCGCGCCAAGGATGTTTGTTCGCCCGGGTTCACGCACATATTCGCCCTCTTTTTTAGTGTAACTAAGGTGTGGCTCTCTTCCCAACCGACGAGAATAAAAAAGCTTATTCCGTTCGTTGTTGGTCAAATCGAACGGGTAATGGTAAATATTACTCCCTTCCACAAAGAAAGGCCGTTTTTCATCAAAATACGTTTCGAAATTGGTTAGGTTCACCACCGACGGGTCGGCTTCCACTTGCCCGAAATCGGGATTTACCGTGAAATTCAGTGTAATGTCGTGGGTAATACTGACCTTACCGTCCACTCCCACTGACGCTTTTGTACGGGTTCCCGTAGCAAACGGATTTCCTTTTTCCTTTTCCGAAAGGGTAAGCTGAGAAAGGGCAAAAGGAACAATCTCGATGTCTTTTTTGGGATTAATGTTACGAATACCATCCAGAACGCCGAAATTACCTATAAATTTGGCCGAAGCTTTGTCGATAGGCTGCCAGAACGAACGCTCCTGGTGGCGATAAACGTGCCGCATCACCTCCAGGCCCCAACGGTATTGATTGTTCTTTCCGAAACGAAGCTGAGAATAGGGTATACGTATTTCGGCATACCATCCGTCGGGTTGCAGGGAAGTTCTCACTTCCCAAATCGGGTCCCAACTGTAGTCCTCGTCGTTCTCCTCCGTTAGCCTCCAGTCGGTTTTACTTCCTGCGGCGGTAACCAGAAACGCAAAAGCCGTCATCTTATCTTCGTAACTGTCTATGGCAATGGCAACCGCATCACCATCAGCATCGTCACGTCTAGAAACGCGGCGGACAATCTTACCGGGTTCGGCGTCGAGTGCTTTTATAGCTATGTATAAATTATCGTCATCGTAGACAATAGCAAATTGAGTTTGTTGAGAAGGTTGGGCACCGGAATGGGGTTCAAACTGCACAAAATCACTTCCCCAGACGGCATTCAGCCAGCAGTCGTCTGTCAGTTGACCGTCTATATCCGGTACTTGCTGCGTGCGTGAAGTAGTGTAGGTTCTTGTTTGGGAAAAAGCCAATAACGAAAACAAGAAAAACAACAGTGTGTAGTAAATTTTCATCATATTTTGTTGGGTATATCCATAAGACGTAACAAAGGCCTTTTCCGTTACAAATTTTGTGACGTTTTTACCCCTTCAACCTTTCTCTCCTCCGTCTCAATGATTATGGCCGCTACCGTTTTCCAAAATGTCGTGAAGCGCTTCAACCGAATGCGTGTAATCAACGTAAGCCTCCACGTAAGCACGTCCTTCTTCGGCGGAATTGTTTTTCCCCTTGTTGAGTGTTTCCACCTTGTGGTATTTCTCCCTGATCACACTTCCGATATGGTTGTTCAATTGGACAAGTAATTTGTGAATATCGTTGTTCTCGATGGCTTTATCACTCAACACAATTATTTGTTTGGTAGTTCCTGCCGGTTTTAACCCGGTATAGGGTGCGCCTTCCGTTTCCCGATGCAACCTCACAAGCGTTTCGAAAAAATGCTTTTCAAGGATGGCGTAAATTTCCCGGTCACCCGATTTCAAACCGTAGACCTTATTGAACAAACCGGATATTTCAGCTTCCTGTTCCCGGGTAATCCATTTGAAGACCAAATTCACGTTGTTTGTTTCAAGCGCTTTAACCGCATCCTTAATCACAGGGCCGTCGTACGAGTCACAATGAGCAAAGAGAGGTGTTGATGCAAAAAACAGCAGTACGGAAATAAACAACCCAGGCAACACACTTTTGAAAGAGTTTCTACGAGCAGGTACATTTTTCACATCTACTACTTCAACATTTAATTCTTTTGTTTTCATTTTAAATTCATTTTAAAAAAGTTAATAATAAAATTTTCTGAAAACAAAAGTATACATCTCTCTCCCTCTGTGCGACCTACTTTGTAATTTAGGACCTATTTCCGGCAAAAAAATGGTTTTCCGGTTGAATCATACCAAGCGTTTTCAAACGGTCAAATCAATCCTGATCCTTCAGGATAAGCCGAAGCGAGTTATTTCGAGTAACATAATTCCACGCCCAATTGATAAAAACAATGAGTTTGTTGCGCACACTAAGTATAAGCATCAGGTGAAGGAACATCCAGACAAGCCACGCGAACCGTCCTTTAAATTTAGCAAAGGGCAGGTCTACTACAGCCTTGTTTCTGCTAACAGTTGCCATAGTTCCAAGGTTACGGTATTCATAAGGACGGAGATTAGTCTTCCTTAAATGGATGTACTGAAGGTTTTTTGCCAAGTTTTTGCCGTGCCCTATGGCAACATTTGCCACCTGGGGATGCCCCTTGGGATAGTTGGAGGTTTCCATATAAGCCACGTCTCCGATAGCAAAAACATCGCTGAGTCCCTCCACCCGGTTTATCCGGTCGACTTTAATTCTTCCGCCTCTCACTATGGATTGTGGAGGAATACCATCAAGTGCATTACCGGTGATACCGGCTGACCAGATAACGCTTTTGGAACGAATGGTTTCGCCATTGTTGAGTGTGATTTCATTTCCGTCGTAATTGGTTACAATCACGTTGGTTTTTACAATCACACCCATATCACGCAGGTATTTTTCGGAATAGTCTTGTGCAAATCGACTCATGGTGGACAGCGTGTTCGACCCTCCTTCCAGGAGATACACACTGACCTTAGACGAATCGATATGGGGATAGTCTTTCGGAAGTACTTCGCGCTTCATCTCGACAAATGCGCCGGCCATCTCAACACCTGTGGCGCCTGCACCCACAATAACGATGTTGTACAAGCCTTCCTTATCAGTTTCGTAAAGGAGTTTTTCAAAATTCATCAGGATAAAGTTTCGTACATTAATGGCCTGGTAAGTAGATTTTAATCCCAATGCATATTCTTCTACCTGGCGGTTCCCGTAGAAGTTAGTCCGCGACCCGGTGGCAATAACCAGATAATCGTATGAAAATGTACCGATAGAAGTGTCTATCGTTTTCTCTCCGGCGTTAAGGGAATATACTTTTGCAAGGCGGATCCGGACATCTTTTCTGTTCTGAAATATTTTACGAATGGGGAATGAAACGGTTGACGGTTCTATTTGCGAAGCAGCTACCTGATAAAACAGAGGAGGAAATTGGTGATGATTTATTTTATCTATGACAAGAATATCAAATCTGTTTTTTTTCAAATGCCGTACAAACTGTAATCCCCCAAAACCACAACCAATAACTACGACCTTTTTCATTGTTCAAAAATTAGTTGATAAATCAAGTTTTAATAGATCATGCGCATTCATTTTAATCATAAAACGTCTGAAACGGCAGAATGTTTTCAAAGGGTCGGACAGCTTGACAAATATGTAAAAAGCAGAAAGCGCTACGAATCACTCGCGGCGCTTTCTTAATGTTTAACATTTTAAAAATCACAGCTTCGCTGTGGTTACATCTTGGTTCAGTCTTTTAGTCCTTCACCTTCGGCAGATGCTCCCTCAGCGATTTGCGTTTTGTCCTGTGTATCAACTTTTTCTGTCACAGGAACTTCTGAAGCATTCACTTCTTTTGTATCTTTTAGTTCAACGGTTTCTTCAGCCTTAACTTCTTCAGCTTTTGCTTCTTCTTTTTTCACTTTCGGTTCCTTAGCTTTAGAATCGGTGGCAGTAGCTGGAGCGGCAGCAGTCGTAGCTTTTCTACGTGAACGGCGTGTTTTTGCTTTCTTAGCTCCGCCGTCGCCCAACATGTTTTCGTTGTAGTCAACCAACTCGATGAAGCACATTGCTGCATTATCTCCCAAGCGATAGCCTGTTTTGATGATGCGGGTATACCCTCCGGGACGATCAGCTACTTTTTGCGAAATATACTGAAAAAGTTCGGTAACTGCAAATTTATTTTGCAAAATACTGAAAACTACTCTTCGCGAACTGGTGGAGTCCTCTTTTGATTTGGTGATGATGGGTTCTACAAACTTTCTTAATTCCTTGGCTTTAGGCACAGTAGTGAAAATACGTTTGTGCATGATGAGCGATGTTGCCATGTTCGATAACATGGCATCGCGATGTGCAGCTTTACGTCCTAAATGATTATTTTTCTTATTGTGTCTCATTATCGTTAATCTTTATCTAATTTATATTTCGAGATATCCATACCGAACGACAGGCTTAAATTATCAAGTAACTCCTCCAGCTCAGTAAGCGATTTTTTTCCGAAGTTTCTGAACTTCAACAAATCGTTTTTGTTGTGCATCACCAGATGACCCAGGGTTTCCACTTCAGCCGCTTTCAGGCAGTTGAGCGCACGAACCGAAAGATTCAGGTCAGACAATTTGCGTTTCAGCAATTGACGCATGTGCAACACTTCTTCGTCGAATTCCTCGATATTCTCTGTACCGGTGGTTTCTACCATCATCTTGGCTTCGTCAGAGAACAACGCAAAATGCTGGATAAGGATTTTAGCAGCCTCCTTTAACGCATCTTTCGGTTGGATGGAACCATCCGTGGTAACTTCGATAATTAATTTTTCGTAGTCGGTCTTTTGCTCGATACGGTAATTCTCTATTTCGTATTTTACATTTCTGATAGGCGTGAAAATAGAGTCGATAGCAATGGTTTGCACGTCTTCAGAAGGCAACATAGCACGATTTTCCTCAGCTGGAACATATCCACGTCCCTTGTTGATGGTCAGTTCGAGCCGTAATTCAGCTTTCTTCTCTAAATGACAGATTTCAAGTTCAGGATTCAGAACTTCAAAACCAGTCAGTAATTTGCCAACATCTCCGGCTTTAAACACATTCGTGCCCGATACATTGAGACTTACTTTTTCCGTATCAAATTCTTCTACTATCCTTTTAAACCTAATTTTTTTCAGATTCAGGATAATAGTCGTCACATCTTCAATTATACCCGGAATAGAAGCAAATTCATGTTCAACACCGTCAAACTTTACCGATGTAATTGCATATCCTTCGAGAGAAGAAAGCAAAATACGGCGCAACGCGTTACCAATGGTAATGCCGTATCCGGGCTCCAGCGGACGGAATTCGAACTTTCCGGAGAACGCATTCTCCTGGATCATGATTACTTTATCGGGTTTTTGGAATGCTAATATTGCCATGAAATTATTGTTTAGAATATAATTCTACGATCAACTGTTCTTTAATGTTTTCGGGGATATCAGCTCTTTCGGGCAAATGCAGAAACTTACCGCTCATAGATGCTCTGTCCCACTCTAACCAAGGATATTTACTGTGATTGAAACCGGTAAGTGCATTTGAGATCACTTCCAACGATTTCGATTTTTCTCTCACACCGACAACTTCTCCGGCTCTCACGCTATACGACGGAATGTTTACTACTTTTCCATTTACGGTGATATGACGGTGCGATACAAGCTGACGGGCAGCTGCTCTTGTAGGTGCTATACCTAATCGATAAACGACGTTGTCTAAACGCGATTCCAATAACTGAAGCAGTACTTCACCTGTAATACCGCGGCTACGGGCAGCTTTTTCGAAAGTTAACCGGAATTGTTTTTCCAATACTCCGTAAGTATATTTTGCACGTTGTTTTTCACGCAACTGAATTCCGTATTCCGACGTTTTACGTCTACGTGTATTTCCGTGCTGTCCCGGGGGGTAGTTCTTTTTAGAAAGAACCTTATCGGGACCGAAAATAGGTTCACCGAATTTTCGGGCGATTTTTGTTTTTGGACCAGTATATCTTGCCATTTTTACAAATTAAACTTTTTCTACTGAAGCCTAAACTGTGCAGCCGCGATTACAGAGAAGTTGTATTGTAATCAAATCACAGCTCAAGTTTCTGTATGATTGAAACTTATGATTATTTACTTTTTTTTGATGTTCAGACGAATAACTACCGGATCAGACTCTTCTAGCTTTGGGTGGACGACAGCCATTGTGAGGAATGGGTGTAACGTCTACAATCTCGGTCACCTCAATTCCTGCACCGTGAATGGTTCTGATAGCTGACTCGCGGCCGTTTCCCGGACCTTTCACATAAGCTTTCACCTTACGGAGCCCCAGGTCATAAGCCACTTTAGCGCAGTCTGAAGCCACCATTTGAGCCGCGTAAGGGGTGTTCTTTTTAGAACTTCTGAAGCCCATTTTTCCGGCTGATGACCAGCTTATCACTTCTCCGTTATCGTTGGTTAATGAAACAATGATGTTATTGAACGATGAAGAGATGTGAGCCTGTCCTTCGGCACTTACTTTAACGTTTCTCTTTTTTGCTGCAACTGTTCTTTTTGCCATATTCCTTATCTGTTATTTAGTAGCTTTTTTCTTATTAGCAACGGTTTTCTTTCTTCCTTTTCGCGTACGTGCATTGTTCTTGGTGCTTTGTCCGCGGACAGGTAACCCGATACGATGGCGGATACCACGGTAGCAGCCGATATCCATCAGTCGTTTAATGTTCAACTGTACTTCAGAGCGAAGATCTCCTTCCACTTTGTATTCGGTTGAAATAATCTCACGAATACGTGCTGCCTGATCGTCTGTCCAATCTTTTACTTTGATATCTCTATCCACTTCGGCTTTAGCTAAAATACTGTTTGCCGAGCTGCGTCCGATGCCATAGATATAAGTTAACGCTACCTCGCCTCTCTTATTTTGCGGCAAATCGACCCCTACAATTCTTATAGCCATATAATTTTTTTAAATTGTTATTTTTTAATCTTATCCCTGACGTTGTTTGAACTTGGGATTCTTTTTGTTGATAATGTATAAACGGCCTTTTCTGCGAACAATTTTACAGTCAGCCGTACGTTTTTTTAAAGATGCTCTTACTTTCATATTTGTATTTTTTAGATGTCAGACATCAGATTTTAGATTTTAGACAATTATGGTCCGACGTCTATTATCTGATATCTAATTTTCTTGTTTTATTTATATCTGAATGAAATCCTTCCTTTCGAAAGATCGTAAGGCGACATTTCTACTCGCACTCTGTCTCCGGGTAAAATCCGGATGTAATGCATACGCATTTTCCCCGAAATGTGTGCGGTAATTTCATGTCCGTTTTCTAATTCTACACGGAACATAGCATTAGACAATGCTTCTACTATTGTTCCGTCTTGTTCAATTGCTGTTTGTTTAGCCATTTCCGCTCTTTTTAATTGTTGCTTGTTTCCTGAATAAACTCAAATGTCGACAAAATATCGGCTTTCCCGTTTCGGATAGCTACAGTGTGTTCAAAATGTGCCGATGGTTTGCGGTCCTTAGTTCGAACCGTCCATCCGTCGTTTTCAAACACCACATTTTTACTTCCCATATTGATCATCGGTTCAATGGCAATGCACATTCCGTTTTTCAATAACGGACCTGTCCCTTTTCTGCCGTAGTTCGGCACTTCGGGCGCTTCGTGCATGTCTCTGCCTATTCCGTGACCAACCAATTCCCTTACAACCGAATAACCGTGTGACTCACAATAAGTTTGTATAGTGAAACCGATGTCTCCCACTCTCTTATCGTGACAGGCCTGTTCGATGCCTTTGTAAAGCGCTTCTTTGGTAACGTTAAGTAATTGTTTAATCTCTTCTCTTACCTCTCCCACGCAGAACGTGTATGCCGAATCGCCACAATATCCCTGTTTGTTTGTACCGCAATCAATGGATATGATGTCGCCCTCTTGCAAAGGGTGATTGTTGGGAATTCCGTGCACCACTTTTTCATTTACCGAAGCACAAATGGAATTAGGAAAACCGCCGTATCCTAAAAAGGTGGGGATAGCTCCGTGATCCCTGATAAACTCCTCCGCAATTTTGTCGAGTTGAAGTGTCGTCACCCCGGGTTTGATGTGTTTGGAAAGCTCTCCCAGAGTCATTCCTACCAAACGGTTGCTTTGACGCATCAATTCGATTTCTTCGTCGGTTTTCAGTATGATCGTTCTACTATTCATCCCCATTTATTCGCCAGAAACTTAATAAGCTGCAATTGAGCCGGACCGGCCTTTAATTTTAGCTCCCGATTTAAGGAAACCATCGTAATGACGCATCAGCAAGTGACTTTCTATCTGTTGCAAGGTGTCGAGCACTACTCCAACAAGAATCAGCAACGAGGTTCCTCCGAAAAATTGTGCAAACTGCGAATTTATCCCGGTAATTCCAGCAAAAGCAGGCATAATAGCTACTAATGCCAAGAAAATTGACCCAGGAAACGTGATCCTTGACATGACAAGATCGATGTACTCCGCCGTCCTTTTACCGGGTTTTACACCGGGAATAAAGCCGTTGTTTCTCTTCAGGTCTTCTGCCATTTGAATAGGATTAACGGTAATTGCCGTATAGAAATAGGTGAAAGCAATAATCAGCAACGCAAAGATGAAATTATACGAAAAACTGGTGTAATTCATCAGCGAAGCCCAAAAACCGCCGCCCTCTCCTACTGAGAACTGAGCAATAGTAAGCGGTATAAACATAATCGCCTGTGCAAAGATGATAGGCATTACGTTAGCTGCATTCACTTTTAGAGGGATATACTGGCGCACACCACCGTATTGCTTGTTACCCACAATACGTTTGGCATACTGTACAGGTATCTTTCTCGTGCCTTGTACCAACATAATCGCTCCGGCTATAACCACCATCAGGAAAATGATTTCGAGCAGGAAGAGCACCAATCCCCCGGGAGCATTGAGCAACCGGTCGAACTCAGCGACCAAAGCATGCGGCAGACGGGCAATAATACCAATCAGGATGATAAAGGAAATACCGTTACCAATACCTTTGTCGGTAATTCTTTCTCCCAGCCACAGCACAAACATACTGCCACCGGCGAGAATAATGGTTGAAGGAATTACCCAGTCAAACAATCCTCCCGGAATTGCCGATCCCAAAGCTCCGTAGATATAAGCGGGCCCTTGAAAAAGCAAAATGGCAACCGTCAGATAACGGGTATACTGGTTCATCTTCGTACGTCCACTTTCTCCTTCGCGTTGCATTTTCTGGAAAGCCGGAACGGCAATACCCAACAACTGCATCACGATGGAGGCAGAGATGTAGGGCATAATTCCCAACGCAAAAATTGAAGCGTTCGCAAACGCACCTCCCGAGAACATATCGAGCAATCCCAGCAGACCTGAGCTTGCATTGGCCTGTAAGGCCTCGAGTTGCAGCGGGTTAACACCCGGAAGTACGACAAATGAACCGAACCGGTATATGGCTATAAAACCCACCGTGATGAGTAACCTCATCCGCAGGTCTTCAATTTTCCAAATATTTTTTACTGTCTGTACAAATCCCATTTTTTCAGAGTTTTACGGCTGTACCTCCTGCAGAAGAAATAGCTTGTTCCGCAGCCTTGGAGAAAGCGTGAGCTTCAACTTCCAATTTTGCCGAAAGTGTTCCTCTTCCAAGAATTTTAACCAAGTGTTTTCGGGAAATAAGGCCGGCATTGATCAATACCTCCGGAGTTATCTTTTCTATTTTCTGAGAATCGGCCAATACCTGAAGTGTTTCAATGTTGATGGCTTTGTATTCAACTCTGCTCAGTGGATTAAATCCGAATTTAGGTACGCGACGCTGTAAAGGCATCTGTCCTCCCTCAAATCCGGTTTTTCTGGAATAACCCGATCTTGATTTTTGTCCTTTGTGTCCTCTTGTCGAAGTACCTCCTCTGCCCGATCCCGATCCGCGTCCGATTCTTTTGCGGGTTTTGGTTGCGCCTTCAGCGGGTTTTAAGTTCGATAAATTCATTATTATCTATATTTTATCGTTATAAACTAATTTATTCTACAATCGTTACTAAATGATGAACTTTACGGATAAGGCCTCTAATAGTAGGGTTATCTTCATGTTCAACCACTTTGTTCATTTTCGTCAATCCTAACGCATCTAACGTTTTTTTCTGAATTTTAGGGCAGTTTATTCTGCTGGTAGTCTGTTTTACTTTTATAGTAGCCATTTCAAAATCCTTCCGTTTTTATCCGTTAAATACTTTTTCTAAACTAACTCCGCGATTTTGAGAAACAGTAATGGGATCTCTCAGTTCGCACAACGCTTCAATGGTGGCTTTTACCAGGTTGTGAGGATTTGACGATCCTTTCGATTTCGCCAGAATATCGGTAATTCCTGCACTTTCCAACACGGCACGCATGGCACCTCCTGCTTTTACTCCTGTTCCGGTAAAAGCTGGTTTCAGAAATACTTCGGCTCCGCCGAAACGGGCAGATTGTTCGTGAGGTATGGTCCCTTTGTAAACGGGAACTTTCATCAAGTTCTTTTTGGCTGCTTCAACACCTTTAGCAATAGCAGTAGTCACCTCACCGGCTTTACCCAATCCCCAGCCAATAATACCGTCTTCGTTTCCAACTACAACCATAGCAGCAAATGTGAATGTACGACCTCCTTTTGTTACCTTGGTAGTACGATTGATAGCCACTAGCCTGTCCTTCAACTCTAAATCGTTTGTCGATTTTACTCTTCTATCTGTTCCTGTCATAGTTGTTTAAAATTTAAGTCCTCCTTTACGAGCGGCATCAGCCAATTCTTTTATACGTCCATGATATAAGTAACCGTTTCTGTCGAATGCTACCTTCTCAACCCCGGCTTCTTTAGCGTTGCTGGCAATCATCTCGCCAACTTTTGCAGCTATTTCTTTTTTGGGAAGTTTTTCTTCCACTTTCAAAGATGAAGCCGATGCCAGCGTAACTCCATTAATATCATCGATAACCTGCGCGTATATTTGTTTATTACTCCTGAACACGGACAAACGCGGACACTCCTTGGTCCCGCTGATCTTACCGCGAACACGAGTCTTAATCTTTAGTCTTCTTTCTGTTTTTGTTAACATAGCGATTTCTGTTTACGTAAATTATTTACCTGCTGTCTTACCCGATTTGCGACGGATTTGTTCACCAACAAATTTAATACCTTTACCTTTGTAAGGTTCGGGTTTGCGGAATGAACGAATTTTTGCACAAACCTGTCCGAGCAATTGCTTATCGGAAGACTCCAAAATAATAAGCGGATTCTTGTTCCTTTCCATCTTGGTTTCCACTTTAATCTCCTGGGGTAATTCCAGGAATATGTTGTGGGTATAACCAAGTGATAATTCCAGAATTTGTCCGTTATTGGTTACACGGTATCCAACACCAACAAGCTCCAGTTCCTTGCGAAATCCTTCCGAAACGCCAATCACCATATTGTGGAGCAAAGAACGGTATAACCCGTGCATGGCTCTGTGTTCTCTATCGTCGGTAGGCCTGATAACGGTTAAGACACCGTTTTCAACCTCTACTTTCATATCAGGGTTCACGTGTTGTTTTAGTTCTCCTTTAGGGCCTTTCAACGTAATCACGTTATCTTCTCCCACCGTTACTGCAACGCCGGAAGGCAATGAAATGGGCAATTTTCCTATTCTTGACATACTATTCTCCTCCTGAAATTAATAAACGTAACACAATACTTCACCGCCGATTTTCTGAACGGCAGCTTCTTTATCCGTCATTACTCCTTTTGAAGTAGATAATATGGCAATACCCAAACCGTTCAGTACCCGGGGCATATTCTTATAACCGGTATACCGACGTAACCCGGGTGAAGATATGCGAATCAGTTTTTTGATCGCATTCACTTTATTTACCGGATCGTATTTCAAGGCAATCATAATTGAGCCTTGCGGTCCGTCCTCTACAAACTTATAATTAAGGATGTAGCCTTTGTCAAAGAGAATCTTTGTGATGTCTCTTTTCAAGTTTGATGCGGGAATTTCTACCACACGATGCTTCGCCTGGATAGCATTTCTCAACCGCGTCAAATAATCTGCTATTGGATCTGTCATTATAAAAAAATTTAAATTGATCCCGACTGTCGGGACAATATTTAATAAAACTTCGTTATTGCACTGTATTTTACCAGCTTGCTTTTTTCACTCCGGGTATAAGTCCTTTCGATGCCATTTCCCTGAACTGAATGCGTGATAATCCAAACTGGCGCATATAGCCTTTGGGACGTCCGGTTAAATTGCAACGGTTGTGCAAACGGACGGGAGACGCATTTTTAGGGATGGTTTGAAGTGCTTCGTAATCACCTTCAGCCAAATATTTTGCTCTTTTTTCGGCATAACGGGCAACCATTTTAGCTCTTTTCACCTCGCGGGCTTTCATTGATTCTTTTGCCATTTCTTACTTGTTTTTTTCTGTTCTAAACGGTAATCCAAATTCTCTGAGGAGAGCATAACCTTCTTCGTCGGTTGCTGCAGAGGTAACGAACGTAATGTTCATTCCCAGCAAACGGGAGATGCTGTCGATATTGATTTCAGGAAAGATAATCTGTTCCTGGATCCCCAGGGTGTAGTTTCCTCTTCCATCAAGTTTCCCTTCAATACCCCTGAAGTCACGAATACGTGGCAACGCAACGCGGATAAGTCTTTCGAGGAATTCATACATTTTATCGTGACGCAACGTTACACGAGCTCCGATAGCCATTTTCTTACGTAACTTGAAATTGGAGATATCTTTTCTCGAATAGGTTGCCACTGCTTTCTGACCGGTGATTGCCGTTAGTTCGTTGATTGCCGTTTCGATAATTTTTTTGTCAGCCACTCCTATACCCAATCCCTGGTTGATAACAATTTTTTCGAGCTTGGGAGCCTGCATAACGGATTTGTATCCAAATTCCTTCATTAGGGCAGGCACAATACGTTCCCCGTATTCTTTTTTGAGAGTAACCGTACTTCTGTTTCCCTGATCTTCTGTTTGGGGAGCAGCAGCCTGAGCTTCTTTCTGAACTTCAGCTTTGGGTTCAGCGGCTTTTGCCGCTTTTTCTTTTTTCACTTCTTTAGCCATTACTTAATTACCTCCCCTGATTTTTTTGCATAACGTACTAACTTACCTTTACTGTCTTCTTTTCTTCCAATGCGCGTTGGTTTACCGGTTTTCGGATCAACCAAATTTAGTTTCGAGAGATGAATGGAAGCTTCTTTCTTTTCGATACCTCCATTGGGATTCTGTGCATTGGGTTTTGCATGCTTCGACACGATATTTACTCCCTCAACAATGGCACGGTTTTTAGCCACCAGTACTTCGAGCACACGTCCTGTTTTGCCTTTGTCTTCACCGGAGTTCACGTAAACCGTATCTCCTTTTTTAATATGTAATTTACTCATTGTCTGTGATTGTTTAATAGATTAAAGTACTTCGGGCGCTAATGAAACAATCTTCATGTTTGTAGCACGTAATTCACGTGCAACCGGCCCAAAGATACGGCTGGCTCTCAACTCACCGGCGTTGTTCAGAAGGACGCAGGCATTGTCGTCGAAACGAATATAAGAACCATCAGCACGACGAATTTCTTTTTTCGTACGTACAATGATTGCTTTTGTTACAGCGCCTTTTTTAATGTCACTCGAAGGGATTACGCTCTTGATAGCCACAACAATTACATCCCCAACAGACGCGTAGCGTCTTCTTGTTCCACCTAATACACGGATGCAAAGGGCTTCCTTGGCTCCGCTATTGTCGGTCACGTTTAGTCTTGATTCTTGCTGTATCATCTTACTTGGCCCTTTCTATTACTTCAACCACTCTCCATCTCTTTGTTTTGCTCAAAGGACGTGTTTCCATTATACGTACTGTATCCCCTATGTTACAGTCATTCTTTTCATCATGGGCGTGAAATTTTTTCGTTTTACTAACGAACTTCCCATATATAGGGTGTTTTTCTTTCCATTTTACAGTAACGGTGATGGTTTTTTCCATCTTGTTGCTGAAAACGACCCCGATTCTTTCTTTTCTTAAATTTCTCGTTTCCATTATAATTATTAAGCTTTTTTCAATTCACGAGCGCGCAATTCAGTCTGAATACGTGCAATGTTTCTGCGTTTTTCTCTTATCGAACCTGAATTGTCGAGCGGAGTAGTTGTATGATAAATCTTGGTCTGAATCAGGTCCGCCTGTTCAGCATCCAACCTTTCCTTCAAATCCTTATCCGATAACTCCTTGTATTCTTGTTTTTTTGATTTCATGCCTTACGAATTAATTTTGGGGTTGTTCATAATCTCTTCTGACAACGAATTTTGTCGTAACAGGCAATTTCTGTGCTGCCAGGCGGAGAGCTTCTTTTGCGACATCGTACGGTACACCTTCGATTTCGAAAATAATTCTTCCGGGAGTAACAGGAGCCACGTATCCTTCGGGATTACCTTTTCCTTTACCCATACGTACTTCAGCAGGTTTCTTGGTAATTGGTTTATCGGGGAAGATGCGTACCCAAACTTGTCCTTGGCGTTGCATATAGCGTGTTACGGCAACACGGGCAGCCTCAATCTGATTGCCAGTGATCCATTTTGATTGTAACGATTTTATCCCGAACGAACCGAATGCCAACTGATTACCGCGACCGGCGAAGCCTTTCATGCGGCCTTTCTGCTGTCTTCTAAATTTTGATTTTTTCGGTTGTAACATATTGGTTTATGCGTTTTTGTTATTATTTCTTCTGTTTCTTCTGGCACCTCTGCCTCCTTCGGGGCGATTACCTCTGTCGCTGCGTCCGCCACCGCCTTGTGAACGATTTTCCTTGGAAGATGCGAATGAAGGTGCCAGGTCTTTTTTACCGTAGATCTCTCCTCTGCAGATCCAAACCTTGATACCGATCAATCCAACTTTGGTCAACGCTTCTGCATGAGCATAATCAATGTCGGCACGGAAAGTATGCAACGGAGTCCTTCCCTCTTTATACATTTCCGACCGGGCCATTTCGGCACCGTTCAACCGACCTGAGATTTGAATCTTTATGCCTTCTGCGCCCATCCTCATGGTAGATGCGATGGCCATTTTAACCGCTCTGCGGTAAGCAATTTTACCTTCCACCTGGCGAGCAACATTGTTGGCCACGATAACCGCATCCAGCTCGGGTTTCTTTATCTCGAAGATATTGATTTGAACATCCTTATCGGTTATTTTCTTTAACTCTTCTTTTAGCTTGTCCACTTCCTGGCCACCTTTACCGATAATGATTCCCGGACGGGCAGTACAGATAGTGATGGTTACTAATTTCAGCGTTCTTTCAATGACAATGCGAGAAACACTTGCTTTGGCCAGACGAGCGTTCAAATAAGTGCGAATTTTGCTGTCTTCCAGCATCATTTCGCCATAATTATCTCCACCGTACCAATTAGAGTCCCATCCTTTGATGATTCCCAAACGATTTGCTATCGGATTTACTTTTTGTCCCATCTGCCTGTATTAATTTTGTTCTTGTTCTTTTTTATAAGTATCTACCACAATTGTCACGTGATTTGAACGTTTGCGGATTCTGTAGCCGCGGCCTTGCGGGGCAGGACGAAGTCTCTTCAGCGTTGCACCTTCGTCTACAGAAATTATTTTGATATAAAGTTCGCCTGTTTCGGCTTTGCGTTCGTTTTTCTGTTCCCAGTTAGAGATGGCCGAGAGTAATAATTTTTCAACTCTTCTCGATGCCTCCTTGCTGGAAAACTTCAAAACGCCCAATGCTTTAAAAACTTCCATTCCGCGCACCATATCTGCAACGTATCGCATTTTCCGGGGCGAAGAAGGAGCATTTTTCAACACGGCTAAAGCAACCTCTTTGCGGTTTTCTTTGCGTTGTTCTGCTGATATTCTTTTTCTAGCACTCATGTCTTTTCTTTTTTTTATTCAGTTAAGCCCGCCGATTATTTCTTTCTGTTGCCGGAATGTCCACGGAATGTGCGCGTTACCGCAAATTCACCTAACTTATGTCCTACCATGTTTTCGGTAATATACACCGGAATAAATTTATTTCCGTTGTGTACAGCAATAGTGTGGCCCACGAAATCGGGGGAAATCATTGAAGCACGTGCCCATGTTTTTACGACAGCTTTTTTGCCGCTCTCGTTCATGTCATTCACTTTCTTCTCTAATTTTATGTTGATATACGGACCTTTTTTTAATGATCTGCTCATAATTCTTACTTGTTAATCAGGTTATTTTTTCTTTCTTCTTTCTACGATGTATTTAGAAGAATGCTTTTTCGGAGCTCTTGTTTTCAAGCCCTTTGAATAAATACCTTTGGGCGAACGTGGATGACCTCCCGACGCGCGGCCCTCACCACCACCCATGGGGTGGTCAACCGGGTTTTTAACAACCCCGCGTGTGTGTGGACGACGTCCAAGCCATCTTGAACGACCGGCTTTACCTGATTGTTGCAGAGCATGGTCTGAATTACCAACACTTCCTATAGTAGCTTTACATGTAGCAAGAATTTTACGAACTTCACCTGAAGGCATTTTGATAATCGCGTATTTATCTTCACGCGAAACCAACTGAGCGAATGTTCCGGCCGAACGCACCATTTTTGCACCTTGTCCCGGGCGCAACTCAACGTTATGAATCACCGTACCAAGGGGTATGTTTGCCAAAGGCAGTGTATTGCCAACTTCGGGAGCAGCTTCCGGTCCCGACATCACTGTGGTTCCAACTTCTAATCCGTTGGGAGCAAGGATATACGTTTTTTCTCCATCGGCATAATAAAGCAACGCGATGCGTGCAGAACGATTGGGATCGTATTCAATGCTTTTTACAACGGCAGGAACTCCGTCTTTTGTTCTCTTGAAATCAATAAAACGAAAACGTTTTTTGTGTCCGCCACCAATGTAACCTATCGTCATTTTCCCGCGATGGTTGCGTCCACCTGTACTTGTTTTACCAACTACAAGAGATTTTTCCGGTTCTGATGCAGTGATATTTTCAAAAGAACCGATAATCTTGTGTCTTTGCCCCGGTGTTGTGGGCTTTAGTTTACGTATTGCCATTTTTTAATTAGATATTGCTGAATAAATCGATTGTTTCACCTTTTTTCAAGGTTACAATTGCTTTTTTATAAGATGGCGTGCTACCGGTAACAACACCGGATTTTGTGTAGCGGCTTCTCAGCTTGCCATCGTATTTCATTGTATTCACCTGTTCTACGTGAACATTGTAGAGCGATTCAATTGCATTTTTGATTTCTACTTTGTTAGCTCCGGGAACTACAATGAAACCGTAACGGTTTTCGAACTTCTCGGTAACCGCGGTTTGTTTTTCTGTAAAAATTGGTTTTATAATTACTCCCATTGTTTTGTCTCCTTATGCTTTAAGTAAATCATCAATTACCGCAACAGACGATTCCGTGAGCACTAAATTCCCACAGTTCATAATTTTGTATGTATTTATGTCTGAAGCAGTTATAATCTCAACTCCCGGTAAATTTCGAGCCGACAAATATACGTTTTTATTTTGACTTGGCAAAACGAAAAGTAGCTTTTTATCAGCCAGTTGCAGTTTTTTTGTTAGCTCAGCAAAGTTCTTCGTTCTGGGTGCGTCGAAGTTGAAATCTTCCACTACCCAAATAGCTTCGTTTCTGGCTTTTAATGAAAGTGCTGAACGACGTGCCAATGCTTTTTCCTTTTTGTTGAGCTTAAAGCCGTAATCACGTGGTTTAGGACCAAAGACCCGGCCTCCGCCTACCATAACCGGCGATTTGATGTCGCCACGGCGTGCACCACCACTCCCTTTCTGGCGAATGAGCTTGCGGGTGCTTCCAGCTATTTCATTTCTCTCTTTCGATTTGTGCGTACCCTGACGCTGGTTAGCCAAATAATGTTTTACGTCTAACCAGATAACATGATCGTTAGGTTCAATTCCGAAAATGGAATCATTGAGTGTCACCTTTTTATCTGTTACCTCTCCGTTGATATTGTATATGCTTAATTCCATTTTATTTTTCTATTGCTACAATTGAACCTTTACATCCCGGAATCGAACCTTTCAACAATAAAAGATTGTGTTCGGGAATTACTTTAATCACCTGAAGATTTTGAACGGTTACCCGCTCATTACCCATCTGGCCGCCCATACGAGTACCTTTAAATACTTTCGCGGGATACGAACAGGCTCCGATAGAACCCGGGGCACGCAAACGGTTATGCTGCCCGTGTGTGGACTGTCCTACACCACCGAAACCGTGGCGTTTTACTACACCTTGAAACCCTTTTCCTTTCGATGTCCCGATCACGTCCACGTAAACGGCATCGTTAAAAAGATCAACAGTGATTTCGGACCCCAACTTGTAGTCGTTTCCAAATCCTTTGAACTCGGCCAAGTGTCTCTTCGGGGTAACTCCGGCTTTTTTAAAATGACCTTTTTCGCCGTTGGGTGTGTGTTTGTCTTTTTTATCTTCAAACCCAAGTTGAATAGCGTCGTAACCGTCATTTTCAACGGTCTTTACCTGAGTAACCACGCAAGGACCTACTTCGATAACAGTGCATGGAACATTTTTCCCCTCGGCACTGAAAACGGATGTCATTCCGATTTTTTTTCCAATTAATCCTGGCATTTCTCTGTTGTTTAATTAATTAATTAATTATTTAGATTCAAGAACCAAGAGCCAAAGATTTTTATCTTGGTTCTTCTGTCCTGGCTCCTGGCTCTTTTGTCTTATTTATTACACTTTGATTTCTACTTCTACCCCACTCGGCAATTCAAGCTTCATCAGCGCGTCAACGGTTTTTGCCGTTGAGCTGTAGATATCGATCAGCCGCTTGAAAGACGAGAGTTCGAATTGCTCGCGCGATTTTTTGTTTACGAATGTAGAGCGGTTCACAGTAAATATGCGTTTGTGTGTGGGCAACGGAATAGGTCCGCTTACTACTGCACCCGTAGCTTTTACGGTTTTTACGATTTTCTCTGCCGATTTATCCACCAGGCTGTAATCGTAGGACTTCAGTTTAATTCTGATTTTTTGGCTCATATTATTTTTATAATGTTATTTAATCAAATCAACACGACCTTTTACTTCCGTCAGCACTTGTCTTGCAATCGAGGGAGAAACTTCCTCAAAATGGTCGAAAGACATTGTGGAGGTTGCTCTTCCCGAAGTAATGGTCCGCAATGAAGTTACATATCCGAACATTTCCGAAAGCGGAGTTTTTGCCTTTACAATGCGTGCACCCGACCGGTTCGATTCCATGCCTTCGATTTGTCCGCGCCGCTTGTTCAGATCGGAAATCACATCCCCCATACTTTCCTCTGGAGTTACTACTTCCACCTTCATGATCGGCTCTTTTAAAACAGGACCGGCTTTTTCGCTGGCACTTCTGAATGCCTGAATAGCACATATTTCGAATGACAACTGATCGGAGTCTACCGGATGGTAAGAACCATCAATTACCGTAACTTTCAGCTTGTCCAACGCATAACCGGCGAGAACACCGTTCTTCATGGCGCGTGCAAAACCCTTCTGAATGGACGGAATATATTCCTTGGGGATATTTCCACCTTTTACCTCATCGATAAACTGCAATTCCCCTTCGAAATCGGCATCGGCCGGTTCTACCCGTACGATAATGTCGGCAAATTTACCGCGACCTCCAGTCTGCTTCTTGTAAACCTCACGCAGCTCGACAGGTTTGGTAATAGCTTCTTTATAAGATACCTGAGGACGTCCCTGATTAGCTTCGACCTTAAACTCACGTTTCAACCGGTCGATAATAATCTCCAGGTGAAGTTCTCCCATTCCGGAGATAACCGTCTGGCCGGTTTCTTCATCCGTCTTAACCGTAAATGTCGGGTCTTCTTCCGCCAGTTTAGCCAAACCAACGGAGAGTTTATCCAAATCTTTCTGGGTTTTAGGCTCAACAGCAATACCGATAACCGGATCGGGGAAATCCATCGATTCCAGGACAATGGGTTTGCTTTCATCACAAAGCGTGTCGCCCGTGCGAATATCCTTAAATCCAACCCCGGCTCCTATGTCACCGCATCCGATAAATTCCTTCGGATTCTGTTTGTTGGAATGCATCTGGAACAGACGTGAGATACGTTCTTTTTTTCCCGAACGGGGATTGTAAACGTAAGAACCGGCTTCCAGTTCTCCCGAATAAACACGGAAGAAGCAGAGACGTCCCACATATGGGTCAGTCGCGATTTTGAACGCCAGGGCGCACATCGGCTCGTTAGGATCAGGACGTCTGACGACTATTTTGTCTGTATCTCTCGGATCAACGCCCTCAATAGCATCGGTGTCGACCGGGCTGGGCAAGTAAGAACAAACAGCATCCAGCAACGTTTGTACTCCTTTGTTTTTGAATGAAGAGCCACAGATCATCGGATTTATCTGCATGGAAAGTGTTCCCTTCCTTACAGCTGCTCTCACCTCATCCTCCGTGATGGTTGAAGGATCGTCGAAAAACTTCTCCATCAACACATCATCGAACTCAGCAACCGTTTCGAGCATCTTTTCTCTCCACTCGTTGGCTTCATCCAATAAATCAGCAGGTATCTCCTCTATGTGATACTCAGCACCCATGGTCTCATCGTGCCAATACAACGCTTTCATTGTAATCAAATCCACTACGCCCTTGAAGTTCTCTTCTGCGCCTATGGGGATTTGGATGGGACAAGGAGTTGCACCAAGTACTTCTTTTACCTGACGAACTACCTCAAAAAAGTTAGCCCCAGAACGGTCCATCTTATTCACGTAACCAATTCGCGGCACTTTGTATTTATCTGCCTGACGCCACACAGTTTCCGATTGCGGCTCAACCCCACCTACGGCACAAAATGCCGCCACGGCTCCGTCGAGAATACGCAATGAACGCTCAACTTCTACGGTGAAGTCAACGTGTCCCGGAGTATCAATCAGATTAATTTTGTATGTTTTGTCATTATATTTCCAGTTCGCGGTTGTGGCCGCAGAAGAAATGGTTATACCCCGCTCCTGCTCCTGCTCCATCCAGTCCATCGTGGCCGCTCCATCGTGTACCTCTCCAATTTTATGGGTTAATCCCGTGTAAAACAAGATACGTTCCGACGTAGTCGTCTTGCCGGCATCAATGTGCGCCATGATACCTATATTGCGAGTGAAAATTAATGCTTCTTTTGAACCTTTTGCCATCTTTTTTACCTAA
>ENA-UOOM01000512-UOOM01000512.1-fermentation-metagenome-genome-assembly--contig:-NODE-512-length-43737-cov-13.010851_pt1 | contig 43737 bp, 41 predicted proteins | sample MGYA00245781_ERZ724031 | MGnify/ENA primary metagenome ERZ724031 (study PRJEB28704, sample SAMN03018317) | fermentation metagenome | biome: anthropogenic terrestrial biome; feature: soil; material... | reverse complement strand
CGGCCAGTAATATGAAACGAGGTCTGCCATGATACGGGACAGGGCCTTTTACCGGAACATCCTGCGACTGTCGCTGCCCGCCGCCTTCCAGGCGCTGATGAGCCTGGTGGTGGTGATGGCGGACAACGTGATGGTAGCCAGCCTGGACCCCCTGGGGCTGAGCCTGGCCGCGGTCTCCCAATCCAATGCTGTCACCAACTTTGTCAACGCCAGCCTCACCGGCCTGGCCGGCGGAGGTGTGGTGCTGGTGGCGCAGTACTGGGGCAAGCGCGACATGGAGCGCATCAAGCCGGTGTGCGCCACCATTGTCACCGCCTGCCTGGGGCTGGCGCTGGTGGTCAGCCTGCTGGTGCTGATGTTTCCCTCCTATGTGCTGCGCCTGGTCATCAGCGGCAAGGAGCGGGAGATCACCGCCCTGGCGCTGCAATACCTGCCCGTGCTGTGCCTGAGCTACCTGCCCTTCGCCCTGACCGCCGCCATGATTGGCATGCTGCGCGGGGTGGAGGTGGTGCGGGTCACGCTGTACGCTACCGCGGTATCGCTGGTCACCAACATCACGCTCAACTACATCCTCATCTTCGGCAAGCTGGGCCTGCCCGCCCTGGGCGTGCGCGGGGCCGCCATCGCCACGGTGCTGGCGCGGCTGATTGAGGCCGCGGTGGTGGCCAACTACCTGTTCCGCCGGCAGAAAGCATTGCCCCTGCGGCCGCGGGATTTGACGCGGCACCGCCGCTGGGCCTGGCAGGACTACGCCCGCTATGGCCTGCCCGTAGGGCTGACCGACGCCCAGTGGGCGCTGGTGGGCATGCTCAAGATGGTCATCATCGGGCAGATGGGCCGCATGATGATCAACGCCGTGGCCGTTACCGATATGCTGTTCAACCTGGGCACGCTGTTCACCTTCGCGCTGGCGGGCGGCGCCGCAGTGGTGGTGGGCAAGGCCGTGGGCGCCGGCGATTACGCCCTGGTGCGCGCATACAGCCGCACCATCCAGGTGATGTTTTTTCTGATTGGGCTGGTGATGTCGCTGGTGGTTTTCCTGCTGCGCTGGCCGTTTATCGGCTTGTACAGCCTGGACGGGCAGACGGCGGCGCTGGCCGCCACCATGGTTGCTATCTGCGCGCTCACGCTGATCGGCACCACCTACCACGCCAGCTGCTTTGTGGGCATCAACCGGGGTGCCGGTGACAGCCGCTTTGTGATGCTGGTGGATATGATTTGCGGCTGGCTGGTGGTGCTGCCGCTGGCCGCGCTGTCGGCCTTTGTGCTGCACCTGCCGCTGCACTGGATATACTTCATGACCCGCATCGACCAGACTTTCAAGTGGCTCATCGCCTGGCTGCGCCTGCGGGGCAACAAGTGGATTCATAATGTCACGCGGGAGGCCGCGCCATGATAACGCTCTACATACAGGACCAGCCTGTGCAGCTGCGCGCCTTTCATGATTTGAGCGCCATCGCCTCCCTGGGCCGGGTATTCCGGGTGTACGACCAGCTGACCAGCGGCCTGCTGGCCTTTGGCATCCAACGGGGCGACCGGCGGCTGTTTGTGAAATACGCGGGCGCGCCTACGCTGAACTACCCCAGCGACCCGAAGCTGGCGGTGGAGCGCCTGCGCAGGGCGGCGCCCAACTACGCGGCGCTGCGCCACCCGGCCCTGGTGCCGCTGCTTGAGGTGCGCGATGGCTCGCAGAACTGCCTGTGCATCTTTGACTGGCTGCCAGGCGTGCCCCTGGGGCTGATGCCCGAACACTACGCCGCCTTCCGCCAAACAAGCCTCACCGACCGCCTGCGCATGTATGACGCGGTGGCCGATTTGAACGCCCGCGCGGAAGCGCAGGAGCTGGTCATCGCGGGCCTCAGCGACACCCATATGATGTATCTGCCCGAAGCGGGCCGCCTGGTCCTCACCAACATCGATGACTACCTGCCCCTGCCCTCCCTCAACGTGCGCGGGCGGCTGCCCGGCTCGCCCTTCTACCTGCCGCCCGAGGGCTACCACAAGGGCGCCGCGCTGGACGAGACCAGCTCGGTCTACGCGCTGGGCGCGCTAACCCACGCCTTCTTTGGCGACAGGGCCAACCCCAACCGAAAGGCTTGGGAGGCCACCGACGGGCTGTTCCAAGTGGCCGCGCGGGCCACCGATGCCAACCGCGACCGGCGCTACCAAAGCACGGCAGAATATCTGGCCGCCTGGCGACAGGCAGTGCTTACCGCCAGGTTTTAGAACAGATTATGCCATCAAGGCGCATTATATCGCAGCTCATTTTCCCATGTCATAAAACGTCGCAAAGCACACACATTTAGAATGTTTTGATTTAATTTGATTGCAATATTTCCCCGTTCTGCACGCGCAGCACGCAGGAGGGGCTCAGGTGCTCCACCTCGCCCAGGTCGGTGCAGGTAAGCAGCGTCTGCACATGCTGCAAGCCGCTGAGCAGCCGCGCGCGGCGGCCCAGGTCCAGCTCGCTCAACACATCATCCAGCAGCAGCAGGGGCGCGTCACCCTGGGCCTGGGTGAGGATGTCGATTTCGGCCAGGCGCAGGCTGAGCACCGCCGTTCTGATTTGGCCCTGAGAGCCGAAGGAGCGCAGCTCCTGCCCGGACAGGGTGAATAGCAGGTCATCCCGGTGCGGCCCGTGGGCGGTGGTCGGGCGGCGCAGATCGTCCTCGCGGCTGCGGGCAAGCAATTGCAGGTGGTCTTTGGCAATGTCCTCGCTGTCAGCCAGATTGCCCTGATAGCGCACGGCCAGGGTCTCCTCCGGCCGGCCGCCGATGTAGGCGTAGTGCTGCCCGGCCAGTTCGCCCAGCCGCGCGGCCGCCTGTCGGCGCGCGCGCACCAGCGCCGGTGAGGCGCCGGCCAGCTGCTCATCCCACACGCCCAGTTGGCGCGCGTCCGCGCCGTCGCGGGCAATCATCCTGAGCAAGGCGTTGCGCTGCTTAAGCACCGCGTTGTAGTGCTGCAGGGCGTAAAAATAGCCGGGCAGGCATTGGGACAGCATCATGTCCACAAAGCGGCGGCGCAGCTGCGGCCCACCCTTGATGATGTCCAAATCCTCCGGCGAAAACATCACGCAGGTCATGTGGCCCATCAGCTCGCCAATGCGGGGCACCGTCTTGCCGCCCACGTAGATCAGCTTCTTCTGCCGCTGCTGCTGAAACAGGCGCACGCCCACCTCATCGGTGATGGGTCCGCGCTGCACGGTGGCGTGCACGGCGGCGGTATCTGCCCCCACCTGAATCATGTCCTGATCGTTGCTGGTGCGGTGGCTGCGCCCCAGGCAGCATAGGTGCACGGCCTCCAGCAGGTTGGTCTTGCCGGCGCCGTTATCGCCCACAAACACCGTCAGCCCGGCCGGCGGCATGAGCGCCAGCTGGGCATAGCTGCGGAACCGGTGCAGGCGGAGCTGCTTGAGCTGCATTATTTGTGATACCTTTCGCCGGACAGGATTTTGAACGCGCGGTAAATCTGCTCCAGCAGCACCACGCGGGCCAGCTGGTGGGGCATGGTGAGCGCGGATAGCGACAGCTTGCTGTCAGCCCGGGCCAGCACCTCGGGCGCCAGGCCCAGCGAGCCGCCGATGACAAACACAACGGGGCTGCCGCCATCGCGCAGGCCGCGCAGGCGCTGGGCAAAGGTCTCGCTGTTGGGCGATTCGCCCTGGATGCAGAGCGCGGCCACATGGTCGCCCGGGCGGATGTGACGCAAAATCTGCTGCCCCTCCCGCTGCATCACCTGCTCCATCAACGCCGGGGACAGGTTGGCGGGCTCCCGCTGGTCGGGCACCTCGATGACGGTGAGCTTGTCATAGCGGGACAGACGCTTTTGATACTCCCGCGCGGCCGCGGCCAGGGGCTCACCCATGCGGCCCACGGCCACGATGGTTACAGGCACGCCCCGGGCTCCAGCAGGGCGGGCACGCCGCCCAGGTCATCCAACACCACATCGCAATAGGGGGCCAATTCCCGCGTGAAGGGAATCAAATCGGGCACCATCACGGTGTGCATCCCAGCGGCGCGTCCGGCGCGCAGGCCATTGGGCGAATCCTCCAGCACCAGGCAGTGCCCGGGCCGGGCGTTGAGCAAATCGGCACCCTTCAGATACATGTCGGGGGCGGGCTTGCTGCGCAGGCCGCCGTCATCCCCCGCCACAATGACGGGGAAGTATTGCGCGAAGTCCGCCAGGCGCAGATACAGTTCTACCAGCGCCCTGTCCGACCCGCTGCACAGTCCCATGGCGTAGCCATGCGCCTTCAGCCACGCGAGCAGTGCTGCGGCATGGGGCTTGAGGGGCACGCCGTCGCGCGTCACCCAGTCGCGTAGGCCGCGCAGATAATCCGCGCGATAGCGCGTCATGTCGATGTTCGGATGTACGGCCAGAAAGCGCGCGGCCGTCTCCTCGTAGGAGGTGCCCAGGGTGGCGAAGTGCAGCGACTCGCTGAGCTCAATCCCCTGCTGCTGCGCCGCGTGGACGGATACCTTGACCCCCAGTGTCTCCGTATCCAGCAGCAGGCCATCCATGTCAAACAGTACCGTGTTGATGTTCATGCGCACCTCCAACCTGCGCCAGTATACCCCATGCCCCGCGGGCTTTCAAGCAATCCTACGCGTGAGGTATTCGCCCGTGTTGTGGTGTACGGCGCACCATGCCGCCCGCCGCAATTTCGGACTTCCCCCAGGATATCCACACGAATTCTACGCATATTTATTCCAATATTTAATTATTATTCTATTTTTTCGGGTGATTATTCAAGCCTATTCACGGCAATCCTGCCGGGCATTGCCCTTTTCAGGCGTTTATGCGGTATAGGCCGCCGATAGATATTCAGGCCGCCGATTGGCCGGGGATATCCCCATTGTCCACAGCGTTATCCACAGATTTCGCCGGGATTTCCCTGTAAAATGGCGGATTGTGTAAAATTAGTGTAAATGCGCCGTATGTTATCCACAGGCTTGCGTGGCATCTTTCCCCATGAATTGTCCACACGAACATAGATTCGGGCCGATTGAAGCACTTGACTGTTCCATTGAAGAATATGCATTTTGAAGCACCGGCCAAAGCACGCAAAGCCGCCGCCGGAAACCCGGCGGCGGCGTGAGCAACCAACGTAGATTAACGAGTGAGGATGGTGGCCTCGGTCTCCTTGTCGAAGAAGTGCAGGCGGCTGGTGTCCAGCACAACCTTGGTATCGTCGCCCATGTGGGTGGTGGTGCGGGGGTCAACGCGGGCAATGACGTTCTCTTCCTTGCCGGAGGTGGAGAAGTACAGGTAGGTCTCGCTGCCCATCAGCTCGGTCACTTCCACGTGCACGGGGATGGTGGCCTCGGGGTTGGCGGCAACCTTCTCCGGGTCGTCGGAGATGTTCTCGGGGCGGATGCCCATGGTGACTTCCTTGCCGACATAGCTCTCGTCCACCAGCTTCTTGATCTTTTCAGCGGGCACGAGCACCTTGTTGTCGCCAAACAGGGCATACACCTTGCCGTTTTCGGCCTGCAGCTTGACGTCGAAGAAGTTCATCTGCGGGCTGCCGATGAAGCTGGCCACAAACTTGTTGTTGGGGTAGTCATAGTTGTTCTGGGGGGTATCCACCTGCTGGATGAAGCCATCCTTCATGATGCAGATGCGGGAGCCCATCGTCATGGCCTCGGTCTGGTCGTGGGTCACGTAGATGAACGTGGTCTGCAGGCGCTGGTGCAGCTTGGTGATTTCGGTGCGCATGGCCACGCGCAGCTTGGCATCCAGGTTGGACAGCGGTTCGTCCATCAGGAAGACCTTGGGCTCACGCACAATGGCACGGCCCAGGGCAACGCGCTGGCGCTGGCCGCCGGACAGGGCCTTGGGCTTGCGGTTGAGCAGGTACTCGATGTCCAGGATGTGGGCGGCGGCTTCCACGCGGCGCTTGATATCCTCCTTGGGGGTCTTGCGCAGCTTGAGGCCGAAGGCCATGTTGTCGTACACCGTCATGTGGGGGTACAGCGCGTAGTTCTGGAACACCATGGCGATGTCGCGGTCCTTGGGCGCCACGTCGTTGACCAGGCGGTCGCCGATGTAGAGCTCGCCGTCGGAAATCTCTTCCAGGCCGGCAACCATGCGCAGGGTGGTAGACTTGCCGCAGCCCGACGGGCCGACCAGCACGACGAATTCCTTGTCCTCAATGTCCAGGGTAAAATCGCTGACCGCGGTCACATTGCCCGGATAAATCTTATAAATGTGCTTTAAGGTTACGCTTGCCATAGTATCCCTCCATCTGTTGTTGTGCATCCGGACGCAACCGCCCGAAACTCTGCTGTTATTATACCGAAAACGCAACCTTGGTGGATACCCACTAAAATGACCAAAGATTTGCCCGCTTCTTTGTGCAAACCCGGCGCTGAGGGCAAACTTGTTTGATACAGGACAAAAAAGCCGATATACTGAAGACAGTTAGCATATGAAGGAGGAACGGACAATGACCGAAAACCAGCCGGCCCGGCTGGCGCAGATGCTGCGCGAGGCGCGCAGCGCCGTGTTCTTTGGCGGGGCCGGGGTGTCCACCGAGTCCGGCATCCCGGACTTCCGAAGCGCCGACGGCCTGTATAACCGCCGCTACACCTTGCCGGCCGAAACCATCCTCAGCCACGAATACTTTGTCGAGGAGACCGAGGCCTTCTACGACTTCTACCGCGACCAGATGCTGATGCCCGGCGCGCGGCCCAACGCCGCCCACATCGCATTGGCCCAATGGGAAAAGGAGGGCAAGCTGGGCGCCGTCATCACCCAGAACATCGACGGCCTGCACCAGCAGGCGGGCAGCCGCACCGTGTGGGAGCTGCACGGCAGCGTGCACCGCAACCACTGCATGGCCTGTGGCAAGGCGCATGGCCTGGACGCCGTTACCGAAAGCCGCGGTGTGCCCCGCTGCCAATGCGGCGGCATCATCAAGCCCGATGTGGTGCTCTATGGCGAGGGGCTGGATGAGATAGTCATCCAGGGCGCGCTGGATGCCATCGCCCACTGCGACCTGCTCATCATCGGCGGCACCAGCCTGACGGTGTACCCCGCCGCCGGGTTTGTGCAGGGGTACCGGGGCCGGCTGGTCATCATCAACAAATCGCCCACCGGCATGGACCGGCGGGCAGACCTGCTCATCAGCGCGCCCATCGGGCAGACGCTGCGCGAAGCTGCGGACATGTTAAAGGGCTGACTTAGCCCTCCGCCCGGAAGCGGAAGTCGCTGCGCTGGTCCGCCTGCGCGCGGAATACATCCATGGTGCGCTGCCCGTACACGCCCAGGCTATTGAGCATGGCCTGCGGGTAGCGCAGCACCACCTGCACATCGCGCATCTCGCCCAGGCAGTCGTTGAGGGCATCCAGGTTGTTGCCGTAGTAGTCGGGCAGCGAAAGTTCTTCCTTTAAGTGGCGGTGCAGCGCGGCCCTGGTATCCATGGCCCGGCCGTCCAGTGCGATGAGGCGCATCTATCTGCCCTCCTTCATCTCAACAAAGCTTTCATAGTGATCGGGCGTGTAATAGATGAGCCCGTCATTGGAAAACACAATGCGCTCGGGCCCGCGGGATGCCTTGGCGAACGAGCCGATGTCGGCCTCCTGCCAGGTGCGCCCGCGCTTGTCGGGCAGCAGGTCCTCGAAGTTGCCAAAGCGGTCGCCGCCAATCATTTTGCCGGGCGCGTAGGGCTGCAAATCGCCGCCCGGCCAGCCCAGCTTGCCGGCCTCATCCTTTGTAATATAGTAGTCCGGCAGCTCGCCATGGGCGCGGATGTAGGCGGCCACGGCTTCCTTATTCCCCGGCTTGTCCGTGGCCCGCACCGCGGCGGGCGTCACCCTTGGCGTAACGGATATCGCGGCCTGTGTGGCAATCGGCGCCACGGTAGGGGAGGGCGTGTCTCCCGCCGGCTTTTTGAGACCGCCGCCGGTGGCAAAATACACCACAATCAATGCCAGCAGCACGATGGCGCTGCCCCAGTTTATCTTTCCCTTGTTGCGCATACACATCCTCCTGATGTGGGTAGTATACCATCCCGCCCCGGCGGCGCAAAGGGCAGCGGCGCGCAACCCGGCAGAAATCCCGGCGCTCGGGCGCGCTGCCGCCTTGTACGCGGGCAAACCTATGGTATAATACCGCTTTGGGAGGGGTATATCATGCAGATTGATTTGACCGGCAAGGTGGCCCTGGTCACCGGTGCAGCCGGGCAGCTGGGGCGGGTGATTGCCCAGACGCTGGCCCAGTGCGGCACGGATGTGGCAGTACACTACCATCACAGCCACGACAAGGCCGAGGAGGTCGCCGCCGCCATCCGGGCGCTGGGCCGCAGGGCGGTGACGGTATGCGCCGACGTGAGCCGCGAGGATGAAGTCCATTTGATGGCCGCTCACGTGGCGGAACAGCTTGGCATGCCCCAGATTGTGGTAACCTGCGCGGTGCGCCAGTATGACTGGGTCAGCGTGCTGGAGCAGGCGCCGCAGGATTACCAAAGCCAGTTTGACACCTGCGTGATGCACAATGTGCTGGTAGCCAAGGCCTTTGTGCCCCACATGACCGAGCAGGGCTATGGCCGCTTCATCGGCATCAATACCGAGTGCGCCATGCAGTGCCTGCCCAGCCAGTCCGCCTATGTGGCGGGCAAGCGCGGCATGGACGGCGTGCTGCGCGTGCTGGCCCGCGAGGTGGGTGAGCAAGGCGTCACAGTCAACCAGGTGGCCCCCGGCTGGACCATCAGCGATAACGACCGCCAGCGCGGCACCGAGCGCCAGCCCGACTACGAGCGGCACACCGCCCTCAAGCGCCGCGGCACCGATCAGGAGATTGCCAACGCCGTGGCCTTTCTGGCCAGCGACCTGGCGGCCTTCATCACCGGCGTGTACCTGCCGGTGTGCGGCGGCTATGTGATGCCCGCCATTTAGGACTGAGGTACCCCATGCCGAACAATTGAGAAAACGCAAAAGTAGGCGCAGGGGTTTTCCGGTCTCCGCGCAGCCGAGGGAAGGAGGCGTAGCGGCGCTACGCTGACTGAGCGAGGCAAAGCGGGGACAGAAAAGAACAAGCCCATTGAAGCGTTTATGAAAGCGTTCAGCAAGTAGAAAGGATAACCATGCCCAAACAATATACAGCTGAAAACCTCCAAGTTTTGGATGGCCTGGACGCGGTACGCATGCGCCCGGGCATGTACATTGGTTCCACCGGGCAGCGGGGGCTGCACCACCTGCTGTGGGAGATTGTGGACAACGGCATCGACGAGATTGCCAACGACTACGCCACCGAGGTAACCGTCACCATTCATAAGGATGGCTCCTGCAGCGTATGGGACAATGGCCGCGGCGTGCCGGTGGACAAGCACCCCAAGCTGGGCATCTCGGGGGTAGAGCTGATTTACACCAAGCTGCACGCGGGCGGCAAGTTTGACCACAAGAACTACAACTATTCCGGCGGCCTGCACGGCGTTGGCGCGTCGGTGGTCAACGCGCTGAGCAAGTGGATGACCGTGGACAGCTTCCGCGATTGGGAGCACTGGCACATGCGCTTTGAAAGCGTGTGGGACCCCAAGGCCAAGAAGCTGCTGCCCGGCCACCCCGTGGGCGAGCTGCAAAAGGTGGGCAACACCCGCAAGCACGGCACGCTGGTGCGTTTTTTGCCCGATGACGCCGTGTTTGAGGAAACCCAGTGGAACGGTGAAACCATCGCCCGCAGGCTGCGCGAGCTGGCCTACCTCAACCGCGGGGCCAGCATCACCTTCCAGGATGAGCGCGCCCAGCCGCCGCAGAACGAGCCGCGCACCTTCCAGTACGACGGCGGCATCGCCGACTACGTCAGCTACCTCAACCGCGACAAAACGCCGCTGCACCCCACGCCCATCATCTTTGAGGCGCAGCGGGACGGCATCATGATGCAGCTGGCCATGCAATACACCGACGCCTACACCGAGTCCACCTTCTCCTACGTCAACAACATCCCCACCGCTGAAGGCGGCACCCATGAGACGGGGCTGCGCGCGGCGCTGACCAAGGGCTTTAACGACTATGGGCGGCGCATCGGCGCCATCAAGGAGAAGGACATGGGCCTGGCGGGCGAGGATTACCGCGAGGGCCTGACGGCGCTGCTGTCGGTCAAGGTGCCCAACCCGCAGTTTGAGGGGCAGACCAAGGGCCGCCTGGGCAACACCGAGGTGCGCCCGGCTATCGAGGCCATGGTGAGCCTTAAGCTGCAGGAGTTTTTGGAGGACCTCAAAAACGCCGAGCTGGGCCAGCTGATTATGGAAAAGGCCCTCAAGGCCGCCCGGGTGCGCGAGGCATCCCGCAAGGCCCGGGAGGTGGCCCGCGCCCGCAATGAGCTGGAGGCGGCGCCCCTGGTGGGCAAGTTGTCCAGCTGCACCGGGCGCAACCCGCTGGAAAACGAGCTGCTCATCGTGGAGGGCGACAGCGCGGGCGGCAGCGCCAAGCAGGGGCGCGACCGGCGCTTTCAGGCCATATTACCGCTGCGCGGCAAGCCCCTCAACGTGGAGAAAAAGCGCATTGACCAGGTGCTGGGCAATGAGGAGTTCCGCTCGGTCATCACGGCGCTGGGTACCAACATCGATGAGGATTTCAGCCTGGACGGGCTGAAGTACCACAAGGTGATTATCCTGTCGGACGCCGACCAGGACGGCGCGCACATCCGCGCGATTTTGCTCACCTTCTTCTTCCGCTATATGCGCGATTTGATTTCCGCCGGGCATGTCTACATCGGCATGCCGCCGCTGTACCTGGTCAAGAGCAGCACGGGCGACCAGTACGCCTACGATGACAAGGAGCTCAAGAAGGCCACGACGGGCCTGAAAAACTACACCATTCAGCGCTACAAAGGCCTGGGTGAAATGAACCCCGAACAGCTGTGGGAGACCACCATGGACCCGGCCCGCCGCAAGCTGATGCAGGTCACGCTGGAGGACGGCGCCGAGGCCGACCGGCTGATTACGGTGCTGATGGGCGACAAGGTTGAGCCCAGGCGCGAATACATCAGCAGCTTTGCAGACTTTAACAAGCCCGATACATTCAGCCAGCAGCAGCGGCCCAAACAGCCCGCCGCCATGAGGGAGGCCGCCGATGCCTAAGAAAAAGAACCCCACGCCGGAGTTTATCCCCGAGGTCATTCAGACGCCGCTGGAGGAAGTGCTGCACAACAGCATGATGCCCTACGCCGAGCACGTCATCATGGAGCGGGCGCTGCCCCGGGTGGAGGATGGCCTCAAGCCCGTGCAGCGGCGCATCCTCTACACGTTGCACGAGCTGGGCATGACGCCCGACAAGCCGCACCGCAAGTGCGCCCGCATCGTGGGCGACTGCCTGGGTAAATACCACCCCCACGGCGACACCAGCGTATACGACGCCTTGGTGCGCCTGGCACAGCCCTTCTCCATGCGAGGCATGTTGGTGGACGGGCACGGCAACTTCGGCTCCATCGACGGCGACAGCGCGGCCGCCATGCGCTACACCGAGGCCCGCATGGCCCCGCTGGCTATGGAGATGCTGCGCGACATCCAGAAGGACACGGTGCCCTTCCGCCTCAACTTTGATGACACCCTAAACGAGCCCGACCTGCTGCCCGCGCGCTACCCCAACCTGTTGGTCAATGGCGCGTCGGGCATCGCGGTGGGCCTGGCCACCAACATCCCGCCCCACAACCTGCGCGAGGCCGTGCAGGCCGTCAATCTAATGATAGACAAGCCCGACGCCACGCTGGATGAGCTGATGCAGGTGATGCCAGCACCGGACTTCCCCACCGGCGGTGTGCTGCTCAATACCCCGGAAATACGCGCCGCCTACGAGACCGGCCGCGGCAAGCTGACCCTGCGCGCCCGCGCGCACATCGAGCCCGGCCGCGCCGGCCGCCATCTGATTGTCATCACCGAGGTGCCCTACCAGGTCAACAAGGCGCAGATGCTGGAGAAGATTCTCAAACTTTCCGCCGAAAAGAAGGCCGCCCTGGGCACCATCTATGACATCCGCGACGAGTCGGACCGTACTGGCCTGCGCGCGGTGATTGAGCTGAAGAAGGAGGCCGACCCGGAGCAGACCTTAGGCTTCCTGTTCAAGTACTCCGACATGCAGGTCACCTTTGGCGTCAACCTGGTGGCCATCGCCGAGGGCAAGCCCGCGCAGATGGGCATCCCGGATGTCATCCGCCACTACATCCGCCATCAGAAGGATGTGGTGACCAAGCGCAGCCAATACGACCTGGAGCGCGCCCGCGCCCGTGCCCACATCCTGGAGGGGCTGATTCGCGCGGTGGACAGCCTGGACGAAATCATCGCCCTCATCCGCGCCAGCAAAAACGCCAAGGAGGCTCGCGACCGGCTGATGAGCCGCTTTGGGTTCAGCGAGGCACAGGCCCAGGCCATTCTGGACCTGCGCCTGCAGCGGCTGACCGGCCTTGAAATTCTCACCCTCCGGAAGGAAAACGAGGAAGTGCTGGCCTCCATCAAGGGGCTGGAAGCCATATTGGGCAGTGAGAAAAAGCTGATGGCCGTCATCAAGAAGGAGCTGCAGGAGATTGCCGACAAGTACGGCGACGACCGGCGCACCGACATCATGCAGGAGGAGGAGGCCGTCGCCGCCACCCCCATTGAGGAAATCATGGAGGCCGAGGAGGCCGTGGTGTTCTTCACCCGGGGCGGGCAGCTGCGCCGCATGCACCCACGCAGCTATGACAAGCTGGATGTGCCCGAGACCGAGGCCGACATGGCGCGCTTCACCTTCCGCACGTTCACCGACCACACGCTGATGTTCTTCACCAATCTGGGCAACTGCTACACCTACAGCGTGGGCAAGCTGGAGGAGGCTAACCGGCCCCGCGACCGCGGCCTGGCCCTCAGCGGCGTGCTGGCGGGGCTGGAGGCGAACGAAGTCTGCGTCAGCCTGTTTGACCTGGCGCCCGATGAGCTGAGCACGCTGCCCGACTTCCTGTTCTACACCAAGTCCGGCCAGGTCAAGCGCACCGCCGCCACCGAATACGATGTGCGGCGCAGCAAATTTGCCGCCATCGGCATGAAGGATGACGAGCTATTGTGCGTCACCCGGGTGGAGGATGGTGCCGACCAGTTCTGCCTGACGCAAGGCGGCATGATGATTCGCTTCAGCACGGAGGACGTGCCCGTGATGGGCCGCACGGCCCGCGGGGTACGCGCCATCCGCCTGAGCCCGGACGACCAGGTGTGCTGGGCCGGCAACCTGCTGAATGCCGACCAGCTGATTCTGTTCAGCGAGCGGGGTTACGCCAAGCGCCTGATGGGCAGCATGGCCGACGCGCAAAACCGCGGCGGCAAGGGCGTGCACGCCTTCTACTTCAACAAATCGGGCAGCAACGGCACCTATGTGGCCGCGTTTGCCCGCCTCACCGCGCCGCGCAGCTTCTCGGTGCTGCAGCGCCAGGGTGACCTGACGCCGCTGTCCAGTGACGAAATCGTGCCCCAGGCCTTAAGCGACCGCGGCAAGCCCTATGTGATGGCGCTGCTGGACAACGTCGTGACAGACCTGATTCTATGAATAGCGCGCATTCGTCCCAACGGGTGCTGATGCGGCTGGCCTGGCCCGCCGTCATCGAAAACCTGTCGGCGACCATGGTCATCATGATTGACTCGGCCATGGTGGGCAGCCTGGGCGCCGCGGCCACCGCGGCCGTTGCAGTCAACGCCTCGCCCAGCTGGCTGATGGGCGGCCTGGCCGGCAGCCTGGGTGTGGGCGCCACGGCGCTGGTATCGCGCATGATAGGCGCCAAGGACCGCGAGGGCGCGCAGCGCACCGCGGGCCAGGCGCTATTGCTGGGCTTTGTGCTCAGCACGGCCATGATGCTGTTCGCGCTGCTGGGCGCGCCGCTGATCCCGCGCCTGATGGGGGCCGACCCGGCCATCCACGCGGACGCGGCCAGCTACATGCGGCTGATTGGCCTGGCCTTTATCCCCCACTACATGGGCATGACGGCGGGCGCGCTGCTGCGGGGCGCCGGCGACACCCGCTCCCCCATGCGCGCCTCGCTGCTGAGCCACCTGATTAACATCACCTTCAACTTTTTGCTCATTTATCCCACGCGCCCGCTCAACGTGCTGGGCATCGGCTTTACCATGCCGGGCGCCGGCATGGGCGTTCAGGGTGCCGCCATCGCGACAGCCATGGCCAATGCCACGGCCGGCCTGTACCTGCTGCGCCTGCTGCTGAAGGGCCGCGGCGCGCTCACATTGCCCGACATCCGCCGCCTGCGGCCCGAGCGGGAGATGGCCGGGCGCATCCTGCGCATCGCCTTGCCCGCGGGCATGGAGCGCGTATCCATCAACCTGGGGCAGATTGTGTTTGCCGGCATGGTGGCCAGCCTGGGCACCCATACGCTGGCCGCGCACCACCTGGCCATCACGGTGGAGTCACTGGGCTATATGCCGGGCTTTGGCTTCTCGGTGGCCGCGGCCACGCTGGTCGGGCAAAACCTGGGCGCCGGTGACTACCAGCGGGCACGCCACTTCGGCCTGCGGGCCATCGGCACGGGTACCTTGCTGATGTCGGTATCGGGTGTGTTGATGTTCATCTTCGCGCACCAGTTAATCGCCCTGTTCACGCCCGACCCTGCCGTGCGCCAGATTGGCGCGATGCTGATACGCATCTGCGCGGTGGAGCAGCCCTTCAGCGCGCTGTCCATCATCGCGCCGGGCGCCCTGCGTGGTGCCGGCGATACGGTGGCGCCCTTCCGGGTGGCGCTGGTGAGCATGTGGGGCGTGCGCCTGGTGCTGGCCTGGCTGCTGGGCAGCGTATTGGGCCTGGGCATCCGCGGCATCTGGTACGCCATGGTGATTGACCTGGGTGTTCGGGGCATCCTGCTGCTGCTGCGTTTCCTGCGCGGCCACTGGCAACATACGAGGGTATAGGGCGTTTCACGTTTCTTGACAAAGGATGGGGCCACCTCTACAATGATTGGACCGACCTGAGAGAGGAGACCCCATGCACGCAGGCACGCTCATCTACAGCCGCCGCACGGCCTTGATATCCCTTGCGCTGACCTCGCTGTTGGTGGCTGCGCTGGGGGCCAACCCCTTTGGCGCGCTGTATCTGCTGCCGGCGGTGCTGTTTTTGTTCCCCTTTGTGCTGATCATCATGCTGCGCATGGCCGGGCCGCTGCCCGCGCTGATTGCCCTGGGGATGATGGCCGGGGGTACCGGCCTGTGGGTCTCACCGGGTGCTGCAATCGTGTCCTTTGTCTATCTGCTGGTGCCGCTGGCGGTCTACTATGGCTGCATGCACCTGCGTGTGCCCGGCCAGCGCGCGATGGAAATCGTTATCGCGGCCTATATCGCCACCGTGGTCATCCTGTTTATCATCGTCAACCGCAGGCTGGGGGGCGACCCCTATGGCGCGCTGTCCCAACAGCTGATTGACGGCCTCAACGGCATCGCCGAGCGCGACAGCCTGCTCAACGCCTTCTATCAGTACGGCATGCTGGCCCTGCCGCAGGAACTGGCCCAAAACCCGCTGGTGGAGGCAGCCCAGGGCGGGTGGACCTTCTCCCCCCAGGTGCTGGACGAGTTTTACAAGCAGATTTCCCTGCGCGTGGGGCTGTGGCTGCGGGCGCTGGTGCCCTCGCTCATCAGCTCGCACAGCCTGTTTGTGGGCATAGGCGGCCTGTTCATGGGCGAGCACTTTGGCCGCAGGCAAAACAGGCAGGCCGATGAGGCGGCGCTGCTTGACATCCCGGCTGAGGAGCGCCCGGGGCTGGCACTGCCGCCCTTCTCGCAGTGGGTGCTGCCCAAGGCCTATGTGACACCGTTGTTTGTGATGGGCGGGCTGTCATTGGTGGCGCGTCTGCTGCGCCAGCCGGTGCTGGCCATCGGCGGGCAGATGCTCTACAACGTGGCAGCCGCCTGCTTCACCCTGCAGGGGCTGGCCTTTGTCAATCACCTGCAAAAGGCGAAGGGCACGCGGCCCGGCCTGCGCGGCTTCACGCTGCTGGCGCTGGGGTTGGTGCTTCCACAGGCCGCCATGATATTAGGCATCTTTGAACAGCTCAGCGATGCCCGCAAGCTTCGCAAAACTCAGAATAACCAACCGACCGACAGGAGGGACGAATAACATGAAGGTCATTTTATTACAGGATGTGCCGGGCACCGGCAAAAAGAACCAGGTGCTGTCCGTCAGCGATGGCTTTGCCCGCAACTACCTGCTGCCCCGCAAGTGGGCGGTGGAGGCAGGCGAATCCGCCGTCAAGGAGATTGAGCGCAAGCAGGAGGCCGAGCGCAAGCTGGAGGCCGAGCGCCGCGCCCAGGCCGAAAAGATGGGCGAGGAGCTGCGCAAGAAGACCGTGGTGCTGCCCGTCAAGTGCGGCGAAAAGGGCCGCCTGTACGGCAGCGTGACCGTGCAGGAGATTGCCGCGGCGCTTGAAAAGCAGCACGGCGTGACGCTGGACAAGCGCAAGCTGGAGCTCAGCGAGCCCATCCGCACCACCGGCGAGTATGAGCTGCAGGTGACCGTCTACAGCGGCATCAAGGTGCCCATGAAGGTCAGCATCGTGCCCGCGCAATAAGGGCAGGGGGTTCAATGGAAGAGTACACCGCCTATCCCATGGAGGTTATACAGACCCCGCCGCAAAGCCTGGAGGCCGAGCGGTCGGTTTTGGGCGCCCTGATGCAGGACCATGCCGCGCTCACCCAGGCGATGGAGATGCTGCAGGAGGATGACTTCCACCTGCCGCAGCATGCCGCCATTTTCAAGGCCATGCGCGGCCTGTTTCAGCAATCCCGCGGGGTGGACCTGGTCACCATGGACGACGAGCTCACCCGCAACGGCTCCCTGCAGGGCATTGGCGGCACGGAGTATCTGATTACCCTGATGCAGTCGGTGCCCACCACCGTGCATGTGCGCTATTACATCGACATCGTGCTGGAGAAATCCACCCTGCGCAAATTGATTGGAGCGGCCAACGCCATCACCAAGAACTGCTACAGCCAGCAGATGGACCTGGAGCAGACGCTGCTGCACGCCGAAAAATCCATCTTTGACATCGTGATGAAGCGCGCGGGCGGCGGACAGCTGGAGCCTATCAGCGAAATCATCAAGCGCACCTATGCCCAGCTGGAAGAACTGGAGCGCCACCGCGGCGAAATCATGGGCGTGCCCACCGGTTTTAGCAAGTTAGACCGCCTGCTCACCGGCCTGCATGGCGGCGAGCTGGTGCTGGTCGGCGCCCGCCCCAGCATGGGCAAGACCAGCTTTGCCATCAACATCGCGGCCCACGCCGCGCACAAAAACAAATCCGTCGCCGTGTTCAGCCTGGAGATGCCCCGCGAGCAGATTGCCATGCGCATGCTGTGCGCGGACGCGCGTGTCAACATGCAGCGCGCCCGCTCGGGCACCCTCAAGCATGACGACTGGATCAAGCTGGCCCGCGCCCTGGCCCCCCTGGCCACCATGCGCATGTACATCGACGATACCTCCAGCCTGACCCCGGCGCAGCTGCGCAGCCGCTGCCGCCGCCTGATGATGGAAAAGGGGCTGGACCTGATTGTCATCGACTACATGCAGCTGATGAGCGCCGATGGCCGCACGGAAAACCGCCAGCTGGAAGTGAGCGAGATTTCGCGCAAATTGAAGGGCATCGCGCTGGAGCTCAAGGTGCCGCTGGTTGCCTGCGCGCAGCTGTCGCGCGCCAACGTGCAGCGCTCCACCAAGCGCCCTATGCTCAGCGACCTGCGCGACTCCGGCTCCATCGAGCAGGACGCCGACGTGGTGATGTTCCTGCACAGGGAGAGCTATTACGACGAAACGAGCGAGGACACCAACACGGCGGAGGTGATTGTAGCCAAGCAGCGCAACGGCCCGTTGGACACCATTTTGCTCAACTGGCTGGATGAGTACACGCTGTTTGAAGACCGCTACGAAGGAGACAGATAATGGAGCAAATCAAGGTTGCAGATTTTTATAAAGGGCTGAGCTTTGAAGGCTTTTTGCTGGTGCGCACCTCGCAAAAGCGCACCAGCAACAACGGGGGCAACTACCTGGATATGACGCTGGCGGACAACTCCGCCGACATCAACGCCAAGGTGTGGGACCCCCTGGCGACGCCGCCGGACGCGGGCAGCGTCATCAAGGTGCGCGCCGCCATCACCGAGTACAATGGCCGCCTGCAAATGCGGGTGGACAAGTTCCGCCCCACCATGGATGGCGACCGGGTGGATGTGGGCGACCTGGTGGCCTCGGCGCCGGAACCGCCTGACGCCATGCGCAAAGAGATTGACGACACCGTGGCCGCCTTTCAAAACCCGGTGCTCAAAACCCTCTGCCAGGCCCTCATCGCCCAGGTGAGCGACCAACTGATGTACTACCCGGCCGCCCAGCGCATGCACCACGCGGAGCGCAGCGGCCTGATGCACCACATGACCGGCATGCTGCGCGCCGCCAAGGCGCTGCTGCCCTGCTACCCCTTTCTGGAGGCCGACCTGGTGCTGGCAGGCGTGCTGGTGCACGACCTGAGCAAGATCACCGAGATGCGCGCGGACACCTTGGGCAATGTGAGCGAATACACCACCGAGGGCCTGCTGTTGGGACACCTGGTGGTGGGCGTATCCCAGGTGCGCGAGGCCGCGCGGCAGCACAACATCCCGCAGGATGACGAATATGTGCTGCTGCTGCAGCACATGATCATCAGCCATCATGGCATCGCCGAGCACGGCAGCCCGCGGCCGCCCATGTTCCCGGAGGCTGAGATGCTCAGCATCCTCGACGAGATGGACGCCCGCATGAACGAGATGGAAAGCGTGCTCAAGCGCACGCCAAGAGGTGTGTTCTCTGAGAAAATCTGGTCGCTGGAGCGCCGGATGTATCACCCCCGCTACCTGGGCGAGCCGGAGGAAACTGCCCCCGCTCCGGAGGAGCCGCAGCCCGCGCGTACGGAGCGCCCCAACGCCCAATCGGCCTATGAAGGCCTGCTATAATCGCCCATTGAAAGGCCGGGTTTTCCGGCCTTTTTTCAGTTGACGCAATTGTTACAACATCGGCTTGACGAAAAGGTTGAGGATTGTTACAATAGTATAAAGATTATGTCAATTTCCTGAACCTGTCACCAACAGGATGGAGGGTATGATGAAGAAGAAACTGCTGATCACGGGGCTGCTGCTGGCAACGGCGCTGCTTCTCACCGCCTGCAGCGGCGCGCCGCAAACGCAAACGCCGACCGCGGAGCTGCCGACCCTGAACACCCAGGCGCCGGCGATGGAAATCCCCACCACCGTGCCTCTGCCCGAAGGCATTGACCCATCGGCCGAGGAGGACACGGACGCGGAATATGTGGACCCGGCGCTGTTAAACCAGCCCGCCGCGCAGGGACAGCAAGCTGCCCCCGCGGTGACCGAAGCGCCCTCCACGGTATTCGCCGGGGCCACACCCATTTTGCTCAATCCCATTGACATGCCCACCCCCACCAAGCACCCGCCGCTGGTGTTCACCTACGCCACCTACACCGCCAACAAGCTGGGCCTCAGTTTTGAGAGCGTGGCCGGCTACGAGGTGGAGGACGGCGCCGCCGATACCTACATTTTGCGCGAGCCCGCTGCAACCGTGAAGGACAACTACCCGGTGGAGATTGTGCTCACCCTCACCCCAGTCAACGCCAACTACAAGAAGACCGACGTGCGGGCAGACGTGCGGGCCAAGCTGGCCGACCTGGGCAAGCTCAACTATCAGAAATGGGAGCCCACCAACACCGCCGAGCGCTCGCTGCTCAAGTCCCCCGGCTACTACGCGGACTTCCGCGGCGTGAAGGTGGACGGCACCATCGTGCGCGGCCGTGTGCACATGGCGCTGCTGCCCGACAACAAGCTGCTGATGCTGCAAATCAGCCACCCGGCCGAGTACAGCAACGACTACATGGGTGTGCACACCCACATGCGCAGCACATTGAAAACCATCTGATTTCAAGCAAAACATGAAGATAGCCCCGGTTCGCGTCCAACGCGGCCGGGGCTTTTGCGTGTCATGAAAACTTATTCGGCTGTGGTTTCCGCTCCCACCGGTGTCTCTTCCCCCATCCCCTCGGGCGGCTCCTCGGGCAGGCCGTCATCCACTGCGTCCTCATCCTCAGGCTCGGGCGGGCGGGGCAGGTCGGTCAGGGTGCGCAGCCCAAAGTGGGACAGGAAGGCATCCGTGGTGCCGTACAAAATAGGTCGGCCAATGGTTTCCTTGCGGCCCACCTCGCAGATGAGGTTTTTGTTCATCAGCGATTGCAGCGAATAGTCGCACTTCACGCCGCGCACGGCCTCCACATCCAGGCGCGTGACCGGCTGACGGTACGCCACGATGGACAGCGTCTCCAGCGCCGCCTGGGTAAGCGATTGTTTTTGCACCGGCTGCAGCAGCCGCTCAATATAGGGCGCGTATTCGGCTCGGGTCGCCAGCTGCACATGCTCGCCAAAGCGCTTGAGGCGCAGACCGCGGTGCTGCTCGTCGTACTGGTTTTCCAGCAGTTCAACCGCCCCCAGCACCTCCAGCTGCGTGGCTTCCAGTGCCCGGGCCAGATCGCCCAGCGCCACGGGCTCGCCCGTTACATACAAAATGGCCTCGATGACCTTGTGCAGGTCGGGTTGTGTCATGATGTCTTCCTCCGCCTGGATGCATTGATTAATATATCGCCGTAGGGGCTGTCCTGCGCCACGCTCACCCGGCCCAGGCGCAGCAGCTCCAGCACCGCCAGGAAAAAGGTGACCACCTGCTCGCGGCTGGAAACGCCAGTAAACAGCGCCGCAAACGACAGGCTACCCTTTTTGAGGCGGCGGGATATCTCCAGCATGCAATCGGGCACGCTGTGCTCATCTCGGATGATGCGCTGCGCCATATCCCGCGCGGGCTCCTCCTCCTGCTTTGGGGCACGGGCCAGCACATCGGCAAAGGCGCTCAGCAGCCCCTCCAACGTAAGCCCGGATATCTCAAAGCTGGGCGGCGGCAGGGGGTATTCCTCGGGCAGCTTTTCGTACATCAGCGCCGCCGCCTTTTCAAAGCCTTGCATGTCCGCCGCCACCTGCTTGAAGAAGGCATACTCCTCCAGCTGGCGGATCAGCAGCACCTCAGGGTCCTCCTCGGGCGGCGGGTCCGGCTTGGGCAGCAGCGAGCGGCTTTTGATTTCCAGCAGCGTAGCCGCCATCTGGATGAAGCTGGACGCCTCATCCATGTCCAGGTCCTCTGCCTCGCGCACCGAGCGGATGTACTGGTCGGTAATCTCCGACACAAAGATATCCCGGATGTCTATCTTGGCCTTGCCTACCAGGTAGAGCAGCAGATCCAGCGGGCCGCTGAAATCCTTCAGTTTGAGTGTGATGGCCATGCGCTACACCCCAAATACTTTGAGCAGGCCGCCCAGCACCACCGACTGTACGGCGTCCATGCCCGCGCTGACAATTCTGCCCATGATGTTGGTGGAAAACATCAGCACAATCAGCGCCAATTGGGCAAAACGGAAAACCTGGCCGGACAGCTGCAGCCTCCCCTTGAGCAGCAGGTCATTGACCACGTGAAAGCCGTCCAGCGGCGGGATGGGCAGCAGGTTAAACAGGCACAGCCCCAGGTTGATCATGCTGAAATGCAGCAAAAACCGCTGCACATGCAGCAGCCACGGGGTCTTGAGCACAGGCGCCACCACACCCGAGTATTCCGGAAACAGCTGCAGGGTAAAACCCTGGGCGTCAAAATCCAGAAAGAAGGCCATGCCGCCCAACGCCTTCAACGCCTGCGGCTCGTACATGAACAGCCCCACGATGATGGCAAGCAAAGTGCTGACGATAAACAGAATCATGTTGGTCGTCACCCCGGCCAGGGAGACCAACAGGTCGTCCCGACTGCCGCGGCGAAAGTTGTTGGGGTTGACGGGCACGGGCTTGGCCCAGCCAAAGCCCATGATAAACATGCTCAGCGTGCCGATGGGGTCCAGGTGCTTGAGGGGGTTGAGCGACAGGCGGCCCAGCATCTGGGCCGTGGGGTCGCCGCTTCGCAGCGCCACATAGCCATGCGCTACCTCGTGAAAGGTAAGCGCCAGCAGCACCGCGGGCGCGCGGTACAGCATGAACATCAGGAAGCCCTGCGGGTCCTGACGCAGATAATCAAACATGCCCATTCCTCCCCATGGCGGCACGCAGGCGCGAACGCCACAGCCGCCCAAACAGCCAGGCCACCGCCAACCCGCAGCCTGCGCCCACGCTATCCAGCAGCACATCGGCCAGGCGCGGCGCGCGGTCGCTTAAAAACTGCAGGCCTTCATCTGCCACCGCCACCGCCACCGCAAACAATAACAGCCCCCACGCGGGCAGCGCTAACGCCGGGCGCAGCGCGATGGCCAGCGCCATCAGCAGCACGCCCAGCAGAAAAAATTCCGCAAAGTGGCCCAGCTTGCGCGTCAGCAGGCTGATCATCTCGGGCGTATGCAGGCTGGGCATCGGGATGGCCAGTATCAACGGCTTCACCAGCCGCTCGGCCACCGCGCTCTGCCTAAGCGACGCCTCCGGGTCCTTGAGCGAGTTGCTCCAGATAAATACCACCATCAGCACCACCAGCGCCGCCAGCAGCGCCGATAGCGCACGCCGGGGCCCGGACAGGCTGCGCAGCCGCTCAGGCATTGCCCTTCAGACGAGCGATTTCTGCCTCTACCTGTTCCTTGTCCACATAGTTGAGCGGGGAAAACCTGCCCTCGCTGGCCGTCTCCAGCTTGTCAATGGCGGCCTGCGTGTCGCCCTTCTCCAGGTCATAGCGGGAGAGGAACCACAGCGTATCAATCTGACCCGGCTTGATGCGGTGCGCCTTGTCAAAGTAGGGCTTGGCCTGCTCCTTATCGCCCAGCACGCGGTAGTAGGTCTGGGCCATGTTGTCCAGGCACACGCTGTCCTCGTCGTCATAGTCCAGCGCCTCGGTGTTGTAAGCCATGGCCTGCTCGGCGTCATTCATCTCCACATACAGGAAGCCCAGCGTCTGGTACGTCAGCCCGCAGGGGCGCTCGCGGTGGGAGGACTCCATCAGCTTGACGGCCTTCTCGCGGTTGCCCAGCTTCCAGTCGGCCACGGCGTAGTTCATCAGCAGCTGGGAGCGGTCTTCGGGAGTCAATTCCTTGTTGCGCTGTATTTTGGCCAGCACGTTTTTGACCTTTTGCAGGTTTTCCTCCCCGCCCTCGCGCAGCAGAATCACCGAATACGGCAGCAGAAACAGCGGCCTGTATATGCCCTGGGCGATCAACGCCTCGTAGTCATGCTTGGCCCCCTGCACGTCCCCCTTTTGATGCTTGCTCAGCGCGGAACGTATCTTCATGCCGTCCAGTAATCCCATCCGTTTTTCCTCCTGTTTTGGCGATCAGCCGGTTGACCCGGTGCGCCAAATCCTTGTATTCCGGGCTGTCAGCCCCGCCTTCATCAAGGCGCTCCAAACAATATAGCATGCCCTGACGAGCGATGGCAAGCGCGCGGCCGGGCGCGCGGAAGCGGTGCTCGTAGATTTTTGCCAGCTCGATATATACCTTGACCCCGCCCCGTCCGGCCACCCGCGCCTGCTCGTACAGGCCGACGGCTTCGTCATGCCGGCCATCGCGGCGCAGCAGGTTGGCCAGCCGCATCTGGGCCAGCTCCCGCACGCTGCGGTCGTCACACGCGCGAAAGCACTGGCCGGCCCGCTCCCGCTCGCCCCGGCGCTCAAACACGCGGCCCAGGCTGTATAAATCGCGCTGGTCCTGCGCAGAAAGCGGCTGCTCGTGCAGGTGGGCCAGGGCATACAGCAGCCGGGCCATGGACAGGATATCCTGGGCGTTGTGCGCCAGTATGTCATCCAGCAACGCCAGCTCCCGCGTGCGGATGTATTCGAAGTAGCGTTCCGGCACCTGGCTGCCCGGCAAGTCGTCCACGCGGGGCGTGCCAAACACCTCTTCCTCCAGCCGCCCAAGGGTGCATTGCCTGACCCGCAGCTTGTACACCCGCCGTGCGATATGCAGCAAGTCCAGGTTGGGCGGCGCCTCATACCCCTGGTGCAGGCGGTTCATGATGAGGCGCGTCTGCACCAGCGGCATGTCAAAGGACGCGCCGTTGAAGGTGACCACCGCCTTGCAGCGCCCCAGCGCCTCCAGCACTGGGGCCAGCACAAATGGCTCCTCGTCATAGTCCCGCATCAGGTACTGGGTGACGACAAAGTGCTCGCCCTCAAACCGGCCCAGTCCAATCAAAAAGGCCACCGTGCCCGCACCGCCCCTGAGGCCGGTAGTCTCGGTGTCCAGAAACAGCAAATCCTCAGGCCGCAGGTGCTCCTCCGCCGCGAAGGCCGCCATCAGCCGCAGCGTATCGGGCGACAGCGGCATGGCCGGGAAATCCCGGCAGGGGTGGTCCTGGGTTTTAACCAGGCAGCCATCCGCCCGGCGGGCGGGTGCTTCGGCTTTTCGGATGGGCTGTACAGCGCGCAGCTTGTCAAGGAGAGACGACATCCTGCTCCTGCCTGGAGGAGAACAGCGACGTCTCCTCATCCGCGTCGATTCGTGGGCCCGCGGTGGGCTTGGGCGTGGGGTAGATGGCCCAGAGCACCTGCTCATAGCTGGCGCCTGCCGGCAAATAGGGCGCGGTGGCCGCACGCAGCGCAGCGTCCTGCTGCTCGGGCGTCTGCGCGCCCATCAAATCCGGCGCGGGCTGCTGGGGCACCTCGGCCATCAACTGGCGCGCCAGCCCTTCCAGCAGCAAATCGCTGCCGCCGCGCAGCACATACTCCGGCAGCTGCGATACCGCGGCGACGTACGTCTCCAGCGGCACATCCAGCGCGTAAATGGCGCGCGCGTGCGCGACCCCTACGTAGCGAATGTGCCAGGGCTCGTACAGATAGCCGGTGATGTCCGTCCATTCGCGCTTGTAGCGGATGATGAAGCCAAAGCGGTGCGCGTTTTCCGCCACCCACTTGCCCTCCTCTGTGTCACCAAAGGCGCGGTTGAGGTTGAGCAGCGAGGGGGCCTGCACGTCCATGGCCAGGCCCAGCTGATGCTCGCTGGTGCCGGGCGGGGCTACCGTCTTTTGCGCGGCGTCCCGGCTGCCCACGGCCTCCACCTTGCCGTTAAAGAGTATCTGCTGAATGCCGTAGCTGCGGTACCCGCTGGCGGCGTAGAGGGTGTATTTGGCCTCCCACTTGGCCGCCTGGAACATCTTTTCAAGCGCCTGGGCAGCTTCCTCGCGCATCAGAATGCGCTCCTCCATGCCCTTCTTGCGGGTGGCTACCTCGGGCATGCGCAGGTCGGCCGGCACATAGTGCTTGGTGATTTTCAAATCCCGGTTTACCAGGCACAGGATGCCATCGGTATCCAGCATCGATTGACCGGGCGGCTGTGTGGGCTCGGCCAGCGGGGGCGCGGTTTCCACGGGCAGCAAATCCTCCGGCGGCTCTTCCGCAAAGGAAAACAGGCTCAGGCAAACAAGGCCCATCGCCAGTCGCCGGATGAATTTGGAACGCATGTCGCCTCCTCAGGGGTTGCTTGGGTAGAACAGGGAAACCTCGCCGTCGCCCTCCTCATCGCTTTCGCCCAGCATCTTGGGCTCGGGCGGGGCGTTGAGCTGGCGGCACAGCGCCGCGTAGTCGCCGCCCTGGGCCTCATAGGCCGCGATGGCCGCCTTCACCGATTGGTCAAACTCCTCCAGCGACAGGCGGTTTTCCATGATGTATTGGGCCACTTCCTGCCCCACATAGCGGAAGTGCCACGGCTCGTAGATGATGCCGGTGATCTCCTGCTTTTCGGGCATGTAGCGCAGGATGAAGCCAAAGCGGGCGCAGTGCTGCTCCATCCACTGGGCCTCGGCCGTCTCGCCAAAGGCGGGGGTCATGCCCTCGCGCTTGGTCCACTCGTAGTTGAGGATGTCAACCCCAAGCCCGGTCTGATGGTCGGAGGAGCCAGGATATGCCACCACGCCATCGTCCTTGTTATAACGCTCCACCCGGTTGTGGTACATGGAGCTTTGCGTCTGCCAGCTGCGGTAGGCGCTTTTCACATACAGCTTGTGCCCATCGGCCTCGGCTGCGACAAACATCTGGGTGAGGGCATCGGCCGCCTCCCGGCGCAGCTCATGGTCGCGCCCTACGCTGCGCAGGCTGAGCGCCGTCAGGTTCTGGGGCACATAGCTGCTGTCCAGCAGCGTTTCGCGGTTGGTCAGCACCAGGTAGCCGCCCTTGCCCTCCACCACGTTGGCCGCCAGGGGAAAGTTCCATACCGGTTCGGCCATGGTAACAAAGGCCGCCAGCCAACAGGTCAGTGCCATCAAGGCCGCCCAGGCCCTTTTGCTCGTCATTCGCCGTCCTCCCTGAGATATTCGCCAAACGCAGCCGCGCTCAACTGCTCCACATAGGTTTCCAACGGGATATCCATCTCTACGATGGTCTGCGCGTGCTCCCTGCCCACATAGCGGATGTGCCAGGGCTCGTCCGCGTAGCCGGTGATGTCCGTCCAATCGGCACGGTAGCGCACAATGTAGCCAAACCGGTGCGCGTTTTGCGCAACCCATCGCCCCTCCTCGCTCTTGCCAAAGGCGGCGTTGAGGTGCCCATTGCTTTTGCGGGCCAAATCCATCGCCAGGCCCAGCTGATGCTCGCTGGCACCGGGCGGCGCCACGTACAGCTGCGCCTTGCGCCGCCCCACCTGGCTGACCTTGTTATCCCAGATGGTGGCCTGTTTTTTATAGCTGCGATACCCGCTGCTGGCCACCAGCTCCTGCCCCTCGGCCAGCGCCGCCGCAAATAGCTGCTCCAGCGCCAGCGCCGCCTCCTCGCGCATCAGGGTGCCTGTCTTGTCGCCGCCGGGCACCCGGGGGGCAACCAGGTCCGCCGGTTCATAGTGCTGGCTTAGCGCATAGCGCCGGTTCACCAAGTATAACACACCGCCCAGGCTGGTCTGCGCCACATAGGCATGCAGCGCCGCCTGAGACAGGCTGAGGAACACCGCCAGCAGGGAAACGGCCTTGACCATCATGCGTCCGCGTCATCGGGGATATCGGCCTGCAGCTCCCCATACTTGGCGTTCAGGCGGCCCAGCGCCGCCGATTCCAGCATCACGGTCACCAGCGTGCCCTGCTCCTGATGCTCCTCCTCCAGGATGCGGCCCTGCTGGCGCAAATCGTTGAGCAGGCTATAGTCCTTGAAGGGGACAAACAGCTTATACGGCCGCTCGCGCACCCGCAGCAGGCGGGCAATCTCGGCCAGCAGCTTGTCCAGCCCTTCCCCCGTCTGCGCGGATACGCAGATGGCGCCCGGCAGCGAGTACACGCTGGCAGGCGGGGCAATATCACACTTGTTGAGCACCTCGATGCGCGGCTGATGCTGCGCGCCCAGCTTGGCCAGCACCTCGTCCACCACGGCGCGCTGCGCCATGTGTTCGGGCGAGGCGGCGTCGGACACGATGACCAGCATATCAGCCAGGGCGGCCTCCTCCAGCGTGGAGTGAAAGGCCTCAATAAGGTCGGTGGGCAGCTTGTTGATGAAGCCGACCGTATCCACCAGCACAAAGCTGTCGCCATCGGGCAGGTCCACCTTGCGGTTGACGGCGTCCAGCGTGGCGAATAGCTGATTCTTGACCAGCACATCAGCGCCCGACAGGCGGTTGAGCAAGGTGGACTTGCCGGTATTGGTATAGCCCACCAGCGCCACCACGGGCACGGCGTTGCGCTCGCGCCCCTTGCGGCGGATGGCGCGCTGGCGCTCCATTTTGCGCAGCTCGGACTTCAGCTGGTTGATGCGCTCGCGGATGTAGCGGCGGTCCATCTCCAGCTTGCTTTCACCGGGGCCGCGCACGCCGATGCCGCCCAGCAGGCGGCTCATCACAAGGCCCTGGCCCTTCAAGTGGCTGGCGCGGTAGTTGAGCTGGGCCAGCTCCACCTGCAGCTTGCCCTCGCTGGTGATGGCGTTTTGGGCAAAGATGTCCAAAATCAGCGTGGTGCGGTCCACCACCGGGATGCCCACCAGCTCCTCTAGGCGGCTGGTCTGCATGGCGGTCAGCTCGTCATCGGTGACCAAGATATCGGCCTCCAAGGCCTGGGCTTCCAATGCCAATTCGCCCGCCTTGCCGCTGCCCACATAGGTGGCGGTGTCGGGGCGGGTCTTGGCCTGCAGATGGCGCCCCACCACCTGGGCGCCCGCGCTTTCGCACAGGGCCTCCAGCTCGTCCAGGGATTTCTGGCTGTCGATGGAAACGAGCAGCGCCCGCTCGGGGCGGTCCATCTCACGCTCTTCCCCGCGCAGCACCGCCTGATCGCTGACGGCAATCTGGTGCAGCCATTCCTCCTGGGGGAGGTCGTCCAGCGCGAACACAGGCGTCAGCCACGGCTGGGGCACACCGTCCACCCGCTCGCCCAGGAAGGCCGCGGTGACGCCGGTAACCCGGCCCTGGCCATCCACACCCAAGGCGCACATGGCGTCCAGCCGCAGCGTTTTGAGCGCGGTCAGGTCCACATCGGACAGGTGGGCGCTGCCGCCGGGGTGCGTGTGGATGCAGCGCACCATGCTCAGCCGCTCGCGGCTGCGGCGCAGGCTAAGCTCGGCCAGGGATACATTGTCCAGGTACCCCACGGTGATGTCCAGCACATCGCCGCCGCGGGAGATGTAGATGGAAATCTCGCGGTTGATGGCCGCGCTGTGCCCGGCCAATATACGCGCCAAATCCGGCGGCAGGAATTCATCGCTGCCCACCGGATATTGGTAAAGCTCTTCAATTTGCTTGATGTGACTGTCTCTGATACCGCTGAGGTTGCCGTGCAGTTCGGTCATAAGGCTCCTTCCGGGGTCGGTCGGGCTTTACGTGGTTGGGGCGTGTTTCTTTTGATAGTCCTCAATCGCCGCGTGGATGGCCTCCTCGGCCAGCAGAGAACAGTGTACCTTGGGGCCGGGCAGCCCATCCAGGGCCTCGGCGACCGCCTTGTTGGTCAGCTGCAGGGCTTCCTCGATGGTTTTGCCCTTCACCATCTCGGTGGCCATGGAGCTGGTGGCAATGGCGGCGCCGCAGCCAAAGGTCTTAAACTTCACATCCTTGATGATGTTGTCCTCTACCTTCAGGTAAATCTGCATGATGTCGCCGCACTTGGCGTTGCCCACGGTGCCCACGCCGTCGGCCTGTTGAATTTCCCCCACGTTGCGGGGATTGGCAAAATGGTCCAGCACTTTTTCCGAATACATGTGATTAACCCTCGTTTCCTGGATAGATGGGGGACATATCCCGCAGCGTTTTCACGATGCCGGGCAATACGTTGAGCACTTCATCCACATCGGCGTCCACGCTCTCATCCGATAGGGAAAAGCGCAGGCTGCCGTGGGCGATTTCGTGGGGCAGGCCAATGGCCAGCAGCACGTGGGATGGGTCCAGAGAGCCGGAGGTACAGGCCGAGCCGCTGCTTGCGGCGATGCCCGCCATATCCAGCCTGAGCAGCATGGCCTCGCCCTCGATGTAGCGGATGGATACGTTGACGTTGCCGGGCAGGCGCTCGGTGGGGTGGCCGTTGAGGCGGCTGTGCGGGATTTTCTCCAGCAGGCCAGCAATCATCCGGTCGCGCATCGCCGACAGGCGCTTGGCGTTCTTCGGCTGGTTGCGGGCGGCGATCATCATGGCCTCGCCCATGCCCACGATGGCGGGCAGGTTTTCGGTGCCGGCGCGCTTGCCGCGCTCCTGCGCACCGCCGTGCACCAGGTTGTCAATGCGGGTGCCCTTGCGCACATACAGCAGGCCCATGCCCTTGGGGCCGTGGAACTTGTGGGCCGACAGCGACAGCAGATCCACGCCCCAGGCCACCACGTCAATGGGTACAGCACCCATGGCCTGCACCGCGTCGGTATGAAACAGCGCCTTGTGCTGGTGAGCCACCTGCGCGATTTGCGCGATGGGCATCAGCGTGCCGATTTCGTTGTTGGCGGCCATGATGGTGATCAGAATGGTCTGATCGGTGATGGCCTTCTCCACCTGCTCGGCGGTCACGCGGCCGTATTCATCCACCGGCAGGTAGGTGACCTCAAAGCCCTGTTTTTCCAGCCACTGGCAGGTGTGCAGCACGGCGTGATGCTCCACCTGGGTGGTGATGATGTGGTTGCCCTTGTCGCGCCGGGCAAAGGCAACGCCCTTGATGGCCCAGTTGTCGCTCTCGGAGCCGCCGCCGGTGAAGTAGACCTCGCCCGGCTGGGCGTTAATGGCTTCCGCCGCCTGGCGGCGGGCGGCGTCGATGGCACGGCGGGCGTCGCGACCCGTGTCGTACACGCTGGAGGCGTTGCCGTAGTGCTCGCGGAAATAGGGAATCATCTTGTCCAGCACCGGCTGGGACACCGGGGTGGTGGCCGCGTTGTCAAGGTAGATGCGGTTCATGAATTGGTATACTCCTTTGCCCCGTAGGGCTTGTTTTGCAGCACGTCCTGCAGGCTGATGCCCTGCATGAGGTGGTTGATGTTATCCGTCAGGTAGGCCCACAGGTCGCGTGTGGCGCAGGCAGCGCCGCGGGGGCAGCTGGCCGAATCGCCCACGCACTCGGACAAATTGACCGGGCCCTCGGTGGATTCCAGGATGTTGGCCACGGTGATTTCGCTGGCCGGGCGGGCAATGCGATAGCCGCCCGCCGCCCCGCGCACAGTGGTCACCAGGCCGGAGCGCCGCAGCGCGCCCAGCAGTTGCTCCAGATATTGCTCGGGCAGGCCGTCCTCGGCGATGGTCTTGAGGGACTGCGGGCCTTCGCCCGCCTTGCGGGCCAGAAATATCATGGCGTGCAGCGCGTACTGGCCGCGTGTAGACAGCTTCAAGCCCCTTCCCTCCTGCGTTTTCTGTAATCCCGATTGATTTCATCGGGTTTCAACGGCATCATAGCATTCGGGCAGGGACGGTGTCAATAGAAATCCGCCATATTTTAATGAAACCCGATCTCCTCCAACACCCGCTCATACTTTTGCATGGCGCGGGTACGCACGGTCTGCTCCTCCTGGGCCAGCGCCGGGTCGTGGGTCAGGGTGTGCACGGCAGCGCGGGTCTCCTCGATGAGGCGCATATCGCCCACGCCAAAGGCGTCGGGCAGCAGGCGGCCATGCTGACGCGTGCCCAGGAAGTCGCCCGGGCCGCGCAGTTCCAAATCCTTTTGCGCGATGACAAAGCCGTCGTTGGTGGCGCTGAGGGTGCGCAGGCGCTCGTTGGGCTCGCCCAGCAGGAAGCACCAACTCTCCTGCGTGCCGCGACCCACGCGCCCGCGTAACTGGTGCAGCTGGGACAGGCCGAAGCGGTCGGCATTTTCAATCACCATCACGGTGGCGCGGGGCACGTTGACCCCCACCTCGATGACGGTGGTGGCCACCAGCACATCAATCTCCCCCGCGCTAAAGCGGGCGATGACCTCTTCCTTTTCGGCCGGCGGCTGGGTGCCCCAGGTAAGCCCCAGGCGCAGCCCCTTGAGGGGACCTGCGGACAATTCGCGGTAGGTGGCCTGGGCATCCTTTGCCTCCACACGCTCGCTTTCCTCCACCAGGGGACACACCAGGTAGGCTTGCTCCCCCGCGGCCACCTTCTGGCGGATAAATTGATAGAGCCCCTCACGCTTATCCTCGGGCACGATGCGGGTGGCCACTGGCGTGCGACCGGGCGGCAGCTCATCCACCACCGACACATCCAAATCACCGTACAAAATCAGCGCCAATGTACGCGGGATGGGGGTCGCCGACATCACCAGCACATGGGCGGGTTCATCCTGATGCGCCTTGTCGCTGAGGCGCTGGCGCTGGCGCACGCCAAAGCGGTGCTGCTCGTCGGTAATCACCAGCGCCAAACGGTGATAGCGCACCCCCTCGCCCAACAGGGCGTGGGTGCCGATGACCAAATCCCACGTTCCATCCTCAATATGGGCCAGGGCTTCCCGGCGCTCCGCTGCCTTCATGCCGCCCAGCAGCAACCCGCAGCGGATGCCCAGTGGCTCCAACACCTCGCGCGCGCTGCTCAAATGCTGCCGGGCTAAAATCTCGATCGGCGCCATTAACGCGCTCTGCCAGCCGGCCGCGGTCGCCGCGCACACCGCGCCAAAGGCAACGGCTGTCTTGCCGCTGCCCACGTCGCCCTGCACCAGCCTGCGCATGGCGCGGCCCGACGCCATATCCGCCAGAATCTGCGCCAGCACGCGCTGCTGGGCTCCGGTGGGCGCGAAGCCCGTCTGCCGCCAGAATCGGTTGATGATGCCTTCATCCGTAGGAATGGGGACACCCTGCTGTGCCTCCCCTTGCACCGCGCGCAGCGCCATCTGATACAGCAGCAGATTTTCAAAGGCAATACGGCGTTTGCCAGCAGCCAGTTCGGCGGCGTCCTGCGGCCGGTGCACCGCGCGCAGCGCGTCCGTCAGGCCGCATAGCTGCCACAACTGACGCAGGCGGGGCGACAGGCTCTCGGGGCAAACAGCTTCCACATGGGGCAGCAGTTGCTCGATAAAGCCCGCCAGGTGCGCGCTGGCGATGGACTCGATGGGGCTGTATTGGGGGATGATGCCCCGCTCCTTCACGAGCCTGGGGTTTTGCATCACCAGTTGGCCCCGGAAGCGCTCCGCCCGGCCATGGAACACGGCCTCGTCCCCTTTGTGCCAGTTGGCGCGGTTCCACGGCTGGTTGAACCAGGTGATTTGCAGCGTGCCGCTGTCATCCGCCACCTTGGCTGTCACCATGCTGAGCCCCTTCAGATAGCGAATGGCGGGTTGGGCCAGAAAGGTCACGGCCACACAGGCCATCTGCCCCGGCTGAAGCGCCGCGATGGGCGTATCCACCGTGGTATCCACATAGCCGCGCGGCAGCTGCCACAGCAGGTCGCCCGCGCTGTGGATACCCGCGGCATTCAGCATGGCCAGCCGCTTGGGGCCCAACCCCTTCAAATCACGCAGTTGCACATGGCCTCCGGTTACAAAAGCAGCTGCCGCAAGAACGGCAGCTGCTCCATGGGTTGTTGCAGGTCATTCCACCGACAGCAGGTAGTAGTACAGCGGCTGGCCGCCGTCCTGCACCTCCACGTCGCACATGGGGTAGCGCTCGGCAATCATGGCGCCCAGGGCTTCGGCATCCTCGGGCTTGGTATCCTTGCCGTAGTAGACGGTAATCAGGCCGTCGTCATCGGTGACAATCTGCTGCATCAGTTCCAGCGCCGTATCCACCACCGAGCCGTTGTTGACCGTCACCTCACCGTTGTGCAGGCCGATGATGCTGCCTTCCTTGATATCCAGATTTTCCATCAGGGTGTCGCGCACGGCGTAGGTGATGGTACCGGTGCGCACGCGCTCGGCCGCCTCGTTCATGCGCTGCTCGTTTTCCTTGGCGTCAAAATCCGGCTGGAAGGCAACCACCGCCGCGATGCCCATGGCCACGTTCTTGGTGGGCAGTACCACGACGTTTTTCTCGGTCATCTGGGCCACCTGCTGGGCGGCCAGCACGATGTTGCCGTTGTTGGGCAACACAAAGATGGTATCCGCCCGGATGGATTCCACCGCGCGGCTCAAATCCTCAATGCTGGGGTTCATGGTCTGGCCGCCGTCGACAACGACATCCACACCCAGGTCCTTAAAGATGCGGGAGAAGCCCTCGCCCAGCGACACCGACACCATGCCGTAGGGCTTGGGGGTAGCGCTTTGCTCCTGCTCTTCCTTTTTGGCCTCGTTGTCGCGGCGCTGCTGCAGCATGTTCTCAATCTTCATGCCGTCCAGCTCACCCAGCGCCAGGCCAAATTGCAGGGCCTTTCCGGGCTCGTTGGTATGCACATGCACCTTAAGCAGGTTGTTGTCACCCACCACCAGCACGCAGTCGCCCAGGCGGCTCAACTTGCGGCGGAAGGAAGCGATGTCCGTATCCGTCAGGCTGCTGAAGGGGTTTTGCACAAAAAACTCAGTACAGTAGGCGTATTTGATTTCGCCGATGCTGTCGTGATCGTCGATGAAGCCATCGTCTTCCTTGGCGTCGCCTGTGGTGTCGATGACCAGCTCGTCCACCTGCTCGCCCTTGTAGGCGGCCTGATAGCCCGCGTAGATGAGCAGCAGGCCGCGCCCGCCGGCATCCACCACGCCAGCCTGCTTGAGAGCCGGCAGCATTTCCTGCGTCTTTTTGAGGATGGCCTCGCCCGAGGTGCTGATGACGCGGAACAGGGCCTCAAAATCCTCCGGCGCCATGGCTGCCTGACGCACGGCGTCATCGGCCACCACACGGGCGACGGTCAGGATCGTGCCCTCCTTGGGCTTCATGACGGCCTTGTACGCCGTATCGGAGCCGGCCTTCAGCGCCGCCGCGAACTGCGTGGGCGTGATGGGGCTTTGCAAATCCTCCAGCGCCTTGGCAAAGCCGCGGTACAGCTGGGAAAGAATGACGCCCGAGTTGCCGCGCGCGCCGCGCAGGGCGCCCTTGGCCAGCGCGGCCACGGCTTCGCCCACGGATGCGGCTTCGTTTTGGTTCAGCTCCCGCACCGCGGACATCATGGTCATGGACATGTTGGTGCCGGTGTCCCCATCGGGCACCGGGAAAACGTTAAGCTGGTTGACCGCTTCGCGATTTTTCTCCAGCAGGGCTGCCCCGGCAACCACCATCTCACGAAGCAAAACGGCGTCTATCGCCTTAAAATCTGCCAATCTGCGTCCCTCCGATTCAGGCGCCGTCAGACGCGGATGCCTTCTACCGTTATGTTCACGTTGCGGACCTTGACACCGGTCATGCTCTCCAGCTTGTACTTCACCACTTCCTTGATGGCGGTGCACACAGCCGTGACCGAAATGCCGTATTCAACGACGATGAACAGGTCCACGTCAATCATATCCTCCACCAGGCGGATCTGCACGCCCTTGCTGAGGTTTTCACGCCCCAGCCATTCGACAATGCCGTCCTTGGCCCGCTTGGAGGACATGGCGACGATGCCATAGCTCTCTAACGCCGCGTAGCCCACGACCTTGAGCATGACCTCCTCGGAGATATAAATCGTGCCCATATCGTTCTTGATTTTGTATTCCATCACGGAGAACCCTCCCTCGCCGGAAATGACCTACAGGTCATGATATAGTATAGCGGTTTTTGCGGCCGTGCGCAACCGTTAGATAAAGCAAGGGCAGTTGTGTTGCGACTCCCCTCAGACTGTCAAAGAAGTATCATCAGGGAGGGTTCGGAGGGCGGAGCCCTCTGATGGAAATCCGCCCCAGCGACATGCGCGGTGGGGCGGAAGGCCTGGCAAAGCCAGGGTTTCCTTGCCATCCGCCGCCCGGGAACGAAGTGAGAGGCGGATGGCCCACCGTTCCTTCCCGTCAAGAAACCAGAGGTTTTTTGACGGTCTGAGGCAGCCTTGTCGCGGCTGCCCTGTCGGTGTCAATACCCGTTAGCGCGGTTTATCTCGTCAATCAATCCCCTGCGCTCAGGCGGGTTGCAGGTTTTGCAGGGGGTGTACTTCTGGTGCTCGGCGTCATCCAGCTGCGCGTAGGTGAAGGAGCCCTTCAGGGGCAGGAACACATCGCGGATGCTGGGGCAGCGCTGGTTGCTATGGTAATACTGCCCGCGGTCCGGGTTGAAGTAGAGCATCAGGTCGTCCTCCGGATACTCGTGGTAGCGGTTGGTATCATCCCACACCAGCACCTTGGTGTTGACCTTGATGTTGTTCCACACCCAGGTCATGTTCACACCATCCTCATTGTTCCTGCGCTGCACGCGGATGCAGCCATGGCTGGCCTTTTCGCCCAGCACGCGCTCGGAGATGCTGTAGTCGCGGGCGCCGGTCACCGCGTTGGTCAGGTAAGGCACCTCGTGGATGGCGGTGCCGCCGTTGATGCGCATGCCCATGCCGCAGGTCAGGTTGCCGGCCGGGAAATCGCCCATGCGGCTCACCATCAGGTATTCGCCCGACGGCGTCTCGTTCCAGGGCTGCTGCCGGGTGGGGTTGCCGGTGGATACGATGAGGGTGGTCAGCAGCTTGCCATTCTCAAACACGTACATCTCCTGCTTGAGCTTATCAATCAACAGGCCGTACTCGGTTCTGGGGGTAACAGTCTCCAGCACACTGGTTTCCACATAGCCGCGGATGAGCGCGTCCGTATCCCCATAGCCCCGGCGTGAGCGGTTGTTGGGGCCGTAGCTGCTGTTGAAAGTTTCCACCAGCGACCAGCCGTTGTCCAGGGTCTCCAGCACATGCACGCCCTGGGACACATAGGTGATTTCGCCCACGATGTTATCGCGCGCGTTGCTCTTGTCGGGCGTGAGGCGCAGCTTGTAGGTCTCCCGCTGATCGCGGCCCACCAGCACCGTGATGGGCTGCATCATCACATCCCAGATGGCCTGCTCATCCCACTTACCCACCGGCAGCGCCCAGTAGCTGCTGCCGTATTGGTCGCGGGAAATATCCTCGGCGCTGGGTATCTTGTAGCGCTCCGGCTGCGGCGTGGGCACGGGTGAGGGGCTGGGCGTGGGCACCTGGGTGGGCTCGGGCGGCAGCTGCATGGTGACCAGGAGGTGATAGGGGTTGCTCTCAAAGCCCTGCTCGTCAATCAGCGTCAGCGACAGCGTGTGCGTGCCGGCAGGCGCCTTATATCCCGGCACCACGCCGTCCCAGGGAATCATCAGGTTGCCCGCGGGCACCTGTTCGTGCAATATCTCGTGCTGTTGGTGGCTATCGTCAAAGATGGTCATGCGCAGCTCCCCGGCCATGTTGGCCGTGGTGCTGACCGACCAGCTGCTGCCCGGCGTCATCACGGCGTCGCTCAGGCGCAGGTTGGTTAGCTGGGGGCTGGGCTGGCCGATGGTGACGCTTTTCTTGTCCACCGCGTCGCCCATGCGCAGCGCCAGTATATATTCGCCGGGCTGCAGCGTATCGCCGCCCGGCAGGCTGCCATTCCAGAACAGGCTGTTGGCGCCGGCATTGGCCAGCGAAAGATTGTCGCGCACCATGCCCAGCGTGTTGCCTGCCGCGTCCTCCAGCGACAGGGTGACATTGCCCGCCTGACCGGCGGAAAAGCTGATCCGCTCGGTCTTGCCGGGGCGTATGATGTTGGGTATATCCTCCAGCCGGATGGTCCCCTCGGCGGCGGTTCCCGCCATGGGTGCCAGCAGCAGTACAATCGCCAGAAACAACGTCGGGACCCTTCTGCGCGCCATAAGCCCTCCCTCTTGACAATTTTCGTCATTTTGTATCTTATCAGAACAATTCTTCATCTTCAAGACATGGTTGTTAATACATTGTAAACATCTAATGCGTAGGCTATAATAAACAACAACTGATACAAAGGAGACGCTATGCCAACCACGCTGGACCGGGTGATGGATGCCCTGCGCACGCTGCGCGCGCCGCTGACGCTGGACGAGTATGACCTGCACCGCCGGATTGCCCAGGCGCTCGCCGATCACGGCCTGCCCTATGAGCACGAGAAGCGCCTGATGCCGCGCTGCCGGGTCGACTTTCTGGTGCAGGGCATCGGCATTGAGGTGAAGCGCGGGCGGCCCAACAAGCCAAGCCTCATCCGCCAGGCGGAGCGCTACCTCGCGTCAGACATCGTGGATGCCATCGTGCTGGTCTGCGAGCAGGGTTTTGACCTGCCCGACACCATCTCCGGCAAGCCCTGCCGCCTGCTCAGCCTGCGGCGGCTGTGGGGCATCGCCCACCCGGCGGGTACGCCCGCACAAACGATCCCTGCCGCATCCGAATCCGTTGTTCCTGTGACGGAACTACCATCCCTTCCGCCATCGGATGAAGAGGACGATATTCCCGCCTTCCTGCGCCCGGCGGGAAACACCGGGCATCTGTACGGCACGCTGAGCTATAACCGCCGCAGCAAGGTTTGGACCATCAAGGGTGAAGCCCCTGTCACCGAGATGGCCAAGCGCCTGTTCCCCGGCAGCGATGGCGGCCGCCGGGGCACGGCGCGATTCACTGCCCACCGCCGCGTCATCGGCGACGTCAACTGGCTGATGCAGCGCTATCCCCTGGCCATCGCCCCGGCTGACCTGGACCGCTGGCAGGCCGCCCTGCTGGAGGCACAGGCCTACGAGCGGGAGAAGCGCCAGCTGATGGGGCCCATGCAGGATGTACGGCCGCCGGAAGGCGCCTTTGTGGGCACGCTGCGCGCCTTTCAACAGACCGGCCTGAATTGGCTGTGCCGGGTGCGCCGCGGCCTGCTGGCCGATGAGATGGGCCTGGGCAAGACCGTGCAGGCGTTGGCCGCGCTGGTCACCACCGGCTCCTTCCCCTGCTTGATTGTGGTGCCCCCGCACCTGCAGCTCAACTGGCAGGCCGAAATCGCCCGCTTTACCCGCGTAAACGGGCGGCCGCCCACCGTGCATGTATTGCAGGGGCTCAAGCCCTATCCCCTGCCCGAGGCGGACATCTACCTGGTGCACTACCTGCTGCTGCGCGGCTGGAAGGAATCGCTGCCCCATCTGCCGGTCAAGGCGGTGGTGTTTGACGAAATACAGGAATTGCGCCGCGCGGGGACGGAGAAATATTCGGCCGCCTCGCTGCTGTCCTCCGCCTGCGAGCGGGTGTGGGGGCTGTCCGGCACACCCATCTATAACCAGGGCGGCGAAATCTGGAACGTGGTCAACATTCTGGATTTCAACTTCCTGGGCAACTGGGAGAGCTTCTCGCGCGAGTGGTGCTACGGCTACGGCAGCGCCGTGGTCATCAAGCCCGACATGCTGGGCGAGCACCTGCGCCGCGAGGGGCTGATGCTGCGACGCACAAAGCGCGAAGTGCTGCCCGAGCTGCCCGACAAGCGCCGCCTGGTGCAGGAGATAGACGCCGACAGCGCCGCCTACAAACACCTGATGCAGCCGGTGCTGGACAAGCTGCGCCGATGGGCCGGGGATGAACAATTGACCGCATCCCAGCGCGCGCTGCTGGAGGGGCAGATTTCCCAGGAGGAGCGGCAGGCCACCGGCATCGCCAAGGCCCCCTATGTCAGCCAGTTCGTGCGCGCGCTGATTGAATCCGGCGAAAAGGTGCTGCTGTTTGCCCATCACCACGCGGTGATGGATACCTACCGCAGGGAGCTCAAAACCCTGTCCCCCGCCTTCATCACCGGGCGGGAGACGGCAGCGCAGAAGGAAAAGAGCGTGGAGCGCTTCATGGCCGGGCGCACCGACCTGTGCTGCGTGTCGCTGCGGGCGGCCTCCGGCCTCAACCTGCAGCGCGCCAGCATCGTGGTGTTTGGCGAGCTGGACTGGTCACCCGCCGTCCACAGCCAGGCGGAGGACCGCGCCCACCGCATCGGGCAGAAGGACTCGCTGCTGTGCTACTACCTGGTCAGCCCAAATGGCAGCGACGCCGATATCCAGGAGCGCCTGGGTCTGAAGGTAAGCCAGTTCCTTGGCCTGATGGGCGAGGCGCCCCAGAGCGCCGCCGACGAGGCCGAGAGCGCCAGCATCGCCCGCCGCCATGTGGAGCGCCTGATGGCGCGCTGGCAGCCCGAACTGTAAGGGATTGGTTTGACAAACAAGAACCTTTGTTCTATCATCGGTAGCAAATCAAAGGGGGCTGAGCATGCGCATTTTGGGCATCGATCCGGGGCTGGCCACAATGGGCTGGGGCGTGGTGGAATCCGGGTTGCACAGCCCTGTATTTATTGGCTGCGGCGTCATCACCACGCCGCCCGATATGCGCCTGCAGGACAGGCTGATTCACATCAGAAACAGCGTTCAGGAGCTGCTCACCACCCACCGGCCGGATGAAATCGTGTTCGAGGAGCTGTTCTTCGCCCGAAATGTCACCACGGCGCTTACCGTGGGCGCCGCCCGTGGCGTGGCCATCAGCGCCTGCGCCGAGTACAGCCCCCTGCTGTACGAATATACGCCCATGCAAATCAAACAAGGCATCACCGGCTACGGCCGGGCGGACAAACACCAGGTGCAGCAGATGGTGATGCTGATATTGAAGTTGAGCGCCGCGCCCAAGCCCGATGACGCGGCGGACGCGGTGGCGGCGGCCATCACGCACCTCAACGCGGGGCCTGCCAAAATACAGTTCAGGATGAAGTAGGAACAACATGTACGCATTTATTGAAGGAACCGTTGAATACAAGGCGCCGGGTGAGCTGGTCATCCTGGCGGGCGGCGTGGGCTACCAGCTGCTGTGCACGGCGGCAGCCCTGTCCGCGGCACCGCCCAAGGGCGAGTTTGTGCGCGTATACACCTGGCTGAGCGTGCGCGATGACGCCATGGAGCTGTTTGGCTTTGTCTCCCGGGAGGAGCGGGGCATGTTCCTCAAGCTGACGGGCATCTCGGGCATCGGGCCGCGCACGGCGTTGGGCATTTTGGCCTCCATGCCGCTGAGCGATTTGACGCTGGCCATCATGACCGGCGATGTGGTGATGCTGTCGCGCGCCCCCGGCATCGGCAAAAAGACTGCCCAGCGCATCGCGCTGGAGCTGAAGGACAAGCTGTCGGCGGAGGACTTTGGCGTGGAGGCGGGCCTGACGGGTACCGCGCCCGCCCAGCCCGACGGCGCTGTTGCCGAAGCCATATTGGCCCTGCAATCGCTGGGCTACACCCAGGCGGAGGCCGCGCGGGCGGTGTCCATCGCGCACCAGCAGGCATCGCCCGATGACCGGGCGGACGACCTAGTACGCCTGGCGCTGCGCGGCATGGCGAAAGGATGAGCATGGAAAACGACCGCATTTTAACCTCCGGCCCCCGCCAGGAGGACGGCGAAATCGAAGCCTCGCTGCGCCCGCGCGCCCTGCGCGACTATGTGGGCCAGGCGCCGGTGAAGGACAGCCTGAATATCTACATCAAGGCAGCGCTCAAACGCCGCGACGCGCTGGACCACATTTTGCTCTACGGCCCGCCGGGCCTTGGCAAGACCACGCTGGCCTGCATTGTGGCGGCCGAGATGGGGCAGAATGTGCGCATCACCTCCGGCCCCGCCATCGAACGACCGGGCGACCTGGCCAGCATCCTCACCAACCTCAACGCCGGCGATGTGCTGTTTATCGACGAAATCCACCGCCTGTCCCGCGCGGTGGAGGAGGTGCTGTACCCCGCCATGGAGGACGGTGCGCTGGATATCATGATTGGCAAGGGCCCCACCGCGCGCTCGATGCGGCTGGACTTGCCGCGCTTCACGCTGATTGGTGCCACCACCCGCGCAGGGCAATTGTCGGCCCCACTGCGCGACCGCTTTGGCATCATGTACAGGCTGGAGATGTATACCGCGGACGAGCTGGCGCAGATTTTGCGCCGCTCGGCCAGCATATTGCGTATGCCCTTTGACGACGAGGGCCTGCAGGAGATTGCCTGCCGCAGCCGTGGCACGCCGCGCATTGCCAACCGCATGCTCAAGCGCGTACGCGATTATGCCCAGGTGCGGGCCGATGGCCACATTACCCGCGAGGTGGCGCACGAAGGGCTGGACATGCTGGATGTGGACGGCCTGGGCTTGGACCGGGTGGACCGCAATGTGCTGCTCACCATGATGGACAAGTTTGGCGGCGGGCCCGTGGGGCTGGATACATTGGCCGCCTCCACGGGCGAGGACGCCATCACCATCGAGGATGTGTACGAGCCGTATTTGCTGCAGCTGGGCTTCATCCAGCGCACGCCCCGCGGCCGTGTGGTGACGGAGCTGGCCTACCGCCACCTGCAGCGCACGCCGCCCCAAAGCATGGCCAACACTGCGCGCGATACACAGGTAAATCTGTTTGATGAAAACGAGTGACTTTGACTACGCCCTGCCGCAGGAGCTGATTGCCCAGACGCCGATATTTCCCCGTGACGCCAGCCGCATGCTGGTGTGCAACCGGCAGGATGCGCAGCGGCGGGATTGCTCGTTCCACGATTTTCCGGACTATCTGCGCAAGGGGGACGCGCTGGTCATCAACCATACACGCGTCATCCCCGCCCGCCTGCTGGGCATCAAGGTGGAAACCGGCGTGCCGGTGGAATTCTTGCTGCTGCGCCGCCTCTCACAGAACAGCTGGGAGGCGCTGGTCAAGCCAGGCCGCCGCCTGCCCGAGGGCACGCAGGTCAGCTTTGGCGATGGCCGCCTGATGGCGCGTGTGGGCCAGCCCATGGCCGATGGCACCCGGCAGGTGGATTTCAGCTATGAAGGCCTTTTTGAAAATGTACTGGATGCCCTTGGGGAGACGCCGCTGCCCCCCTATATCCATGAGAAGTTGAGCGACCCCGAGCGCTACCAGACCGTCTATGCCAAGCTTGACGGCAGTGCCGCCGCCCCCACCGCCGGGCTGCACTTTACGCCCGAGGTGCTGGCGCGGGTGCAGGAAAAGGGCATTGACATCATCCCCATTTTGCTGCATGTGGGGCTGGGCACCTTCCGCCCGGTGAAGGCGGAGGACGCGGAGAGCCACCAGATGCACAGCGAGTATTATGAGGTAAGCGAGGATGCCGCCCGGCGCATCAACCGGGCCAGGCAGCAGGGCGGCCGCGTGGTCTGTGTGGGCACCACCAGCGTACGCACGCTGGAAACCGTGGCTGACCCGCAGGGCAGCATACAGCCGGGCGGCGGGATGACCAGCATCTTCATCAGGCCGGGCACCCCCTTTCGCGCCACCGACATGCTGTTGACCAACTTCCACCTGCCCCAGAGCACGCTGCTGATGCTGGTCAGCGCCTTCATGGGCCGCGAGAACACGCTGGATGCCTACCGCCACGCGGTAGAGGCGCGCTACCGCTTTTTCAGCTTTGGCGACTGCATGCTGATCGGACCCGGGTTGGTGCGCTGATGTTCGCGGCCGCGGTGCGCTACATCGTGGGCACGCTGGCCTTCCCGCTGGCGGATTATCTGCTGTGGGGGCTGTGGTGCAACAGTTTGCAGACCGCGATGCTGGCAGGCGCCAGCCTGATGCTGCTGTACCTGATTATACGGCCTTTGGCAAAGCTGGTGCTGTTCGCGTTCAATGTGCTGACACTGGGGCTGATAGGCATTGTGATAGACACCTTGCTCATCATGCTGACGGTGCGCCTGTTCCCGGGCTCGGTGCAGGTATACTCGCTGCAATGGGCGGTGATGGCGGCCGCCATCATCAATGTGGTGCGCGGTATCATGGGAGGGCTGGTGAGACGCAGATGAAAGCGCCTGTTCTGGTCATTGGCGGGGCCAACATGGATATCCTGGGCATGCCCGGGGAGCATTTCGCCTGGCGGGATTCCAACATCGGCCGGGTGACCCTGTCGCCCGGCGGCGTGGGCCGCAATATCGCCCAGCATATCGCCCAGGCCGGCATCCCGGTGGAACTGGCCTGTGTGCTGGGCAGCGATGCCTTCGGCCAGGCATTGGTGGCCAGCTGCGACGGGCTGGGCATTGGCCTGCGCTACGCGCTGCGGGCGGACGCCGCCAGCTGCGTCTATATGGCCATCCATGATGACGGGGGCGACATGGCCGCCGCCATCAACGACATGCGCGCCATGGATTTGCTGGACGGGCAGGCCATCCGCGCGCTGCCCGCCAACGGTTTCAGCCTGTGCCTGCTGGACGCCAACCTCAGCCGGGAGGCGCTGCAAGCCGCGGCGAATCACATGCAAGTGCCTCTGATGGCAGACCCGGTGAGCTGTGAAAAGGCTGCCCGGCTAACACCCATTTTGAACCGGCTGCGCGCCTTCAAGCCCAACCTGATGGAGGCCCAGTGCCTGACGGGCCGCCAAACGCCGCAGGACGCCGCCGCAGCCCTGCTTCAGATGGGCGTGCAGCAGGTGTTTATCTCGCTGGGCAAGGAGGGGCTGTACTGCGCCGCTGGCGACGAGCATTTCCATCTGCCGGCGCTGCCGGTACCGCCCGGCCCGGCCACAGGCGCAGGCGATGCCATGA
>ENA-UOOM01000511-UOOM01000511.1-fermentation-metagenome-genome-assembly--contig:-NODE-511-length-43748-cov-102.003204_pt1 | contig 43748 bp, 42 predicted proteins | sample MGYA00245781_ERZ724031 | MGnify/ENA primary metagenome ERZ724031 (study PRJEB28704, sample SAMN03018317) | fermentation metagenome | biome: anthropogenic terrestrial biome; feature: soil... | reverse complement strand
ATTTTCCCGACATGACGGTGTAAGCTTGAGCAATTGAGTTTTGAACTGAAATCAGGAGAACAAAGCTGAACAGAACTAATAGAATTGTAAGTTTTCGATTGATTTTATACATTTTGCTCCTTTATTGCCTGTTAGCGTTTATAGAATACTGGATTATTGCCTTGTTGTCGCCAGTACTTTTACCGGTTTTATTCTTTTTCAAATTTGGAGTATTCTTGGAAAAAAGTTCATTTTACATCTCCTCTCAAAATTAAAAAAAGGTATGGAATACATTGGTGAGCTCTTCATTTGCTAAAGTAAAAGTATTATGTAATACCTCCTTTCAATACTTAGACCATGATTCTGTCATAAAGACCACGCTCCGCTGATGGGTTGTTCTCTATTAACATAGACGAAATTCCTTCATAAGTGTTTCATATGAATTAGATTTCAAGCGAGTGATTGCGAGAACAATAATACTTTTCCCTTAATAACCTTACATGTGCCGTATCCCTCTGCCTTACTTTCAACAACATCAAGCGCTTACATTCCTCAAATAACGCACTAAGGGTTATAAGGAAGGCTTACATACAGTTGCCGAGGGAAAACGCAAGGCACTCACTGCTTTCTATGCCGATGTGAATGCCTATATGCAGGAGAGCAGGCTTCAAATGAACCTCAGCTCAAATTCTCAAATGCTTGAGTTCCCTCAGTTATCCAGCTACAGCCCTGAGAAAGTTACTGAAAAGGATCTCGACCATGATTGCTCACTGGAAAGCGTGGATATCGAGGACCATGATAGCCGGGTACAGGTGACCCATCACCTGGACAAGCGAGTTGGTATTGATGGGAAAGCCTCCATTCGGGAACGGCTGCGTACGGGAAAAGTAGAATCCTTCGACAGGCAAGACAATAAAAATAATCACAGAGAAATGGAGATGAGCTAAACATAGTTAAATGGTGAGGAGTAAAGCCTTCCGGTGTTATGGCCGGAAGGCTTCTAAAAAGAACTGAGTATCCTCAAATTGGAATGGGTATGTCACGAAACCGAAGATGAAGAGATGCGCGTATATATGTGAGATATACCAGAAGGGTGGATAAGAAGGAAAGGTCGACAGATTAGGTGGTAGTGTTGCATATTTTGTGTAAACCCTTTTTTCACTTTTGACTCTCACAGTGGTATTTGGACACGGTCACCAAAGAAAATGACCAGTTGTGCCAGGATATCTCGCCAGTGAGGGATGGGCATGCTCCATTTTTTCGTCACCTGCATCGTCACCAAGTATAACTGTTTCAGCAGAGCATCATCACTGACAAAAGCGGATTTGGTTTTGGTTGCCTTCCGTAACTGCCGGTTGAAGTTTTCCAGGGCGTTGGTGGTGTAAATGATCCGTCGCAGTGCATCTGGATACTTGAACATGGTGGACAGTTCTCCCCAGTTGACCCGCCAGGATTTGATCGCCAGCGGATATTTCGCCCCCCATTCGGCCTCCAATTCATCCAGTGCTAACAGAGCGGCTTCTTCGCTGACCGCCTTGTAAACCGGCTTCAATCCAGCTGTAAAAGCCTTCAAATCCTTGTAGGATACATAACGCGTAGAACTGCGGATTTGGTGCAGGATACAACGCTGGATCTCTGTCCTGGGGTAGACTGCCTCAATCGCTTCCCTGAACCCGCTCAAACCGTCCACCGACACGATCAGGATGTCTTCAAGTCCCCGGTTCTTCAAGCCATTCAAGACGCCTAACCAGTATCGGGCACTCTCGCTTTCCCCGATCCATAAGCCCAAAACCTCTTTCATCCCCTCAAGATTGGTGCCGATCGCGATGTAAACCGCCTTCTTCACCACCAAACCCTCTTCCCTGACTTTGTAGAAGATGGCATCCAGCACCACATGCGCATAACAACTTTCCAGTGGTCGGTTTTGCCATTCCCGGATCACGGGCAATATCTTGTCGGTGATCCGCGATACCCGGGTCGCATCCACTTCGATCCCATACAGCTCTTGCATCGTGCGTTCAATCTCACGCGTACTGGTCCCCTGCGAATACAGAAAGAGGATCTTGTCTTCGATTGCCGAGATGTCCATTTGCCCTTTTTTGACGATCTGTGGCTGATATTCTCCCTCTCTGTCACGCGGAACTTGCAGTTCGATCTCGCCCTGACTGCTGCTCACAGTTTTGGGATAACTGCCATTGCGGCTGTTGCTGCCCGTTTTGTTTTTGTAGTCGTATTTGCTGTAGCCCAGCTCCTCTTCCAGTTCCGCGTCCATGCATCCCTGGATCAAGTCGGATGTGAGTTCTTTGACCAGATCCTGCACCCCTTGCAGGTCTTTGATCCCTCTTTCTTCGATCAGTTGCCGCATCAGCGACTTTTCTTTCTTTGCCATTTTTATCATTCCTTTCCAGTCTCTATTTTCTCTGACTTTCAAGGTTTACACAAAATTATCTACAGACTCTTGCAGCTTGAGGAGTAAACTTTGCAAACCACCTGCGAGAATCTCCTTCCTGTTGATTAAACTGCCTTTTAAATTCCTCTGGATCATTAGCCGCTAACTCTAACTGCTGTGTGATTTCCTCTATACCACTCTGAAGACCTGGGTAGATATCTAATATCAAATCTCCTAATCTCATAGATGACCTCTCTTCTAAAGTAATTCTATCTTGAATCTCCTGCCAAGGTTCGCCCAAAGTATCTTTATCCAAAGGCCTACCGTCAGTATAAGGGATCTCTACCTTTAATGCAGCAGCTGTCTTTAGCAATCCCGCTAACGCATCTTCTGGGTTTGCTGGTTCATTTAGATCTATATCCGCTAAATCTAACCCTTTCCAAGAAAAAAAGTCTTGTTCTTGCTCTTGATTATAAGAAATTGCCCCAACATAATCACTTATAGTATCCCAACTGCCTCCTACAGGATCTTGCGTAAAGAGAGTAGGATCAAAGCTCATGGAATGTGAGATTCTGTCTAAAGTAGTCTCAATACTCTCTCTGTTTGATGGAGATTCATTTTGGCTGTTAGCGTAAACTGAGGCTCCAAGTCCTGAGTTACCAGAAATGCGTTCGTTCATAAAATTCTATCCTAAAAACTTATTTACTTCCTTAATTATATCTTGATAATCTAAGTCTGTTTTAACTAAATATGAAGTAGCCCCCAATGAAAAAGCATCTGTTATTGCGCTAAACAAAACTAACGGAGGAAACCACGACCTGCCATGGATAAGATAACACAAGACATGAAATATCGGTACTCATTGGTGAAATACGCGCAGACAGAGGGGGTGAGCAAAGCCTCTCGCAAGTACAACAGAGCACTCAGCATTCCAACGATGCCGCAAAGCCAATCTCCGCGTAAAGCACAAATTGAACAAGACCACTGCCTGCGCAATAGGGCTAATTACTCGTTAATACTTGACATTCAAGGCTTAAAGTTGTATCCTTAAGGCGAACGTTCGCTTAGAGAGGTTGTGCCCACTACAATGTTCAAACCAGTAACTCTAAAAGAGGTCGCGGCCAAAGCCGGAGTCAGTTATCAAACTGTCTCTAAGGTCATCAATAGTAAAGCCAAAGTTTCACCAGAAACCGAACAACGGATCTGGGACGCAGTTGCTGAGTTGAATTACACCCCCAATTACAGCGGACGCAGCCTGCGCCAGCAGCGCAGCAAAACCATCGGTTACACCTGGGAGCCTTCCCCCCAAGATCAAGCCAACCCAATCCTCGACGAGTTTCTACAAAGCATGTTTCACGCTGCTGAAGAAAAGGGCTACTACCTGCTCAGTTTCCCCTTCCATACTGAAGAGAAGAAACTGCTGGATACTTATCGCGAACTGTACTACACCGGAAGGGTAGATGGGTTCGTGCTTTCACGGCTCAATTACGGTGAAGCCTCTGTTCCCTATTTATTACAGCGCAATATTCCTTTCGTCGCTTTCGGGCGGCTGGAAGAGGACGACCATTCTTTTCCGTACATGGATGTGGACGGCGCCAGGGGCATCGCCCAGGCCGTGGAACACCTGGTAGAGCTCGGACATCGAAAGATCGCCGCGCTGGCATGGCCAGATGATTCACGCGTTGGCAATAACCGGCTGGAGGGTTACTTCAGCGGGTTAACCAAAGCCGGTCTGGCAACAGACCCCCGGCTGGTTGTCAGAGGTGAAGGCACTGCCGAAGTAGGTTCTGAGGCTACCGGCCATTTGTTGAGCCTGCCTGAGGAGATAAGACCAACAGCGATCGTCAGCATGAATGACCTGATGGCTATTGGCGCCATGCAAGCTGTGCGCAATGCCGGCCTGCAGCCAGGTCGGGACATCGGTGTGACTGGTTTTGATGACACGCCAACCGCTCGCTACCTGACCCCACCCTTAACCAGCATTAATCAACCTGTTTCTGCCATCGGCAAAAACCTGATGAAGCGTTTAATTGAATTGCTTGAAACTGGCTCTTACCCGGAGCCAAAATGCGAGCTTGTAGCTCCAAGTCTTGTGGTGCGTGAGTCGACCGCAGGCTATCGGCCAGCCAGCTGATAAGCGTGAAAGGAGCAGATGAGGGAAAAAAGACAGACACATTGGATAAGCAGGAGAACACCTCTAAATAACGAGGTGAAAACTGAACCGGACAACATTAAGAAACCGGAAAATAACATCATCGCAAAAGGAGAAAGATGAAAAAGAAATTTAGTTTATTGTCACTTTTGATCATTGTTTCAATGATCCTGGCTGCTTGTGGAACCACCACCACGCCAGAACCCGCCAAACCCCCTGTAGTTGAACAACCTGGAGTTGAGGAACCTGTAGTTGAGGAACCCGTAGTTGAGCAACCCGTAGATCAAGGGGCCTGCCCATTAGCTGTTGAAGACGGTGCTGTGATCACATTCTCAGGCTGGGGTGATGAATCTGAACAGAAGGTCTATCGTGACAGCATAGAACGCTTCAAGAGCGTTTGCCCTAATGTCACCGTTAACTACATTCCAGTCCCGGCTGACTTCCAGACAAAAATGAAAGCTCAGATGGCTGGCGGTTCTGCGCCTGATCTGCTCTATATTGACGATCAGCTCATGACTGCCTTTGCACCCACCGAGCAAATTATGCCCCTGGACGAGCTGATGGCGGAAGCCGGTGTTAGCACGGATGATTTTGTGGACAGCTTGATGCCGATTTATCAAATGGATGGTAAAACCTACGCGCTCCCCAAAGACTGGGGTTCACTTGGTTTAGTCTACTTGCCTGAAGCCTTCGCCGATGCAGGTATCGAAGAACCGACATCTGACTGGACCTGGGACGATGTTCGCGAGGCAGCCAATATTATTGCCGATAAGGGCAACTACGGCGGCTTCTGCATGGGCGCAGACTGGGCTCGGTTCCTGCCGTTCGCGCTGTCTTACGGCGGCACTTTCGCCACCCCAGACTACCAAACCGCCATGCTCGACAGCCCCGAGGTAATCGCAGCAGCTACTTTTGTTGCTGATATGTTCGAAGAAGGCAGCCTGGTACGCCCTGCTGATCTCAGCACTGGTTGGTGCGGTGAGGCCATCGGTTTGAAAGCCGTTGGAATGACGACCGAAGGTGGCTGGATGGTCAATGCCATGAACACCACTTACCCGGATGTGGAATGGAAAGCAGTCGAAATTCCTGCCGGACCAGTCACAAAGGCTGACGTGATCTTCGTAAACGGTATTGGCGTGAACGCTGCCACCAAATTCCCCCGCGCTGCTGCGGCATTCCTTTTCTACGTGACCGGTTATGACAACCAGGAAGAAATTGTGAAGACGGGCTTTGCATATAGCACCCATCCCGAACAGGCCGACCTGATCATCGACGAAAATGACAAGGCTATCGCCAAAGGCGGTTTGCTGCCCGATTCTGTGGTTGCCTTCTGGGGCCCCAACACCGGTAAGGTGAACGATGCTGTTTCTCAGGCCCTCGAAAGAATCTTCCTCGGTGACCAAAACGTACAAGAAGCCTTCGCACAGGCTCAAACTGAGGCTCAGACGGTTCTGAGCGAGTAGTTTTGTATCTCTGCCACAGGTGGAGATTAACATTTCCGTATAACAAGACCTGGGTTTCACGTCTCATTAGTGAAACCCAGGCACAGTAGTAGTATCGCTAACAGTTCCTGAGTAGAAAACGAGGAGTGGCATGGAAAAAAGACAAACAAGCTCCGGTCAGCAAGGAACAACCCCCGCGATTATCGCCTTTTTTGGCGTGGTCCTGATTATCTTTGTTATTGCCTTATTGAATGCCCCAACCATGGGCGGTGCAAGGGTGATGGCATCTCTGCAAACTTATTTTGCGGAAGTCAGGGCGACCGCTATACCTTTCATGATCGTAGCAACAATCTTTGCGATAGTGGTGGGTTTATTTATTGCTAGGGAGGTTAAGAAAGTTTGGTCTCATAAACGAAACCGCCAACAATTCTTGACCGGGTATGCATTCCTTGCGCCTTATTTGATTGTCACGTTTACATTTACGGTTGGCGTGATTTTGTTCGCTCTATATATCTCATTCACCAAATATGACATCTTTAGCCGACCTGTTTGGGTCGGTCTGGATAACTATAAACAAGCCTTCGCGGGTTTTACTGACTCTACCAAGCGGAACTTTCTGCAGGCACTTTACAACGTGCTTTGGTACTCAATTATTGTTGTCCCCACACAAACCTTTCTGGCACTGCAAATGGCTCGGCTGCTAAACGCGCCGGTTAAGTTCAAACAATTTTTCCGCACAGTTTTTTACGCTCCCAGTGTTACCTCATCGGTGGTGATCACCTTGATCTTTGTCTGGCTGTACCTGAAGAGCGGCTACCTGAATTTCTTCCTGCAGTCTTTCCTGGGCTGGTTTGGGATCGTTTTTAAGCCAATAGCCTGGTTGGGAGACCCGAGGGGCTTGATCCAGCTCATCGTGGAAGCTTTTGGGGGGAAGATCCCTTCCACGCAATGGTACTTCCGGGGACCCAGTATTGCCTGGATGGCCATTATGTTTCAGAACATCTTCACTACGGTTCCAACCTTCATGATCATGTATCTGGCAGCTCTGCAAGATATCAACCCGGCGCTCTATGAGGCCGCCAGCATCGAAGGCGCCAGCAAGAGACAGATGTTCAAACAAATCACCAGACCGCTGTTACGGCCAATTACGATGATGATCGTGGTTTTAGGGACGATCGGCACGCTGCAGATCTTTGACCAGGTTTACCTGGCAACGCAGGGCGGGCCTCTAAAGACCTCGCTTACTCCGGTTTACCTTATTTTCACTGAGGCTCTGGGTGTGAACGGACCGATCACCATGGGCTATGCATCAGCATTGGCCTTCATCCTGGCGGCGATCATTTTTGTTCTCACTCTCTTACAACGTCGTGTCCTGACCCAGGGCACTGAGATGTATTAGGAGGTCTGACATGACAGTTACAACTCAAGAGAAAATCACACCCGTTAATATAAAATCGCACAAACAGGCAGTGGTTGAGAATGCGATCCAGACTTTTTTCAGATATTTGGTCCTGATACTGGTCGGGTTTATTGCCCTGCTGCCTTTTATCATGGCTTTCCTGGGAACGGTCAAAACTGACCAGGAGATCCTGGCTTATCCGCCAAAATTTTTCCCTGAAGTCTGGCATTGGGAAAACTGGTCAAGAGTATGGAACACCGATATTGGCGACGGCGGAACTTTTCCCCGTTGGATTCTCAACACAGCCTTTTTGTCGGTCACTGTGGCAGTTTCACAGGCCATATTCGGCTCCATGGCTGCCTATTCGTTCGCAAGATTAAAATTTGCCGGCAGAGACATGGTGTTCAATTTCATGCTGGCCACTATGATGATCCCGGGTGCGGTTACGCTTACCCCGGCTTATGTTTTGATGACCAAACTCCAGCTGATCAACACTTTCTGGTCGTTGATCTTGCCTGGTCTGGTCAGCGCGGGGAGTATCTTCACGCTGACCCAATTCTTCAAATCAATCCCTATTGACCTGGAAGAAGCCGCGATTATTGACGGCGCCACCCACATGCAGATTTTTAGGACCGTGATTTTGCCCCTTGCCAGACCGGCGATCATTACAGTTTTGATCCTGCAATTTCAGGGGATGTGGAATTCATTCCTTCAACCCTTGCTCTACCTGAATACACCCGATAAATACGTGCTGAATGTCGCCTTGAGCATTTTCCAACAGCAGTATAGGTCCCAATGGAACCTGACGCTGGTGGGTGCCATGTTCAATGCGATCCCGGTTTTGCTTCTGTTTTTCATCTTCAGCAAGTATTACATTGAAGGTGTGGCATACGCGGGTATCAAGGGCTAAGCAGGTCCGTTGGATGATCAGGAAACTTTTCTCGATCTACCGCCGGTCGTTAGCAGAAATTTGGGGGGACCTGTGGACCATGTTGGTGGTAAATTCGCTCTGGATTGTCGCCAACCTGCTGATTATCCCTGGTCCTCCTGCAACCATTGCGCTTCACTCCTATGCCAACCGCATCGTACACGGTCAGGAGAGCGATCATAATGATTTTTGGAAGGCTTTCAAGCGTTCCTGGGGGGTGGGTTGGCGTTGGGGTATTGTCAACCTGATTGTTATGCTCTTGTTAGCGCTGAACTATTACCTGGTTAGCAACGCGACCAATGCTAACCTGGGGTCATGGTTGCAAGGGCTCTACATTGCCGTGGCGTTGGGCTGGTTTATGCTTCAGTTTTTCGCGCTGCCCTTCCTGTTTGAGCAAGAGGAGATGAAGGTAGGTCAGGCTATGCGTAACAGCGCGCTCATGATCGGTCGAAACCTCGGGTTCTCATTTTTGCTCGGATTATCCCTTTTGATCTTTCTGAGCGTGGCTACCCTGGCATTTGCGCTGGGCATCGTCTATGGCGCTGTATTTCTGGCCTTGGCTGGACATTTCGCGGTCAATGACCAGCTCGCCTCGATTAGAGCTGAGAGGACAGACATTGGAATCCACCACTGATAGAAAAGAAAGAAGATGAAAATGGAATTGATCAGACACGCGGCAAATCCTGTACTTTTGCCTGACCCCAGTTCAACCTGGGAGACCTATAACGTATTCAACCCGGCGGTGGTTTACCACCAGGGCGAGTTTCACATGCTCTACCGTGCCCAGGGCTTGGATTGGGTCAGCCGAATCGGGTATGCGCGATCAAGCGATGGGATCCACTTCACCCGCGAGACCGAACCGGTCTTCTCCCCCCAAGGCGATTACGAAGCCAGGGGCATCGAAGACCCCCGGGTCACGCAAATCGATGGAATCTTCTATATGACCTATACGGCCTATGGCAACCGACCCATACCCGGTTTCCCTGCCACCCACTTTGGCGGCAGTGTCACCCCTATGTTCGCACAAAGCAGCAACCTGCGCGACTGGGAACGTATCGGTCCGCTGACTGTGGGCGAGGATAACAAGGATCACGTGCTTTTCCCCCAGAAGATTGCCGGCAAATTTGTGGCTTTGCACCGCCGGCCACCCCAAGTCTGGCTGGCTCGTTCAGATGACCTGAAAACCTGGCCAGAGCAGGAAATGGAACCCATATTCGCCCCTAGACCAGAAAACCTCTGGGATTCCAAACGGGTCGGCGGGGGTGGCGTGCCCATTCGAACCGAACACGGCTGGCTGTTGCTCTACCACGGCTATGACCAATCGCATGTTTATCGGCTGGGCGCCTGTCTGCTGGATCTGGCAAACCCTGCTGAGGTCATCAATCGACCCGCTGACTTTCTTTTCGAGCCCAGGGAAATCTGGGAACTGCGCGGCGACGTGCCATTTGTGGTCTTTTCAGGCGCAAATGTGGTCGTGGACGGGCTGGTTTATGTTTACTACGGCGCAGCCGACCACGTCGTCGGGTTGGCAACTGCCAAACTGGACGACCTGATCGAACACGCCCTGCATGACTGAGAATATTTGTTGAGGATACCTATGACCAAACTGTGGAAAATCACCGAAAACTCTTTTGACCCCAGGCGCTTGCGTCATTTTGAAACGGCGCTCACCCAGGGGAATGGATATTTAGGCACGCGCGCTACCTTTGAGGAACACTTTCCGGGTGAACAGCGCTCAACCTTTGTTCATGGAGTTTTTGATGACGCGCCAATCGTATTCTCGCAATTGGTCAACTTCCCAGATTGGGCCCAGCTGGACATCACCCTGGCAGGAGAGCGCTTCAGTCTGGCCGAAGGCCAACTGCTTGACTATACCCGTGAGCTGGATCTTCGTACCGGCTTGCTCACGCGCCTTGTCCGCTGGCAGAGCCCGGGCGGCCGGGTCAGCAAACTGGAATTTTTCCGCTTCGCCAGCCTGAAAGATCAACACCTCACCTGTCAGCGCCTGTTGGTCACACCTGAAAACTACTCCGCTGAGATCAAAATCACCAGCCGGCTCGATGCCGGCACCGAGACTATACGCTATCATCACTGGCACTGGCTGGAGCAAGCAGTCGAGGGCCCTGCGATCTGGCTGCGCATGCAGACTGCTGCCACAAAGATCGAAGCGGCGCTGGCGCAAAGAGTTCTCTTTAGTGGAGCCAGCCAGTCAGAAATAACCATGCCCGATGTGGTTAAAATGCCCTCGATTAACCTCATCTGCCAGGTCGAAACTGGTCAGCAGATCCGCTACGAAAAATATAGCGCCATCTATACAGATCGCGATTGCCCTGACCCGAAAAATGAAGCCCTCAAGACGCTGGCGCAGTTAACAGCTGACCCTTGGGAAGCCCAACTACAGGCCACCACCAAAGCCTGGCAAAAAGAGTGGGATCGCTGCGACGTTTTGATTGAAGGTGACCACGAAGCCCAGTTAGCCATTCGCTTCAGCATCTACCACCTGCTGATTGCCGCCCCCCGCCACGACGAACGGGTCAACATCGGCGCCAAAACCCTCAGCGGCTACGGTTATCATGGGCACGCCTTCTGGGATACAGAAATCTTCATGCTGCCCTTATTCACTTTCACTCGCCCACAAATTGCCAAAAACCTGCTCTCCTACCGTTTCCATAACCTGCCCGGCGCCCGGGAAAAAGCAAGAGAAGGCGGATTCGAGGGCGCCCAATTCCCCTGGGAGAGTGCCGGCGACGGTCGTGAAGTCACCCCCACCTGGGTGCCCAACCCCGCCAACCGCAAAGAGCTCATTCGCATCTGGACCGGCGATATTGAAATCCACATTTCATCAGATATCGCTTACGCCATCAACCAATACTGGCAACTCACCGGCGACGATGCCTTCATGGCACGGCGCGGCGCGGAAGTTATCCTCGATACAGCTAAATTCTGGGCTTCCCGCCTGGAATGGAACCCCCAAACCTCGCAGTATCACCTCAGCGACGTGATCGGTCCGGATGAATACCACGATCACGTGGACGACAACGCCTTCACCAACTACCTCGCTCGCTGGCACCTGCGCAAAGCCGTACAGATCGCCGCCTGGCTGCAGGCTTATTCGCCAGAGATCGCCAGCCAATTGTTCAGCAAACTCTCCATCAACGATCAAACCTTCACCGACTGGGATACTATCGCCAGCCAGATTTTCTGCCCCGCAGTAAATGACCGCGGCTTGATTGAACAATTTACCGGCTATTTCGACCGCACCGACGTGCTCACCTGCGATTTTGACCCGCGCACCGAGTCCATTCAATCCCTTTTGGGCATCGAAGGCGCCAACCAGTCGCAAATTTTGAAGCAGCCCGATGTGATCATGCTCATGTACTTGCTGCCCGAATTATTTGACCAGGCCACCATCCAGGCCAATTACGATTATTACACCCCGCGAACCGACCTCACCTTTGGCTCATCCCTTGGCCCCTCCATCCAGGCAATCATGGCCACCCGGCTGGGCAGCCAGGCAGACGCCTACGAAAACTTCATGCGCGCCGCCCGGGCAGACCTCGAGGACGTGCGCGGCAACGCCGCTGACGGCATCCACGGCGCATCCGCGGGCGGTTTGTGGCAGGCGGTTGTGTTCGGATTTGGCGGCCTGCACATTGACGGAGACTCCTGGCACCTCCAGCCCCATCTGCCAGCCCATTGGAAACGGCTCCGCTTCAAATTTGTCTGGCGCGGTCACGAACAAGTGGTCGACATTTGCGCTGAAGAGGAAAAATCGTGCTCATAAAAGCCTTTTTGTTCGATCTTGATGGCGTTCTCACCGATACCTCCGAACTCCACTTTCAGGCCTGGAAAAAGCTGGCTGAAGAAGAAGGCATCAGCTTCACCCGCCAGGATAATGAAGCCCTGCGCGGTGTTTCCAGACGCGAATCGCTAAACCTGCTGCTTAAAGGCAAACCCGTCAGCCCCGGGCAAGCCCACCAGATGATGGCGCGCAAAAACGGCTATTATATCCGCCTGGTGGAACAAATGACCCCCGCAGACCTGCTTCCCGGCGCCTTGGACATGATGGATGAAATCAGACAGCTTGGACTCAAGCAGGCCATTGTTTCCAGCAGTAAAAACGCCCTGCTCGTGCTCGAGCGCCTCCAAATCACCGCTAAATTTGACGCCGTCATCGACGGCAATGCCCCCGCCCGCTCCAAACCACACCCCGACCTGTTTTTGCTGGCAGCCCAGGCCCTGGGTCTGCCGCCGGCCAACTGCCTGGTGGTCGAGGATGCCGAAGCTGGCGTTCAAGCCGCCCATGCCGCCGGCATGCCAGCCCTTGGTCTCGGCCCGCCAGAGCGCGTCGGCGCCGCCCAGCTGGTTTTCCCCTCACTCCAATCCCACACCGCCCGCCAGGTGCTTGCCTTCTTCCAGGGGTTATAGCTTTTACCCCCTTGAGTCTGCTTGCGCTGCCGCCCCCCTCCAGCGCTAAATCTTTGAAATCCCTTTCCCCACCTCCCTACGCCCCCCTGAAAACAGCCCCACCATCTGCCTTACTCCAACCATCGCTACCGATTAAAACCGTTTTCAATTGCACCTTCTCATTTGAAATTTGGTATAGGTTAAACACTTGTACTTCTCAATTATGTGTATAATTATGCCGAAAAACAAAAAGGCACAGTCATCGTAATCGCGAGCCGCCCCACAGGGTGGGTGAGGAGTATTTTGAGGGTTACAATCCGCCCATCATCCCAGGCCCGTGCAGAGGGACGATTTCTGGCCTCAAGTTCAAAGCACACGGTTCAACGAACCAACAACAACCAAATAAAACCACTACACACCCGCAAGCGCCAGCTTGCCCTATTGGAGAAATTATGGAAAACACACTTGCCAAACTCAAACGCTTCAACCTCATCATGGGGGCCTTTCATCTTATTCAAGGCATCGCCATGCTCTTCCTGGCCACCAGCGTCATCCAGACCATCGCTGAATTTCAGCCCACCATCACCCAATTATATTTGCGCTTCAACCCCGCAACACGCTCGCTCGAAGCCGCCAGCAAAGAATTATTCACCCTGCCTTTTGGGATCATGGTTGCCTCCTTCCTGCTCATCTCAGCCCTCGCCCACGGTCTCATTGTCCTCTTCAGCGATAAATACTTCGAGGATCTGAAGCAAGGCATCAACCGCTTCCGCTGGTTTGAATACGCCCTCAGTTCATCCATCATGATCGTGCTCATCGCCACCCTCTTCGGCATCCAGGACATCGCCTCCCTCATCCTCATCTTTTTTGTCAACGCCTCCATGAACCTCTTTGGGCTCGTCATGGAACAGCTCAATTCCGGCCGTGAAAAAGGTCAGGTCAATTGGGGTCCCTTCATCTGGGGCTCAATCGCCGGCATCGCCCCCTGGATCGCCATCCTGCTCTATATGTTTGGCAACGCCAATTTCGACCAGGTGCCCTGGTTCGTCTGGGCCATCGTCGGCACCTACTTTGTCGCCTTCAACACCTTCCCCATCAATATGATCCTGCAATACAAAGGCGTTGGAAAATGGAAAGACTACCTCTATGGCGAGCGGACCTACATCGTCCTCAGCCTGGTCGCCAAGTCAATCCTGGCCTGGCTGGTCCTCTTTGGCGCCATGCAGCCCTGATAAAGTTGAAATTCTAAACCCAACCCAGCTTCCGGCTTTCCCTCCCGCCGGAAGCTTTTATTTTTAAAAGCCATTTTATTCCTCTACCATGGTTAGACCCTAGTGTAAAAGTAATTAGCCCAAGATGGCTAACTTATAACATTTCAAGGTCTTACTGTATGTCCTCTTTTGTGGATTGTAAAAAAAACTTTAAGTTAATTTGTTTCTAGAACGAATTGTTGTCTGAGGAACACTCTATTAGTATGGTTCATTTAATCATCCGTCGGTGAGGTCAATGCTTCTTCCCAATAAGTTAAAACTCTACTTGCTAATTCAAAAGCTGAAAATGTAGTTCTGTCTTCTGCTGTAGTTTCTTTGTCCAGATGAACCCGGAGCATTCCATCGCCAAAAAAACCTACTGGAAAAGCGCCTTTAGGAAAATAACCTCTAGGAATATAACCAGCACTTATATCTGTTTTTACAACAGATTTGTGAATATCAGACAAACCCGAGAAATGTTTTGCACCTGTAGCCAAATCTGAAGTTATTTGCAAAATCACCTCAGAATTTCGGATTTTCGTTCTAACCTTGCGATTTTGATTTCCTGGGTAAATCCAATCCAACATAGCTTCGGCGGTAACGAAAAAATTGTAGGCCAAGTAGATGTCAAAAGGATGTAACTCCATCTGAATTAAATCGTGCCGTAATTTTTTGAGTAAATCTTTTGGTGTCTCCAAATCGAAAAAGCCCGTTATCATATATATTCGTCCATTTGATGTTGTCAACCAATAATGATTAACAAAAAAACCGGTTTTGAAATACCTAAAAATTATACCGTGTATCAACCATTTTATTTCACTCGTCTTGGTCTTTCAAATTCAAGGACAGGGTCTTTTGATTCAGTGGGGGCATGCCGTGTCTTCTCAAACCCCTCGAAAACCTCCCGCCATTTCTTAACATCTCGGAAGTTTTGGGGATCATAGAACATTTCTGATCCGGCATTATGCGCTGACCAATATGCCAGCATAGTCCGTACTTTAACTTCAATTGGCTCTATTGAAAGGAGGATTATTTTTCTCAACCACCCATCGATTGTGTAACGCCCCTTTAACATATCAAAGGTAAATCCAGGAACAAAACAATCGGTCGTTGGATCCATCTCAGAATGAAAATAGGCATTCAGGCGGTAATAATTTACTTGTTGGAGATATGCATCGAGTTCACTTTGAGAGCAATTTTCAAGACCCCGCAACAATAATTTGTGAGCTTGTTCTTCGAAAGTAAGAGGCTGTTTCAGCAGAGCAGACGACATAATTTAATAAAATGACTGGCCATAATTCGCATTGTTTCGGATGAAACAATTAAGCGTGGCCAGTTCTGTTAGACATAGTTTATATAAAAATCCACTAAATGTCAAATTAATAACCTTTCACAAATACATCCTATGATAATACTTGCTAGAGCCTATTCTATCTCATTTCCCTGCCGCTATGGTATCATTTTAAACCACAAATCATCGCACCAGGAGGTCTAATGATGGCGTCGAAGACACAGTATGGACCCAATAATCCCCACCCTTTTTCAACAATCCAAACTGAACTGATTTGGGAAGGCAAGTATGACGAGTATGGCAACCGCCGCGAGGTGGACATTGCCGGTGCCGCCCTCCCTTTGCAGAAAATTGAAACGGTGGATGAGCCGCGCTCCAGGGCGGAAGTGCAGGGGGTGCTGTTTGAACCCCAAAAGAGCCACCGCGATGACTTCCGCAACCGCCTGATCTGGGGCGAGAACAGAGCTATGTAATGGGCTTCCCCCAGGGGGAAGCTGGATCCTGCCGCAAAGCGGACAGGAGACTGAAGAGGGGTTTTTTATAAAAGTACTGCAAACGACAACAACACACTCTCCCCCGCTTGATCCGCAGTCCTCGTCGAGGCTGGGATCTTCGACGGACCCTCTACCCTTGCGGGAGGGCTTAACCCTTTTTACACTTTTTACACTATTTACATCATTTTTTGATAGTGCCAAAACGTAGGTCCGCTGTAAAAACTACCTGGTTAATAAAGTGCGGCTTCCTAAGTTTACCGACTCTTGTGTCAATGAAAATCGAGCCCACTCCCCCCCTTATTTGCACGATTTGCACTAATTGCACTGTTTTTTGATAGTGCAAAGAAGCAGTTTGGCTGCAAATACTTTATTTTTATGTTAATGTGCGGTCGTGCATATAATTCTTGCGAGAATAATATAGCACATACGTTCTATTTCTGCAAGGAAAAGATAGGCGTTGGCGGATCCCCGCCACATCGTATCCGTAGGGTATCGCGAGCGTAGCGTGGCGATCTGCCTTTTCCAACCTGAAAAGCAAACTGCGGATTGCCACGTCGCTTCGCTCCTCGCAAAGACGAGTCCTTCCGTCACATCGTGCTGCCTGTGCCCGTAGGTTATCGCGAGCTGCTTTTGCGAAGCGATCTCACGCCGTAAAGAATGGTAGGGCGAAATGTGGAGACCTAAAGGTCATATCCCTTGCTCAGTTTGCCCACAAGCGCTTACAGCGCCGGGGTGCTTCGCAAAATCGGCGAGAGCGGAGAATAAAGAATTTTGGAAATAGGAATTATCTCTGAATATGTGGCAAACTCCGTTCCCGTCAATTTACTTATTGCAAAGCCCCAATGTTGTACCGCTCAAAGTCGTTGTCTGTCAGATCTTATTTTTCTAACAATAAATCTGTTAATCGCAATTCTTTACCTCGACCAATCAGCAACCATCTCTTGTGTTTCATCATCGGTCAATTGAATAACCTCATTTGTTATTAAGTTCAGTATATAGAGGTCATAGTTACCGGTTGTATCAGATTGATAAAGAATCCACTGGCTATCTGGGGAAAAGGTGGCGGAAGAATTATCCGATGGATCTGTTGTAATTCTAAAGGTCGCTTTCTCTGCCAGATTATATAAATAAAGTTCAAGATTCCCATCGCGATCTGAATGGAATACAATACTTTCACCATTATTTGACCACTTGGGAAACCTGTTTGAAGAAGGGCCATTTGTAAGTTTCTGAACGTTTTTCCCATCGCTATCCATAATGAATATTTGCCAGCTTCCATCCCTGTTAGACATGAAAGTAATTTGGCTTCCATCAGGAGAATACCAAGGGTGGTAGGACTCTCCATAACCATTGGTTAGCTGTTTTACTTCAAAAGTAGACAAATCTATTTCGTAAATTTCAAGATCTGGATTATTCCCATACAAATAATTCACAATTGAGTGTCTATTAGAGGAAAAGGCCAATTTACTTCCATCTGGCGCCCAGGTAACTTGATAATCGACTAAATAATCACCAATATCTTTATTTCCTTGATACATAGGGACAGGCGATATTTTCTTAACATTGCTTCCATCAATATTCATAATAAACAATTCTGATTTATATCCATTATTGCTATTCTTTGAATAAGCAATTTTAAGCCCATCAGGTGATATTACTGGATAGTAGAAGTCATTAAATGGATCAATAGCTTCAGTTAATTGAGTTTCTGTCATGCTTGCTAGATCTAGCAAATATAAGTTGGCTGTTTGTTCTTCACTTTGATAATTACTAATTCGCTCAAAAACGATTTTTCCAAAACTGCCTCCTATTGGTGTGGGAGTCAATGTCGGTGTCGCTGTTGGCGAAGATGTGGGTGTAGGAGAAGATGTCGGTGTGTTGGTTGGTGTCTTTGTAGGTTCCAATGTTTCTGTGGGAGTCTCGGTGGGTAAAACGGTTGGGGTTGAAGTACATCCGGTTGATAGTAAAAGAAATGTCATGATTATCAAAATCATCGTATTATTCAATCGGCGTTTGTTTTTCCTAACAAAAACACTAATCTCTCTTCGTTGTCCACTCGTTGTAAAAAGAATGTTAGTTCCTTTAGTCGAATGTTTTTTTAATTTCGATACGTTTACTGTTTGTTCCCCTAAAAACTTGCGTCTGTTTGGCATTTCGCATCCTCCTAATAATTCAACTGATATTTTTGTAACATCCACAGAATCTTGCCTATCCAACCTCGCCAGTCTGTATCTAGTACCTTTCATCGATTACCTTTTGCCTGGTTGTGCGTTTTACATAACATCTGACAATTCCGAATCTCCGTTGCACCGCCTTTGCTCCATGCCGCAACGTGGTCCGCATCCATTTCACTTAATTTCCAAATCCTGGCTTTGTTCGCATCATGCCCAACAGCACATAGCGGACAGTTAGACTCGCCATTTGCTTCTGCTTCAGAGGTTTGGTTTTCATAAACTATTTTCTTGGTTGCTTCATCAAATACTCGTACATTGAGCAATTTTGTTTCGACTGAACCACCCAAAATATATTCAAATATGCCTTTTCGGTTTGTCACGTAAGGGTCACTATAAAGTTCTTGTACTTCTTTTGAAACCTTATCTGGGTTATAAGGGGTATTATGGTATTTTTCGTACAGTTGACCCCACTCAAGACCGCGCATTTCTCCTAATACATCGTCAAAAACACTTGAAATCCAATCAATGACCGTATTGAAATAAGTCTTTAACTCAGAAATATTGGTATCATAGCGATGTTTGCTCATATATTCGCCGATATTGCCTTTGCTGACCCATTCAAGAGCGCATTCAAGAAAATCCTGACGGTTGACATTTCCTCTGATGTAAGCACTCCATTTTTGAACATTAGCATTCTGACTGTTGCTGAATTCAGCCTTGGCAAGTGTTACAAAGGGTCCGGAATAAACAGCGTTAAGCAGTTCCTGGTCATTCAAAGGCACTCCAGCAATATTGACGGTTTTGAACCATTCTTTTATTTCACTTTCTGTACCTTCGCATTCATAAACCAGAAGTTTTGTGTTCAGGATTTTTGCCTGTTTGTCTACTGCAATACCGCTAAAATACTGCTGCATCCCATTCTCATCCAAAATTGCAAATTTATTAGTCACAAAACGCCCAAAACTGGTGATACGCTGTTGACCATCAAGCACCTCAAATTTATTCGTGCCAACCTTGTTGAAATAAATCAGACCTAATGGGTAACCCTTTAGCAGTGAATCGATCACTGCTACGTCTTTTTTGCCATCGGCATAGATGTAGTTTCGCTGATACTCCGGTTGGATCGTCAATTTGCCTGACAAGCCAAATAAGCCTTTACCTTCAAGTTCGTTGTAAACAAATCCGTCGCAAATTTCTCGCACTGTGATTTCTGTCTTAAGATTTGTGATCATTTATTAGTTTCCCTCCTGTGCCTTATGAATATTCGCTGATAAGCTGATTGGATAACTCTTCCATCTTTGTTGATAAAGTAATTCTTTCTGCCATCATTTCCTAATAAATTTGCATTTTCATTCGTCTTTCCACCTGACGATCCTGTTTTTTTTCCACTTTGGGTAACTTCCCAATAGTCATCATATTTTCTAGTGTCTGGTACTTCATCATGACAGCCCCTTTGAGTAGCACCAAGAATCTCAAATTGATCAGGACTGTATTTATCCAGGAAACTGATAGGTACACCCATGACACCATCATAGTCGCTTGGAATTGCATCAGTGAAAGGAACTTCTATGGCATCATAGTTGTCATAGCGATCATAAGTGGATTTACCTCTAATTTCCTTATGCTTGCTGAATTTCAGATTATCCGCCATTGTCATCAGAGGTAAAGGTTGATGACGTCTACCGTGATCGAGATTTGTAAACCAGCGAACCCCTTTTATTCGTAAGAATTTTCTGCCCTGATCATCAATTCTCCAACCAGCTGCAGTAATAGGGTAGTCGTCAGGCACCTGGAATTCTCTATCGCCACTGCTTATACTCGGTCCCAACCAAATTCTGTTTTCTTTGATTAAAGGGAAAACATCTTTATATGTTATTGCGTTCATGTTCCCTATGATGGAGAATTGTTTGTTAGACTCAATAATCCAAGCCAAAAACTCTCTGAACTTAGAAAAGGGCGGGTTAGTGATGATAATGTCAGCTTCATCACGTAGTTTCTTTATCTCCATGCTTCTAAAATCGCCATCTCCATCCAGGTAGTACCATTGAAGATCATCAATATTAATTTCGCGATCACCGGTTCGATCTTCAGTCAGCGTAAAAATCTTGCCTTTGGTTGTGGTCTTGACTTGATCAAACTGGGGATTGTTTTTTTCGAAAAGAGTTGGTTGGTAGAAACCCTGATAATTTTTACTCTCTGGCGCATAGCTGGTACTGATAAGTTTTTTCAAACCAAAGCGATCAAAGTTTTGGGCGAAATAGCGTGTAAAATTGCTCCACTCCGGGTCATCGCAGGGCAAGAGAACCGTTTTTCCCCGAAATACGTCCGGGTCATATTCCAGGTATGCATTCATTTCCTTTTCAATTACGTTGTATTGGGTATAGAACTCGTCCTTTTTTGCCTTTTTTGCTTCTGAGAGATTCTCGTTTGCCATGCGCTACCCCTTCGTTTGGGCATTAGTGAAAAATTACTTGTCTTACCTATAGTTTAAACCATAATTCCATTTAGTGCCATTTTTCGGCTTGGCGTTATGTCAGACGGCGAGATCGCTTCGCACTCAGAGAGTACTGCGTAAAAGAGCTCGCGATGACGGGAAGAAAGGCAATTCTTCGCAAAAAAGCTCAGAATAATTAGTGAAGCCGGCTTCAACCCCGCATGTAAAAACGCGGGGCAGGCACAGAAGCCGGCCTACGAAAAAACTTCTATCAACCGCTAGCTACCTGTGCTAAACCCAAGCTCTCAACGGATAATTTGTCCACCGTTTATGGCTGAAAACCACCTACCATAATCCTCATTTTCAAATTTAAACGTGGTTGAAAATGGTGTGTACCACACAATTTTTGCTGCATGTAAAGCTTTATTCTGTAGAACAATTTCTTCTTGTGATAGTCCTTTTCTGCTCCTCTTAATAATGTAGAGTCTAAGGATTAAAAACGTCAAGGAACTCACAATTATGCTTGTAATTATATTGATTGGATAACGTTGATCCCCTCGGAAGAGGCATATAACGCCAAACCAAACTAACATTGATACCAAAACTATAAGGCAAGAACCTTTGCGTTTATCTATCAAAGCTTTACATCTATCACACAATGGGAATTTTGTGCTGAGTGATGTAATAAGATGTGATTGAAATACATAGAAATCATGTTGAGTGTGATTTGATCCACAACAGACACAAATAGGTGGGACGGGATGAAAAAGTTTGTAAGGAATTCGTACGGTTATTGACACAACACATTCTCCAAGACTTACTTCAATTTGGTAGACCTTGAGAACTAGTACCCAAATTACAACTTATTAAGTTTACCATATCCCTTTTTTCCTCAGGATAAATCGGTTCAATATCTGATTAAGGGTGTGGTCAAGACTTGATAACTGCAGTTCTCAGGAGACACTCTCCCCTGCATGGTCCGCAGTCCTCTTCGAGGCTGGGATCTTCGACGGACCCTCTACTCTTGCGGGCACTTCGCCTCAAGGGAGGGCTATATACACTCTCTCACTTGACCCACATCGCTCTTTGAAGCTGGAATCCTTCTTTGGCCCGTGCCAGATACCTGATCAAAACCTGCAGATCGGCAAGCCGGAATTCACCTCAAATTCGATAAAAATTATTTCACAGTTAAAGTCGATTTGACAAGATTTACTAAGAAGATATAATCATATTCATGGAGTTGAATATAAAGCAATCGCCAACAGAGAATAAGGTGCCTTTCGAATCCCAGGTTTCGATTCTCAAAGCGTTGACCCATCCGGCAAGAATAGCCATCCTCCATATCCTACGGGATGGGGAACATTGTGTCTGCCATCTCTCTGCCTATCTGGGCTTCCGCCAGGCTTACATCTCACAACAGCTTTCGGTTTTGCGTGAAGCAGGGCTCATCCAGGATCGGCGGGATGGCTGGAATATATATTACCGTGTGGTGAATCCGCTAATTTTTGAAGTGTTGGATGCTGTTGAAGTAATGACTGACGAACAGATTTCATTCCCGCCTGCTTCTCAAAGCAATTGTGCCTGTCCGCATTGCAGCCCAAAAGATGAGACTGCAGGCTGACCCAATCTAAAATTTTTAGGAGATTTTTTAATGATAATTATCAAAGTTCTTGGTTCTGGCTGCAATAATTGTGTCCGTGTTGCTGCTAATGCCCATCAGGCTGTCGAAATGCTGGGCGTTGAGGCTGTCGTCGAGAAGGTGACAGACTATAACGAAATCCATAAATACCCGATCCTTGCCACACCAGGACTGGTCATCAATGAAAAACTGGTCTCTGCCGGCAGAATTCCCGAGCCTGCTGAAATAGCTGGTTGGCTAAAAGTCTGATCGAACAAGGCGGGTTCCTTTCAGAATCCGTTTTTTTCTGCCTGCAGGTTATGCAAACTATTGAATATTAAAGAAGGCAATTAAATGACAGATTATTTGGAAACACAAGTAGACAAATTCACATTCAAAGTTCCAACCGACCGCTACTATAACTCTTTTGGGGTTTGGGCGAAGGCAGAGGGGAACCACATACGCATCGGACTTTCCGATTACTTGCAGCAGTCCAGTGGAGACATTGCCTTTGCGGATGTCAGACCAACGGGAACCATCCTGGCGGTTGGAGATGAGGCTTCCGATATCGAGACCATTAAGGTGGACATTTCAATCCCCAGTCCGCTGGCTGGCAAGATCGTGCGGGTCAACCCCCTGATGGAGACCGAACCTGAAACGATCAACCAGGACCCTTACGGCGAGGGATGGCTGTGCGAAATTGAGCCTTTAGATTGGGAGAGTGACCTTAAAAACTTGATGGATCCGGATGCTTATTTTGCCCATATGAAGCAGCAGGCAGAGGAAGAAGTTAACAAGAATGAGTGAACCAAAGAGAGTGATCATCGTCCCATGCAGTGGGATTGGCAAGTCGTTTGGAACGGTCAGCCGAGTAGCTGCATACCAGGTTACCGAGGATGACAGGCCTGATAGAACCCAGTTAATTCCATTATCTCTTCTGGTGCTTGGCGATGAAGAGGCGCTGGCTGCTTTAGCCGAGAACCCTGCCATCACCATTGATGGTTGTCAGCTGGCTTGCGCGACCAAAATGGTACGTGAGTCTGGCGGGGAAGTCAGGAAGGAATTAGCAGTTTTAGAGTGTTTCCGACGCCATCGTGACCTTAAACCACAGGGCATCGGAGAGTTGAATGAGGGTGGCCAAAAGCTGGCCTCCGTGTTGGCAGAAGAAGTGGATGCCGCGGTTGACGCGCTGAACCAGGAAGGACCTGAAAATGCCTGAACTACCAAAGAAAAAGGTTGGTATTGTGGCCTGTTCGGGCGAAGAACTGGCGGAAGGTACCGTTTCCCGCCTGGCAGCGCTCAAGGTCCTCGAAAAAATGCGTCCCGAAGATACTGCCACCATTTGCCTGCCGCTATTTCTTGCCGGTGGGGAAGGTGACCGCGCTTTTGCCAAGTTTTATCCCACGATTACCATTGATGGCTGTGATAAACGCTGCGCCTACCGTGCTACGGAGAAGTATTCCAACAAACCAGCTGGGAGCATCGTGATCACGGACCTGATTGCCCAGCAAAACATGGCAAAGCCTGAAGGAAAGCGTAAGCTTGACACTGCCGGCGAACTGGCTGTCGAGGCGGTTGCCGAGCAGGCCGCCGGATTGGTCGATGAGTTGCTTGGCAGGCATTGGAGCCGTCGTGAAGGTGCCTTCACTCACTCCCAGTCAACTTCTGAAATACAGAAGGAAGTGACAGCGACCTGCTCGTGCGGTTCTGGAATACCAATCCAAACCTTTATTATTGATGACAAGAAAGTTACGCTGCTCGCTTTGCCTCTCATATATCAGAACTTTTATGAGCGTAAGCAGGCTCCTTCGGAGGAAGTGCTGAAGGACATTATGGAAATGGTCAAAATTTACAACGAAATTGAAGTCACTATGGAAACAGCCATAACCAAGGAGATTAACCAGGCATACCAGGCATACTGGCAGGAAAACGAGACACATCATGAGCAAAACTGAAGTTTTTAACACAACAGTCAATTGGACCGGGGAACACAGGGGGCATCTCGTCCTGGGTAACGGACCGGAGATGGATTTTTCTGCCCCACCAAATGCCCAGGGACATGCCGGCGTTTTCACTCCCGAGGATGGTTTCGTGGCTTCTGCAAACACTTGCGTCATGCTGATGTTCATCTGGGCAGTCGAGCGTTACAAGCTAAACTTGCTCTCCTATGAGTGTCGCGTCGAAGGCACCAAGCTGATTGAACTGGACAGGACGGAAATCTTCACCCATCTCCGCTTCTGGCCTGTTATCCGTATCTCAGCAGGGAAGGAAGACCCAGAGTTTGTACGTTCGCGCGCCTTGAGGGCGTTGCAGTCTGCGCAAAAATACAGCCTGATCGCCAATTCAGTGAAGTCCGAAATTATCATCGAACCCCAGATTGAAATTAGCTGATATCGAAAGGATGAATCGATGAACCCTCAAGGTTTGATTGAACAGCAAGTTGTGCCAAGGCCCGTTGTTTTGGATTCGGCACAAAAATTTTGCCAGGTGTTTATGGAAATTCCGCGATATAAAGCTTATGAGCAAGCTAATGCCGACCTGCGCGATGACGCCGACGCCCGCTTAGCGGCGCAAGCCTATAGTCAAAAGCTTGGCTCTCTGCGTATTCCGATAAAGCTGAAGACTGTGAGCGAAAAGGACAAACTCGAGTTGCAGAACTTGAAAGACGCTTACGATCAAACGCCTTCTGTGATTGCCTTTAACAAAGCGGATCAAGAATTGCGAGCCGTTGCGCAACAACTTGGCGACATCCTGTCACAGTCCATTGAAATGGATTTTGGCAACCGCTGCCGTCAACCCGACCCTTGCTGATAAGGAGAGATAATGACCAACCCAATGGATGAAATACCTGGCGAATTGCTGGATGTTACCCTTAAACTGGCAAATAACCTTGCCCAGTCCGAACCATTTATGCGTTTGAAAAAGGCAAACCGCAAGGTGGAAGCCGACCCACAAGCTGCCCAATTGCGGACAGAATTTTCACATCTGCAGATGAAAGTGCGTGCACAACAATACACTTCAGATTACTCGCAGGAGGATGTCATCCGGCTGCGCTCATTACAGGACTTGGTCTACAAAAATCAGGCGCTTAAAGAACAAGCAGCAGCACAGGAAGATGCCGTTAATTTATTGCGGGATGTAAACCAGCTGATAAGCGGGATTATCAAGATGGATTTTGGAGCTCTGACCAGGCGCGTCTCAGACGATTGAGTTCTGATTTCAAACCAGAAGTTGAAGAAAAAAGCAGATTTAAAAAAGGCCTGAGTTTACAGGTCTTTTTCGTTGCTTGGTAAAGGTGACCTTCTGTGTGTCCTCGCTAATGGATGAAATTCTAAAAGAATAAAAAAGAGACCCGTGAAGGTCTCTTGTAGGGCGGGTGGGGGTGTCAAGACCATGATTGTTTACACTTTGTTTGAGGTGATTGTTTACACTTTTTATCGATCAAACAGGTTCCCTTCAATCCTTGGATCACCATGGATCAAGTAGGCTTTTCTTGATGTGATCACGCGATCTTTCAGGTTTAATCTTCCAAACCTGAACTCCCGGTAGCATAGGAAAAATACATCTTTGTCACGTTCCGATTGTCTCAGTTCGATTTCTTTGCCTCCTAATGATTCGCTGAAGTAATATCCATGTCCTTGAAAAGTCAGATAGCCAGTGCTTTTTATCCTTCTCAGTTCATACTTTCCGGAATATCTCCACTGCTCAATTTCTTCCGTAAACACGGTGCTGCTGGGGCGATAATGGGCAGCTGGAACCTCCAGGCCCAGGGCATGGTGTGGACGGATGTTGTTGTAGAAATCCTGGTACTCCAGCCTGGTTCGCATGGCGTCCTGGATATCGCGTGGCAGGTAGTATTTCAGCCTTTCGGCCTTATAGGAACGGTTGAAGCGTTCCACCTTGCCCTGCGTTCTCGGTGTACCTGGCCTGATATGAATCGTCAGAATCCCATGCTCCATCAACCAGATCTCCAGACCACTTAGACCACTGCTTTGGGATGCGCCCCAGGGGTTGCCATTGTCGCATAGCAGGATCTTTGGCTGTCCGTTTTCCCTCATTACTCGTTCAAAACAGGCCTGTACCCCCGCTCTTTTCTCGTTGACGAGGGCATCTGCACACAGACAATAACGGCTGTGATCATCCAGAAGCGAAAGTGGATAACAGCGCTGCCCATCTCCCAAGGCAAAGTACCCCTTGAAGTCGGCTTGCCACATCTGGTTGGGCTCTTCGTGTTCAAAGCGCTTGATGGGGGTGGCCGCTGCACTGGCTTCAGGTGTGATCAACCCATTCCGTTTGAAAACAGCATTGATCGTGCTGTGACTGGGCAGGTTCTGTTTGCCTTCGTTTCCAAGGATTACTTTCAACTTCACCGCACCAATTCCCGGCTCGGCCTGTCTTCTTTCTACGATCAAGTCCTCCATTTCCTGGGGAATCTTGTTCTTCGGTGTGCCGAAGGTCCGGTGGCTGCGATCTTCGAGCCCGGCTCCTGTTTCAGCCCGTTTCAGCCATTTGTCACCTGTCGGTCGGCTGATCCCGTATTCCGTACACAAGAAACGCTTGCTCTTCTTGTGACATAGCACATCGTTTACAAATTCTTCTCTCAGCATTGCTTTGCTCTTTGCTTTCCAAGGCATGGCTACCTCCTGGTTTTCATGCCTTTTATACTAATCAAAGTTGTAAACAATCACCTCGGATACTTTGTAAATAATCATACCGGTCTATACACAACTATGCCCCCTCTCACACCAACGGACTTGCGGGTCCGCATCCGGCGGTTCATCAAGATAAACACAGTTCTTGATACCTCATTTTGACACTTTTCAGCCTCAAGTTACGAAAATACCCCTTGCTTAGGGCTTGGTTTATCACAGGACTGATTGACTGCTCCCTTCTTGCTCATACCACTTCGGAACACCTAGTTTTACCAGTTCTTTATAACGGGTCGTTCCTCTTTTCCAGCGTTTCCAGATCATTTGCCTCAGCCGTCGTCTTATCCATCCGTCCAGTCCTTCGTAATGTAGGATTGTCAAACGTATTGGACATTCAGTGATAAGAATTGAACAGGAGATAAGAACTTGAGTGGCCGCATCGGTATATTGTTAGTGCGCTGATTGTGTCTTCTCAGTAGTTACCCAGAATGAATCGTTTTTTTCTTGCCCAGAGTTTTCCGAGTGAAATCATCAGACGTGGATGATTAGCGGTCAAGCCGGTGATTTCAGAGGCCTGTCGTAGTGAGATCAAATCTTAAAGCCTTGGTTGATAGTTTTCCCAATTTTTTCCCATTTCTTGATTATAGTGTGATTGAATTGAGATGAGAAAACTTTAGCTGTTATAGTAGAAGTTAGATGAAACCAAAAATGCGAGGGTTTTCCGCCATAACTGATGTATTGAATATGCGCCAGACGAAATTCACAGAAAAGCCAATTTATTATGAGTTTCAATACTATGGCAATTACCTTGCTGAAAAACTAAATGACCAGCGGCACACATCCCTTTATATGAAACTGGCAAAAGAAACTGATCGAGCCATTTTAGAGCAAGCACTTGACTTCGTCCGCGGGGCAAAGCAAGTGAAGAATAAGGCAAGGTTGTTTATGTGGAATATAGAAAAGTTAAAGATAAACAAGTAATGGGTTCGTCATTCCACATTTGAAGGCATATCTTCAAATTGAATGGTCTGTATCAGCGCTTCAATGGCTTCGTCTAAGATTGCTTCAGTACAGAAAATGTTGTCCAAATCCTGATTTTTGAATTTCTTTGCAGTTAGCCAATTTTTTTGGATGTTTGCAGAAATAATGGGTGTTCGGGCTTCTTTTCTGTAGAGAAGATCAGTTGCATCTTTCAGGTTGACTTTTAGTTCTTGAAATAAGTAATAGAGGTCGTAAAAATCCCGATATCTTACTCTTTGAGAGGTAGCCCGGATTTTTTCGGCGCAGATTTCTCTTTCATCCATCACTAACGGAGTAGTTACAATTCCCCAGATATTTTTATATTCGATTTTCTTTCCAGGCAGGATCGCGTTTTGGAAACGGTCAATTTCAATTTTAATATGCACATTTTGACCAAGTAATCCTTCAAACCGAAGTTTTTCTATTTTGATCGTGAATTTAGATTGAAATTCCTTTGCAACTTTAAATACCCCGTTTGCTTCAATGGCGGATTGAATTTCATCCAGAGTAATGGTTTTGTCTATAGCGGTAAAATCCAGGTCTTCAGAAAACCGTTTTTGTGAAAGGTAGCAGTGATGAAGAGCTGTTCCGCCTTTGAAAATTAACCTGTCCTTTAGAGCTGAGCTGCAAATCAGATCCAAAGCAATTGCCAGAAAATAGTCTTTTTGGGCAATTGGCAAAGGGTAGCGCAGATTTTTGCGGTTGATGATCTCAAGCTGCTGTCTGCTGATTTTATTTTTTGACATATTGTTCAAAGAATTGGTCATAGTACAGTTTCCATTTATGATTGTATACTTTGTCTTGAGCATCACTGATCGAAGAAACACTTTTCCGGTTTGCCACAGAGAGCAGTAGTTGCTGCGACTCTATACCAGCGCAATCAAGTAAAAAACCGAAAATACGCCTTGTGGTGAGGTTCGACTTTAGCAAATATTGCATGAGTTTGTTCTGGTCAATCTCGTCTTGGTAGTCTAGCAGCTTTTCCAAAACGATGTCAGTTGAATAGGTGCTACGGTGAAACTGGATCAGGTCGATGAGCGCTTTTTCAAAACTGGCGATTTTTATTTCTTGCCCATCCATTTCATAAGTTTCCCAGCCATAGAAATATTTCGCCTGGGTAGTGGTGAATTGAAAAGTGTAATTTCCGATGCTTCTTGATTTGGTCTTTTCAAGTGAAACAGCTCTGATACCGCCCAGTAACTGATTGTAATAGCCGTGAAAATGGAGAGCAGATAAAAAGGAAATGTAAGCATTTTCGACCAGTAAATTAATGACTGCTCGATGATCGATGGCTAATATGCCCCTGGTACTGATGTCAGAGATGACATACAAGCCCCTTTTGATACGAGTCAGCCAACCATCGTTAACAAGTTTACTGATCCTTTTCCTGGTGTATTGAATATCTTTGTTGAACAGCTGATTCAGTTGGGAAAACTTAACTACAATGCCATATTGGGCAATAGCGTCTTCCAGAAGTTGAACTTCGTTTTCTACGAGTGCATTTCTTTTCATGTGAGGATAATACCATATAGAAGGTATTATTGCAACACAAAATGAAGTGTGTTTATTCTCTGTATTGTATTACTTTTTTAGCTACGGTGTGAATTTCGTTCCACTACATTTTGGGCAGGGAGGTAATGTATCGGTGTTATCATCTAATACAACCACTTGACCACACTTTATGCAAATATATGTACCTTTTCCTGGTTTTTCACCTGTTGTTGACATTAGTTACTCCTGTATTAAAATATTGCTAAGGAACCCGAAACTACTTATTACATAAAACTTCAAATTTTGGAAAAATATTATTAATAAAATTGTACTACAGTATTTTACTAGACAGGGACGCAGCCCATCAATTATATGTTCCAACAACCGATTCAATAAAAGTTTTTATCATCTATTAATAGATTATAGGATCGACATAGAAAGGATCACACCTGGAAGCCAGTAGTTATTGATTACTTGTTCCCTGGCGCAGTCTGGTGCTTACGTCACAAAACCACTATTGTGCGACGTCGAATAACAACTCTTCTATTTGCATTATAATAATTTTAGAAATAGTTATCTTTTCATTAAAGCAAAATTTGGGAGTTCATAAAAAATTAATCAGGATTTATTATGCTGAAAAAGATCATTGTTCATAATTACAGAATTTTCAAAGACCTTACGCTTGAGCTTGATGAGGAAATGAATATCATTGTTGGCGATAATGAAACTGGAAAATCAACCATTCTCGAAGCTATTGGTTTGGCTTTAACAAAGCGAATCAATGGTTGGTATATAGAGAATGAATTGTCACCATATTTTTTCAATGTAGCAGCAGTTCAAGAATATTTTGATAAAAACTCCCAGGGTCAAAATGTAGATTTACCAAATATATTTATTGAGTTGTATTTAAATCTCTCACCAGAATTTTCCCCTTTAAAAGGACGAAATAATTCTTCAAAAGAAGACTGTTGTGGAATTCGTTTGGAAATTTCCTTTGATGATGAATATGCGCAAGAATATGAAGAGTATTTAAATGCTAGAAAAGATAAAGAAGATCAAACAAAATTGATCCCAACTGAATATTATAAAGTTATTTGGAGATCATTCGCAGGTAATGCATTAACTGCTAGAAGTATTCCCATTGGATTATCTTCAATAGATGCAACCAATATTCGCTTACAAAGTGGAACAGATTTTTATCTTAGAGACTTCATTCGCACAAATTTAGATCCCAAGGAAAGGGTCGCATTATCTGTTGCTTACAGGAATCTTAAGGAAAGTTTTATAGGTGAGGCATCAATTGCAACAATAAATCAAGGATTGGATGGTAGCAAAGGGGATATTACTGACAAAAAATTGGCAATCGCTATTGATGTATCTCAAAGAACGAATTGGGAAGCAAACTTGATTCCCCATTTAGATGATTTACCATTTCAAATGATTGGAAAAGGTGAGCAATATTCTTTAAAAATAATGCTCGCATTAAGTAAAAATGCGGACGACACAAATGTTCTTCTAATTGAAGAGCCTGAAAATCATTTGTCATTTTCATCAATGCGAAGGTTATTGTCTCGGATTGAGGAAAAATCAAATGGAAAACAAATTATTATTACCACACATAGTTCTTATGTTCTTAACAAATTGGGGTTGAATAAATTAATTTTGTTATCAAAAGAGAAACAAACAAATCTACAAGAGCTCCCTTCCGATACTCAAAAATATTTCAAGAAGCTCTCCGGTTATGACACATTGCGATTAATTTTAGCAAAGAAAGCAATTCTTGTTGAAGGGCCATCTGATGAATTACTAGTACAACGGGCTTATTACAATGAATCAGGCAAACTTCCGATTGATGATGGAATTGATGTTATTAATGTAAGAGGTTTGTCGTTTAAGCGTTTTTTAGATATTGCTGTTTTGCTCTCACTAGACGTGGTGGTGGTTACTGATAATGACGGGGATTATCAAAGAAATATCGTTGATAAATATCATGACTTTCTTCAAAATGACTTAATCAAAATATGTGCTAGTTCTGATGACTCATTAGAAACTTTAGAAACACAAATAGTACACTGCAATGATGTAGGTAATTTAAATTCAATATTTGGTACTTCTCTTTCAACCTCTGAAGAAATGGTGAATTATATGAAAAATAACAAGACTGTATGTGCGTTAGAATTATTTGAAACGAAAACCGATTTTGAAATCCCCCTATATTTACAAGATGCAATCCAATAATCATGTGATCGTTGCCTGTGCAGGTGGTGGGAAAACAACCTGCATTATCGAAAGAGCTTTAGCGCAGCAAGAGGAGCGGGTCTTAATCACCACATATACGAATGAAAATTTATTTGAGATACGGAAGAAAATCATTGATTTACATGGATTCGTTCCGGAAAATCTGACTATAAATTCATGGTACACGATGTTGTTGCATGATTTTGTGCGTCCTTACCAAAAGATTCTTCTTCCTGAAGCCCATATACGATCAGTCGATTTTGTATCTACGCCTCCCAGGTTCGCCAGTAGAGATGATAATCCTAAAAGTTATTTTCTTAATAAAAATTTTGATATATATCGTGATAGAGTGTCCGACTTTGTTTTTCATTGTAATAATCAATCCAAAGGATTAATAATAAAACGACTTGAACAAATTTATGGACATATCTATATTGACGAAATGCAAGATCTTGCTGGGTGGGATTTTGATATTGTTGAGTTATTAATGGAGTCGTCTATTTTAATCACAATGGTTGGTGATCCAAGGCAAAACACTTTTCAAACAAACAATTCAATAAAGAATAAAGGTTTCACATTCCAAAGATGGGTTGAGAAGCTAAAGACTGAGAAAGGTTGTATTGAGGAACACAGGACCCAGTGCTACCGTTCAAACCAAGCCATTTGTAATTTTGCTGACGCACTGTATCCTGAATATCCAAGAACCTCATCATTTAGCCAAGATCACACAGGGCACGATGGAGTATTCTTTATCCCTGCAAATGACATTCACAGTTATATTGAAGAATTTAATCCTCAAATTCTAAGGCATAGTATTAAGTCAAACACATATGGATACGTGGCTTTAAATTTCGGCTTATCAAAAGGCAAAACATTTGATCGAGTATTAATAGTTCCTACAAAGCCTATTAAAGAATATCTACAATCAAAAGATCCGTCAGGATTACAACCGAGATCAAAATCTTTATTATATGTTGCAATCACAAGGGCAAAATTTAGTGTAGCTTTCATAATGGATTGAAGAGACAGATTCTCTGACCAATAGCATCTGACCTCAGCTTCTATTGGTCAGATGCAATAATGACAGGAAGAAAAAGAAAATCGGGAGTTAATAATGTCCACACAATCTGAAAAGTTAATTTCGCTACTAAAAAAACTTTTCCAAACCGATCAGGCTGAACTTGATTTTGGGATGTACAGGATCATCAACCAACGTCGGGATGAGATCAACCGCTTTTTAGAGGTAAAGTTGCTTCCCCAGATTAAGGATGCTTTTTCAACTTATCAATCTGTGGACACAAAAATATTGCAGAACGAATTAAAACAAGCAATGCGGCAGGTTGAGGATTTAGGTGTTGACCCTGAAACATCATCCAAAGTCAAAGGAATTCGCGAACAAATAGCGACTTATAGTGTAGATGTCAATGATCTGGAAAACCAGGTTTACTCCGCGCTTTACAACTTCTTCCGGCGTTATTATGACGAAGGTGATTTTATTTCTCAACGCCGCTACAAAGAAGGCGTATACGCCATTCCCTATGAAGGTGAAGAAGTCAAACTCCATTGGGCCAATCACGATCAGTACTACATTAAAACCAGTGAGTATTTTCGGGATTATTCATTCAAGTTACCCTCGGGTAAACGTGCCCATTTCAAGCTGGTGGAAGCCGATACCGAAAAGGATAATCGCAAAGAAATTGATGACAATAAACGCCGCTTCGTCCTGGCCGAGGAACCGCTGGCATGGCAGGATGGGGAAATGGTGATCCGCTTTGAGTTTCGCCCGGAAAAGGCGAATCAAACAAAGTGCAACGAAAAAACCCTGAAAACTATAAAGAAGTTGCGAACAGCACAAAACGAACAAGCACAAAAAGATGCCCTCACGGAATTATTCAATCCCAACCCAACGGAAGGCAACCCGGACCGCACCCTGCTGGAAAAGCACCTGGAAGACTACACCCGTCGTAACACACAGGATTATTTCATTCACAAAGACCTGGGGAAATTCTTGCGTCGTGAGCTGGATTTCTATATCAAGAATGAGATCATGCACCTCGACAATATTGAGAATGAAAGTGCGCCGCGGGTGGAAGAATACTTGAGCAAGATAAAAGTGATCCGCCAAATTGCCCATAAGATCATCGACTTCCTGGCACAGATTGAAGATTTCCAGAAAAAGCTATGGCTCAAGAAAAAATTCGTGGTGGAGACCCATTACTGCATCACCCTGGATCGCATTCCCGAGGAACTCTATCCGGAGATTGCTGTCAACAACGCCCAACGAAAAGAGTGGGTGCGTCTTTTTGCCATTGATGAAATTAAAAAAGATTCGACAAGTTTTACTTATAGCATGCCATTATCCATTGAATTTCTCAAAGCGAATCCTTTTCTAGTACTTGACACAAAATTCTTTGACCAGCAGTTCAAATATAAAATTTTGGCTAGCATTGAAGACATTGATGAATTTTTAAATGGATTACTCATCCATAGCGAAAATTTTCAAGCATTAAATCTATTACAGGGTCGTTATATAAATACAATCAATTGCATCTACATTGATCCTCCATATAATGCGAAGTCAAGTGAAATCCTATATAAAAACACATTTAAACATTCTGCGTGGTTGTCATTAATAGCTAATAGACTATCTTTAGGAGAACAATTATTGCAGAAAGATTTCGTTCATATAATTGCAGTTGACGAAGTTGAACAAGAAGTTTTAGGACAATTAATTAGTACAGAATTTCCTAATGACAAAAAAGTGTGCCTATCTATTGTTCATAATCCTAGAGGACAACAAGGCAAGAACATTTCTTATACTCATGATTTTGCATACTTTATCTATCCAAGTGATGAAAAAAAGTATATCCAAGACGTAGAACGTGCAGAAATCGACTCCCGAAATTTAAGAGATAGTGGAACAGAATCCAATAGGACTGATGCTGCAACATGTTTTTATCCTATATTTGTAGAAGAAGGAAAAATAGTAGGTATTGGAGAAGTTCCTGTGGATGATTTTCACCCAAGTAGCTCAAACGTAAAAAGGAGCGATGGAGTTCTTGAAGTATGGCCTTTAGACGATAAAGGGAATGAGAAAAAATGGAGATATTCAGTAAATTCAGTAACTGATATTTTTGGAAAATTAGAAGCTAAGAAGGGTCGAAAATCAATCCAAATATACTTTAATCAGGACATGGGAACAGTAAAGTCTCTTTGGAATGAAGCAAAGTATGACGCAAGTGAATATGGCACAAAGGTTTTGCAAAGTATTTTAGGTGCTGAAAGTTCTAAAATGTTTTCATATCCAAAATCAATTTTTACCGTTATGGATTCTTTGAAAGCTAGTGATTCTTATCAGGAAAATGGAATATTCTTAGATTACTTTGCAGGATCAGGAACAACCGGACACGCAGTAATCAACTTAAATCGAAAAGATGGAAGATCACGCAAATACATACTGGTTGAAATGGGGCAATATTTTGAAACTGTTTTAAAACCACGAATACAAAAAATAATATATTCTGAAGATTGGAGAGATGGTAAACCGGTTTCCAGGAAGGGCTCCAGCCACGCATTCAAATATTTGCGACTAGAATCATTCGAAGACACTCTCAATAATCTCGCATTGAAGCGACCCGAAACAGCCCGAACAACACTGCTGGACGAAACTGCATTTGGTGAAGATTACCTCCTACACTACATGCTGGACTTCGAAAGTCAGGGTAGCCTACTTGACCTGGAGCGCTTTGAAACGCCGTTCGACTACCAACTACAAATTGCCAGCAGTACAGTGGGCGAAACTGAGGCAACGCCTGTTGACCTGGTCGAAACATTCAATTACCTGCTTGGCCTCCACGTGCAAAGCATTCGTAAAATTGAGGATGCAGTAGTCGTACGCGGCACAACCCGCGACGAAAAACAGGTATTGGTCATCTGGCGGACAGTTTCAGAAATGGACAATGACCAACTGAACGACTTTTTCAAAACAAATCTAACTGATGAGAGCCAGGAAATCACGGATATATATGTCAATGGCGATAATAATCTTGCCAATATTCGTCCGGCCGATCAGCATTGGAATGTACACTTGACGGAAGAGAGTTTCCACCGATTGATGTTTGAAGGTATAGGGAGTTAATGATTTGATGACACCTGCAAACACAAAAGCAACTCTTTTCGAAAAAAAGCTTGTTCTCACACAATGGGCACTGTCCGTGCTGAAAGTAAGTAGCTTCGCAGAAATCCAACACTGGCTGAATGATGATGCTCTGGAAGGCTTGAACGAAGAAAACGTCACTCATTTCAATGAAGCGCTTTTGGCGCATTGGGGCAGGCGTACACGTGTAAACAAAAACGATTTGCTGCGTTATGATAATAATATCGTCTATCACTGGCAGCGCATCACGGACAAACGAAACATCAGCGAAGGTCGGACGTTGCAACTCAAATACTTCCAGTATATAGCCCTGCTCTTCACTGAAATTTACCTGGATAGTTTTTTTCGAGATCCAGATGCGTTGCTTGCTGAGATCAACTCGGTGATCGACACTTTTAATCGCGACAAGCCGGATAAAGACAGAGTGGAAACCTTTGAAACGAGCCAACTCAACAAAATAGCTTTCTGGATGGCAACCGGCAGCGGTAAAACATTAATTATGCACTGTAATGTGTTGCAGTACAAACACTATCTGGAAAAACATCGTAGGGAAAATGAGGTTGACCGTGTGATCCTACTCACCCCCAACGAGGGGTTATCCGAGCAGCACCGCAAGGAATTCGAACTCTCAGACATCGAAGCAGGGATTTTCTCCAAGCAAGGATTGGGAAGTTTTATCAACCAGGAACGCATTGAAATTATCGATATTCATAAGCTGGCGGACTCTGGCGGCGACAAAACCGTGGATGTAGCTGCTTTTGAAGGTCGTAACCTGGTTCTTGTTGATGAAGGGCATTCCGGAGCCAGCAGCGGGAGCGATGGAGCCTGGATGTCCCGCCGCAATGCCCTCTGTGAAAATGGATTTTCTTTTGAATATTCCGCCACTTTTGGCCAGGCGGTCAAATCAAGTGAACATCTGACTCAAGTATATGCAAAAAGTATTTTGTTTGACTATTCCTACCGCTTCTTTTATGAAGATGGATACGGTAAAGAATATCGCATTCTCAACATGGAAGATGACACCCAGGAAGACAAACGTTATCGTTATTTGAGTGCTTGTTTGCTGACTTTTTACCAGCAGCAAAAGGTGTACGAACAGCAGCCTGCGGATATGCTGGCATATCTAATCGAAAAGCCCTTATGGGTATTCGTCGGCGGCAGCGTAACAGCGGTTTATCAGAGAAATAAACGCAAAGTCTCGGACGTCCTCGATGTTATCCTATTCCTGGCAGAATTCACTCACCCAAATAACCAGGAGAAGAACATAGCGATCATTGACCAATTCCTTAAAGGGAAGGCTGGTTTGTTGGGTGACCAGGACAATGATATTTTTGAAAGAAGTTTTGAATACTTGGCCAATCTTCGGATGTCAGCGATACAGGTTTTTGAAGATATCCTTAAGGTCTTGTTTAATAGTGGAAGCTCTGGCCGCTTATTTGTCGAAGAACTCAAAGGAAGCGAAGGGGAAATCGGTCTAAAAGTAGGTGAAAATGAATACTTTGGCCTGGTCAGCGTTGGGGATTCCAGAGCCTTATGCAGGCTGGCCGAGGAACAAGAAGAAGTGATTGTCACTGAACAACCGCTTTCCACATCATTGTTTCACGCACTCGATGAACAAGATTCCAAAATCAATATCCTGATCGGTTCGCGTAAATTCATGGAGGGATGGAATAGCTGGCGCGTCTCCACAATGGGGTTGATGAACATAGGACGTGGAGAAGGCACGCAAATCATCCAGCTCTTTGGGCGCGGGGTGCGCCTCAAGGGGCAGGACTTCAGCCTCAAACGCAGTACCGCTTTCAACGACCAACCACCTCGGTATGTCCCGCTGGTGGAAACACTGAATGTCTTCGGCGTGCGCGCCGATTACATGCGTCAATTTGAAGAGTATTTGGCGGAAGAAGGTCTTTCTACTGAAACACAAAGATTTGATTTTGTCATGCCCGTTATCCCTAATTTGGGCAAAAAGAAGCTCAAAGTTATCAAGGTCAAGTCAGGCATGGATTTCAAACAGCAGGGTGAAAAGCCTATGTTGGAATTGCCTGATGACCAACTTAAACGCAAACCAGTAACAATGAATTGGTACCCGCATGTACAAGCGATTTCAAGCCTAAGTGTAGATGACATTGCTGCCAACTTGAATCAGGATAGGTTTACTGAGCAGCATATTGCTTTTTTGAATCTGGACCAAATTTACTTTGCATTGCAAGAATTCAAAGCAGATCGCCGCTGGTATGATCTCAATATCTCACGAGAAAACCTGCGAGACTTATTGCTGGATGGCTCCTGGTATCAGCTTTTTATCCCAGTTGATGATATGGCATTTATGAACTTTGAACAGGTATTTCGCTGGCAGGAAATCGCCATTGCGTTGCTCAAGAAGTATATGGATCGCTTTTACAAATATAAAAAAGCTGAGTGGGAAAGTAATTACCTTGAATACCGTGAGCTCACTCTGGATGATCCGAATTTCATCTCTGAATATCACATCTTGGTTGAGCAGTCGCGTACCGAAATCGTAAACACATTGGAAAAGATCAAACAAGCCGTTGAAAGTGGTAATTTCCAGCCCATCGAATATCAGCGCATGTCAGCCATCATGTTTGAACGGCACCTTTACCAACCTCTGCTTTATCTAGGGCCCGGGATGGATATTGAGATAAAACCGGTCGCGCTCAACGAAGGTGAGAAAACCTTTGTGGAAGATTTGAAGATCTTTTACGATAAAAACCCTGCAATCTTTGAGGAAAAGGAATTGTACTTACTGCGTAATCGAAGCCGAGGTAGCGGGGTCGGTTTCTTTGAGGCTGGAAATTTTTACCCAGATTTCATCATGTGGATTGTAAATGAGAATATTCAATATGTCACTTTTATTGATCCAAAAGGTATTGGGCATGTAGGGATAAACGATCCAAAAGTGAACTTTTATCAGACTATAAAATCTCTAGAAGCGGATATGAACGATTCCAATGTAATCCTCAACTCGTTCATCATTTCAAACACCCGCTTTAGCGATTTGCCTGTTCAAGGCAGCCGTGAAGATTGGGAGTCGAAGAACGTGTTGTTCCAATTAGAAGATAATGAAAAGTATATTGGAAAGATGATAAGTAGAGTTTGGGATTGATGATTATGGACTTTAAAAAGACAAGTAGAATACCAGTCCTTTCAAGGCAAGATAGAAATGTCCTGTATGGCTTGTCTGTCATCGAATTCCATCACGTTTCCCTTATACTATTAATATCCCTAAGGGTCTAGAAAAGTTTGAAATCCGTTCAAGTCTCCTTTTAGACATCCCCTCTGTGTTTTCTAAGGCAAGTTACTTTAACTAAGAGCTCCAGAGAATTAGCTGAAATACAATCATATCAATGACCTTGTTCCTAGTAGTATAGTCAAGATACTGAACATAGCAGACGGACTACAACAAGAATTGATCGAACGGTTCTTTAGACTGACCGTCCCATCCGAAGAAACTAATTGATAATAAGTGTAACATTTTTCCTAGACGAGTTTCTGGGGAAAGTCAAAATCTTGACATGGATTTAACATATAATTTTGTATACTGAAACCAAAGGAGCCTCCTTGGGAACTATTCGAAAAAAAATGAGAGGATAATATGTCGGAAAAAGTAAGAATTTTGACATCTTGCCATAGGGACTGACCGTGAGAATTCTAATCATAGAAGACGAGGAGGACATCGCAAACGCGATTGCTATTAAGTTAAGGCAAGAGGGTTATGCCGTGGATTTATCCTTTGATGGCGAACAAGGTTTATATACCAGCCTCTCGATGGACTACGATTTGGTTATTCTTGATCTAAATTTACCGCTTGTGGATGGACTTGAACTTTGCCAACAACTTCGGGCAATTAAGCCAGCAATATTCATCCTGATCTTGACTGCAAGAGCGGACATGGATGATATTGTGCAGGGTTTGGACAGAGGCGCCGATGATTACCTGGCTAAGCCATTTCACATGAAAGAACTTACCGCCCGCATTCGTAGTTTATTAAGAAGGGATTTGCGCGTACGGGAGCCCATTATCAAAGTCCGTGATCTTCAACTGGATCCAGCTGCAAGAAGTGTGCTGAAAGGCACAGAACATTTGAAATTGAGCGCAAAAGAATATGCTCTTTTGGAATATCTTATGCGTCATCCAGGGGAAGTGATTAGCCAAACAGAAATCATTGACCATATTTGGGATGACGATGTGGATTTGTTTAGAGTTTCTGTTCGGGTTCATATCCATACCCTACGCACCAAACTTGGGCAATCAGACTCAGGGAGGCCATATATTGAGACCTTAATCGGGCAAGGCTATCGATTAATGGATACAGTCTGATTTATGGTTAGGAGGAAAAATGACTGGTAAATCCTTCTCGTCTTCACTAACAATTCGAAAACGGTTGATGCTATGGACGTTAGGCTTGGTATTAATACTTGGCATCATCCAAGTTATCCTTTTTAGCAGTCTTTCAATTATCAATATTCCCCAGACCATTCAGGAAGTAATCATGCAGCCTACCCTTGTTGGTATGAGCAAACCGGAAGTGGTCAATACTCCTGCCAGTAGTGTTGGACAAGCACAAAGCATAGTCGGTGCTGACCAAATCCAAAAAGCAGTGCAACGTCAGGTCATTAGAATAGCTATTGTTACGACCTTAGTTTTCTTGGGAATAGGGATATTGGGAGCGTTAAAAGTCAGCCAACAAGCATTGGAACCAGTTCTGAGGTTGAGTAAGGAAGTTTCTGAAGTAGATGAAACGACTTTGTCTAAGAGGGTAACATCAGTCGGTGCTGATGATGAGTTATTGGTGATGACCACATCGATAAATCGCACTCTAGACAGGCTTGAAACAGCATTTCAGACTCAAGAACAATTTGTTTTAGACGCTGCCCATGAATTGCGAACGCCCTTAAGTATCATACGATCTAGCTTCGAAGTGCTAGAGAATTTGCCCCAAGACGCTGAAGCAGAACGTGCGGGATTATCCGCATCACTCAATCGGAATGTGGAGCGGATGGAAGTCCTAGTGGAGGATTTACTCTTTTTGGCAAAAGGTGAGAATCAATACGCATCCGAATCAATTAATCTTGCAGAGATCATCGGTGAAATTTGTCTGGATTTGCAAACCCTTGCTAAAGTGAATGAGGTTTCATTTAATTTTCAAACAACTGAAAACATAGCTTTTAAAGGAAATAGTGTTTTGATTGACCGTTTATTCAGAAATCTTATTGTTAACGCTATCCAGTATAGCAACAAGGGTGGAACTGTAAGTATTTCTATCGATCGAAGCTTATATGAAGGGAAAGTGAGCATCGCAGATAATGGTGTGGGCATTCATCCAGATGAGCTTCCCTTCATTTTTGACCGATTCTATCGTTGTGATCAGAGCAGAAGCCGCGCGAAAGGGGGGAGCGGATTAGGTCTTTCCATCGTAAAACATATCGCCAATTTGTACAAAGCTACTGTTGTAGTTCAAAGCCAACCAGGTGAGGGAAGCACATTTATTGTTTCGCTCCCAATTTCTGATTGATCCAAAAACTTACACTCACTTAACATCTGATTTGTTATCCTGATGATGAGGAATTCACCTCAATAATCAAAAGGAGACAAAAATGTTTAAAACTAAAAATGTCATATTGGTTCTTGTGATCATTTTGATTGGCGCTTCGATGACTGTAGCAGCAATAAAAGTGGCTTCACAAGAAGGTTTGAATTGTCCGGAGGGGTATACTGTGGAACAACTGCTTGAGCCAATCCGAGAAGGTGAAACGGGCTCACGAGTTTTATCACAAGAGTGTGTTCCGTCAAATCGAGAAGGGGGCATGACGCTTCTAGAGCCATTGGACCCGAACGCACCTGCTCCGTTACCCGAATGGACAAATCAGGGAGAAGATGTGAATGGGATCGTGGAAGGTCCAAGCAAAGCAACCAATTATCGCTGCGTAACCCTTCTTGACCCAATCAAGGAAGAAGAAGACGGATCCAAGGTTCTGGGAGAAGTATGTTCTGAGGGAGATATAACCGAAATTAACGGATATTCTCTCCAATCAAATTACCTGGTTGCGAAGTTCTATAACTACACCAACTATGGAGGTTTTGAACAAGAGTATTACGGTTCTATCCCCTGTTCGCCTGGTGTAAGTTATGGAGTGAACCAGCTGCCATCTACGCTTGACAATAAGTATGAATCTGGGAAAGCATATTCCAGTTGTGACCAAATCGAGGTGTTCGACTTTGCGAATCATGAAGGGGCTACCTACGCATGCGGTGCAAGTTGTTCAAGCTTCTATGCGTTGAACAATAATGTTACTTCGTGGAGGGTGAAGGACTAAGACCTAATAAAGGTTAAATATTGAATGAAGTCGGGCACTCCCTCGACTTCATTCAATTTGTGTAAATTGCCACAAATACGATTCGATACTCTATAAATCGTCAGTGTAACGAATTTTCTGTAAATTAACAAAAAGAGTAGATCACGGTATCCTTTCATCAGTTTAGCGAACCAAGAAAGGAAAAGGACCATGATCTACACAACTGATTTTACAACAACTGGAGAGACACTTCGCATACCAAAAGAATATTTGGAACTATTGACCGAACAAGGATTGGAGGGATTACCTGAGTTGATCAGAGTAGTGGTGAATGAAGCCATGCGGATTGAGCGGGAGCACTATTTGCAAGCCAGGCCATATGAGCGCAATGTGCACAGACAGGGACATGCTAATGGTTACAAACCGAAAACGGTCAAGACCAGAGTGGGTGAGGTCACCTTTGAAGTCCCACAGGTACGTGAAGGCGGTTTTTACCCCAATGCGCTGGAAAAAGGCATTCGCAGTGAACGCGCTTTGCTGATGACACTGGCAGAGATGTATGTACAGGGAGTTTCCACACGCAAAGTAGCCGCCATCACAGAGCAACTGTGCGGCACCCAGGTCAGTGCCAGTCAGGTTAGCAGAGCCACACAAACTTTGGATGAAGAACTGGAAGCCTGGCGCAACCGCCCTTTGGGAGAGATTGTCTATCTCTATCTGGACGCACGCTATGAGAAGGTGAGACAAGCAGGTAATGTCAGGGACGCAGCCATTTTGATGGCCACTGGCGTGAAAAGAGATGGAAAAAGGTCTGTTTTGGGCATCTCAGTATCGCTCAGTGAAGCAGAAGCACATTGGCGTTCATTTCTGGAAGGATTGGTCAAACGTGGATTGGAGGGTGTTCAATTAATCATCAGCGATGATCACGCGGGCATGGCGGCAGCACGCAAAGCCATCTTCAGTGGTATTCCCTGGCAGAGGTGCCAGTTTCACCTGCAGCAGAATGCCCAATCTTATGTACCTAAGGTTGGTCTGCGAACAGAAGTGGCTAAAGATATCCGTACAATTTTTGATGCCCAGGACAGAGACACGGCTGAGAGCCACCTCAAAGACGCAGTCAAAAAATACGCCCGGATTGCGCCTAGGCTGGCAGATTGGATGGAGGTCAACCTTCCCAAAGGATTCTCGGTGTTTGCATTTCCACGTTTTCATCAGAAAAGATTGCGAACATCCAACACCCTTGAACGGCTCAGTCAGGAAATCAAGCGGCGTACCAGGGTTGTGCGGGTCTTCCCCAATGAAGACGCGTGTCTGCGGCTTGTCTCAGCGCTGCTGATGGAGTTTAGTGAGGATTGGGAATTTGGTAAGATCTATTTGAATGTGGAGAACACTTAGGCTATTATTACCGGAAAGGGTCCGTGACTATTTTACAGAAAATCTACCACCAATCTGTTGTTCTCTATTAACATAGACGAAATTCCTTCATAAGTGTTTCATATGAATTAGATTTCAAGCGAGTGATTGCGAGAACAATAATACTTTTCCCTTAATAACCTTACATGTGCCGTATCCCTCTGCCTTACTTTCAACAACATCAAGCGCTTACATTCCTCAAATAACGCACTAAGGGTTATAAGGAAGGCTTACATACAGTTGCCGAGGGAAAACGCAAGGCACTCACTGCTTTCTATGCCGATGTGAATGCCTATATGCAGGAGAGCAGGCTTCAAATGAACCTCAGCTCAAATTCTCAAATGCTTGAGTTCCCTCAGTTATCCAGCTACAGCCCTGAGAAAGTTACTGAAAAGGATCTCGACCATGATTGCTCACTGGAAAGCGTGGATATCGAGGACCATGATAGCCGGGTGCAGGTGACTCACCATCTGGACAAGCGAGATGGTGTTACCGAGAAGCAATCCATCC
>ENA-UOOM01000509-UOOM01000509.1-fermentation-metagenome-genome-assembly--contig:-NODE-509-length-43864-cov-19.648086_pt1 | contig 43864 bp, 37 predicted proteins | sample MGYA00245781_ERZ724031 | MGnify/ENA primary metagenome ERZ724031 (study PRJEB28704, sample SAMN03018317) | fermentation metagenome | biome: anthropogenic terrestrial biome; feature: soil; material... | reverse complement strand
ATCGTTAATATAAAATGACATACGAAGAAAAAAACGGAAAACCTATTAAAATAGAATTCAAAGAATTCGATCTGAAAGCTTTGGAAAAATCGTGGGAATGGCTGAATGATCCACAGATAAAAGAACTCACCATAACCCCGGATTTCGATAAAGAGTCTCAAAGAAAATGGTTTGAAAGTTTAAAAAACAAAACTGATTATTTTATTAGAACGATGGAACACAACGGCAATCCGATAGGTGTAGCCGGAATAAAGAAAATAACCGAAACCGACGGCGAATTCTTTGGTTATATAGGTAATAAAGACTATTGGGGTAAAAAAGCAGGTGTACAAATGATGAAATATTTAATAGATTATGCCATATCAAGAAACCTTAAATCAATCTATGGTATAATGTTAAAGACAAACACCAGAATTTATGGATTGTGCAAAAAGCTCGGCTTCAAAGTAGAAAAAGACATTGATAACAAGACGATTATGATGAGACTTAATTTTAACTCGATCGGTAAAACTCCCGGATTATAATGTTAGGCTTGTGACCGGTTGCAAATTAACAATGTAATTTTAATAGTCAAAGGGGAGCTATTTCTTAAAGTTGCCACATGTGTTTTTCAATATCTGCACAACCATTTTTTTTAAATGTAATCTTTTCTTTCAGTAGTAGATTTCTCTGTTCTTGCCAAAAGGGAACCAGTCTTCCTTTACTGTTCACTACTCTATGACAGGGTAAGTTTAATTCTCTGGGAACAACTTTCAATGCATTACCAACCATGCGGGAGTATTCCGGTCTTCCAATCAGATGCGCAATTTGTCCGTATGTTGTTATCTGTCCACATGGAATTTCTTTCACAATGTCATAAACTTCCCCGTAAAACTTTTCCTTATCTACTTTCATTAAATACCAGAAAAAACAACACAATTATAACAATTAAAACAACAAACAGCTAAGTTCCGGAATAGCTATAACAATGATTATCAAAAATAAAATTCCCATTTCATTTGTTATCGGATCATTTGAAACATACTCTGCCGGCTCTCTATCCTTTGGTGGGAAAAAACCTCGTTGAGTACTGTCCAAAAATTCTTCGTAATATTATCATTTACATTGTATAACAATACTATTCTCGATTAAGTTTACTAATTTTTCATTGTTCGCCAATGACATCAATTAAAAAAGAAAGTTATCAGTAACTGTTTTTATTTTTCTTATGAAGTGTTTTTCAGCCATTTCCTCATGGATAATATTCAAAACAGTTTCTAATTTTTATGTTAATATTTTCAACTATTTCCCGGATGATGTGTTAGATAAGTAGAATATTGAAAATTAAAGAATTAATTTAAAATATTCAAAAATTATTATATTAAAAGTTACAGCTATGGAAGAGATTGTTAAAGTGTTGTCAACCGAACATCTAACACACGATGTGTTAAGATTGGTCATTGAAAAGCCTGCCGGCATAAGCTTTGTTCCGGGACAAGCCACAGAAGTTTCGATAAATAAAGAAGGATGGGAAAAGAAAAGAAGGCCCTTCACATTTACTTCTTTGCAGGATGATGACTTTTTGGAATTTATCATCAAAACATACCCGTCACACAACGGTGTTACAAATGAATTACTAAGCGTAAAACCGGGAGATGAATTAATTATTCGCAATATTTTTGGAAAAATAAATTACAAAGGCGAAGGTATATTTATTGCCGGAGGTGCCGGAATTACACCATTTATTGCAATCCTGAGAGAATTGGAAGAAAAGAATAAAATAGGGAACAACAAACTTATTTTTGCCAACAAAACAAAAGAAGATATTATTCTGGAAAACAAGTTCAATAAACTTTTAGGCAAAAACTTTATTAACGTGCTTTCAGAAGAAACACTTCCCCAATACGAACATGGATATATTTCGTCAGAACTAATTAAAAAAAACACAGACTCATCCACCAGGTACTATTATTTATGTGGCCCAAAACCAATGTTGAAAGCAATTGAAGAACATTTCTCAACATTAGGTATTGCACCAGAGTTCATCGTAAAGGAGGTTTTTTAGTTACACTACTAAAATGGATGAATTGTTACGTGAAATACGAAGCTGCAAGGTATGCGAAAAATATCTGCCACTTGGGCCCAAACCAATATTGACAGCTAGTTCTAAAAGCAGAATCGTAGTTATCGCTCAGGCTCCCGGAAGAATAGTACACGAAACAGGAGTTCCATGGAACGATAAAAGCGGAGACAATCTGCGCAAGTGGATGGGCGTGGACCGCTCCGCATTTTACGATCCTAATAAATTTGCCTTGATGCCGATGGGCTTTTGTTATCCCGGAAGAGGAAAATCGGGAGATTTGCCTCCACGACCCGAATGTGCCCCATTATGGCACGTAAGGTTATTAAATTTGATGACGGACGTGAGGCTTGTTTTGCTTATCGGTCAATACGCTCAAAAGTATTATCTGCGCGAAACCAGTAAAGGGACATTAACAGAAACCATCTATCATTTTGAGGAATATTTACCCAACTATTTTCCACTGCCGCATCCATCTCCCCGCAACAATATATGGCAGGCAAATAACAGATGGTTTGCGGAGAAGGTGCTGCCCGAACTCAAAATAAGAGTTAAAGCTGCTTTGATTTAATTGTAAACTCCGAAGATTAACTAATTTTGTTGGCATTGTTTTTGTTATTATAGTAAATAAAAAACTATATTTGTAATCAACTTAGAAGATAAGGAAGTTAATAAATGGATAACAATTTTTCTCAACGAGTCAGAGACATCATGGCCTACAGCCGTGAGGAAGCCGAAAGACTCCAAAATAATTATATCGGCCCCGAACACTTGATGCTTGCCATTCTTCGTGACGGCGAAGGGATGGCTATACAAGTGCTTCAGGATTTTGATGTCGACATAAAACATCTAAAAAATTATATCGACGATAGATTTCGTCAAATTCAAGAACCATACGACGGAACCCGTGAACTGGTTATCAATAAAAGTACAGAAAAGGCGCTCAAGATGAGCATCCTTGAAGCAAGACTCACAAAAAGTGTTGAAACCAATTCTGAACACATTTTATTAGCATTACTGAAAGAAAAAAATACACCTATTCACGACATTTTGGCACAATTTCAACTCGATTATTCCAGTACATTCTTATATGTAAAAAGCATAATTGATGCACGTGCCGAAGGCAATGCGGATTCCCCGACAATGGGACCGAACTTTACCGATGACGATGATGAACAAGCCGGAGGAAAATCATCTTTCAACCCGGGTGGACAGCAAGGCGGTCAGGCTCAGGCTAAGAATCCTGCTTCTGACACACCTGTTCTCGATAATTTCGGAACCGATATCACCCGTGCGGCAATGGAAAACCGTCTCGACCCTGTTGTTGGTCGTGAAAAAGAGATCGAGCGTATTGCTCAAATATTGAGTCGCCGCAAGAAAAACAATCCGGTATTGATCGGTGATCCCGGTGTTGGAAAATCAGCTATCGTGGATGGGCTGGCGCTACGCATCGTGCAGAAAAAAGTTTCTCGTGCAATGTTCGATAAGCGCGTTGTAGCACTCGATATGGCATCTATAGTTGCCGGCACTAAATACAGAGGACAATTCGAAGAACGCATTAAGGCTATTTTAAACGAGTTGTCTAAAAATCCGAATATCATTCTTTTCATTGACGAAATTCACACCATCGTGGGCGCCGGAGGCGCTGCCGGATCACTGGATGCGGCTAATATGCTGAAACCTGCGCTGGCACGTGGTGAAATTCAATGCATTGGCGCTACAACTCTGGACGAGTATCGTAAAAATATTGAGAAAGATGGAGCATTGGAGCGTCGTTTCCAGAAAGTTATCGTGGATGCTACCACTCCTGAAGAAACATTGCAAATTCTACGGAATATCAAGGAAAGATACGAAGATCATCATAACGTACGTTACACCGACGAAGCGCTTGAAGCGTGTGTGAAATTGACCGAAAGATATGTATCCGACCGCACATTTCCCGATAAGGCCATCGATGCCCTAGATGAATCGGGTGCACGCGTTCATATTTCCAACATATCCATTCCGAAAGTCATTGAGGAAATGGAGGAAGAACTGAAAACGGTGGAACAAATGAAAAACGATGCCGTAAAGGCTCAAAAATATGAACTGGCCGCAAGTTATCGAGACAAGCAACGTCAGTTGTTGTTAGCTCTCGAAGCCGAAGAACAGTGCTGGCAAAAGGAAATAAAGGAAAAACCGGAAATCGTTGACGAAGAAAAAATTGCGGAAGTAGTGGCTATGATTTCGGGAGTCCCCGTACAGAGAATTGCTCAGGCCGAAGGCCAGCGTCTGCTGGAAATGAAAGACGACTTAAAGGCGCAGGTTATCGGTCAGGACGAAGCAGTAGAAAAAATTGCGAAGGCTATTCAACGAAATCGCGTAGGACTGAAAGACCCCAACAAACCCATCGGCACATTTATGTTTTTGGGACCCACCGGAGTCGGTAAAACTCACCTGGCAAAAAAACTGGCAGAATTCTTATTCGATTCTCACGAAAACCTGATTCGTATCGATATGAGCGAATACATGGAAAAATTCAACGTGTCACGCCTTGTGGGAGCACCTCCGGGATACGTGGGTTACGAAGAAGGCGGACAACTGACCGAAAAAGTACGTCGCCGCCCCTACTCCGTTGTGTTGCTTGACGAGATAGAAAAAGCGCATCCCGATGTGTTTAATATTCTGCTTCAAATTCTGGACGAAGGTCATATTACAGACAGTCTGGGACGCAGAATTGATTTCAAGAACACCATATTGATCATGACATCCAATATCGGTACACGTCAGTTAAAAGATTTCGGACGCGGAATCGGGTTCAGCACCAATCTCGATGTAACTGATAACGAATATTCACGAAGCGTTATTCAAAAAGCGTTAAACAAAGCTTTTGCACCGGAATTTCTGAATCGTGTGGATGATATTGTGATGTTCGACCAGCTAAGCAAAGAGTCTATCTTCAAGATTATCGATCTGGAACTGAAAGGATTGTACAAACGTATCAAAGAGTTGGGTTACAACGTGGAACTCACCACCGAAGCCAAAGAGTTCCTTGCCGATAAGGGTTACGATGTTCAGTTCGGTGCCCGTCCTCTAAAACGTGCTATCCAAAAGTACGTGGAAGACGAAATGGCAGAAATGATCCTTCGCACCGGCATCAAGGAAGGCGAAACTGTTCTGGTGGATTTCGATAAGGAACAGCAGAAAATAACAATGAAAGTAGCAGAACACGAAAAAGTGGAAGAATAAATTCCTTTTCAATAAATATAATTAAGCGGAGCAACGATTACTTGTTCCGCTTTTTATTTTTAAAAGTTAAATAATGTACTTTGCCCAGCCATCTTACAACATTTCAGTACCTTTAGGATTTCAAATTGTTCAAAAATGGCATTGAGAAAAATCCTAAGTTTGCTGTTTGTAATTTCGTCAACTATCTCATGCGTTCAAAAAGGAGAAGCAACTAAGACCTTTTCATTCCACAATCCCCCCGAAACGGAAAATATCGTCGATGCTCTCACTTATGCCGATATGTATATCTTTAATCATCATTTGGGCGAAATTGAGAAAGATTATCGTGTGAGTTTGATTGCCGAAGAATGGAAAAACCGGCAACTGATAAATTCTGACATCATATTATTTGCTCCGCTGAGCTCATCCATTATGGAAAATATCGGAGAGCACGAAAAACTTCCTGCCAAAATAAGAACGAAAATTGAACCTCAAAACGATTCGACATTGTTCGTGACAATATCATTAAATGACATAACAAAGTCTTTTCATCTGCATTTGGAAGAAACCTACGACGGAATAAAATACGTTCCGTATTTTCCGATTCGCTACGTTGATATGACATGGCAAACAAACAAAAACACTCCACTTGTTTTCTACGGCTCCATGTGGCCCGATAAAGAACACGGTTTTTATCGTTTCAGCAACAGAAGTTACCTTACCACTAGGGGAGACGATGAAATTACCCGGGACTTATTGTCGTCATCGCCACATTATTATATTATTGTGTGTCGGGTGGAAAAATAAAAAATTGATTTTCCTTTGTATTTAACTCATAACCTTATCTGCTTTCATTCGCCCGTCTGTATTTCGGCAGAGTAACAGTGAGGAAAATAATCAGTGCGAGTAACTGAACGGCAGCCGACACATAAAACGTTCCGGCATATCCGATAACATCGATAAGAGCGCCGAAAAGAAGCATCCCCAGCCCAACTCCGGCATCGAAAAACATAAGGTATGTGGAATTGGTGGCGCCGCGCCTTTCGGGCGATATATTACGGTTAGCCATGGCTTGAAACGTGGGAGGCACAACACCGAACCCGAATCCCAACACAATGGCTGCCAGGTGAAATTCCAAAGGAGAGGCGAAAAAACCTATCAGCGAAAGGCCGATCATCACTAATACAAGTCCAATGATTGTAACGTTTCGGGGACCAAACTTATCGAAAATGCGCCCGCTCATCACGCGCGAAATTATGATGCACGTAGAAAGTATCAGGAAAAATACACCGCTGTTCGCAACCCCAAGCCCACGTCCGTAAAGAGCCACAAACGAAATTATCCCGCCGTACGGGATCTGCGTGAGCATAACATTGAACGCTACCGGCAGCGTTTTCTTTTCAAACATCGATTTTAAATTGAGCGCCTTGCGCACACCTCTTATATCGGGAGTCTTAAGCAACATCACAAATAAAAAACCAACCGCACAAAATCCCACGGCTGAGTAAAAAAGCGCATCGTATCCCATTTTACCGGAAATAGCCATCCCCATCATAGGCCCGACTGCCATGGCAACTGTCATGTAAAGGCCGAAGATTCCCAGCCCTTCCCCTCGTCTTTTTTCAGAGATCAAATCAACCGCCAGCGTGTATCCAGCAGTATTTATCGAGCCCCAGGTAAGTCCGTGAAGAAATCGCAACACGAGTAAAAATGCAAGGGAAAAAGCGAGGGGATATCCCAAAAATGCCAGCGAAAACAGAACGAACGACAACACATACACCGTATATCGTTTCATCGTATCGAGCAAATAACCCGAAAAAGGGCGCATCAGTATGGCCGCAATGGTAAAAGCAAACATCACCATACCTATTTCGTCTTTCCCGAAACCGAAAGTATCCACCATAAACAACGCCATTACGGGTGTCATAAAATAAAAGGCAATCGCCATCATTAAGTTTGCCAGCAAGAGAAACGAAAAATTCTTCGTCAGTATCCTATCCTTCGACATTTTTACTTGTTTTAAATAAAGTGTAATATAAACAAAAATTCAGATTGGGTGTTTTAAGAGGTGTAAAAGTAATACTTTCGTACCAAAGAGCAAAGTACGAAGGGCGAAGAACGAAAAAAAACAGTAGAAATGAACAAAATGAAAATAGAAGTTTGGACAGATATTATGTGTCCGTACTGCTATATCGGCAAAATCCATTACGAGCAGGCTTTACAACAATTCGCTCACGCCGATGAAGTTGAGTTGGTCATAAAAGCGTTTCAGTTAAATCCGAATCTACCAGATAAGGGAAACGGTTATTCCGTGGTTGATTATTTATTGAAAACCGCAGGACTTCCCGAAAATAACCTGAAACAGATGTTTGCTTATATCGAACAACTGGCAAAAAAAGCAGGTGTGAAATTCAATCTGCCGAATGCTTTTGCAGCAAACACACTGGATGCTCACCGATTGGTGAAGCTGGCGGCAAATAAAAACCTGGATTCCAACGTTTTAACGCTTATATCGAAAGCATATTTTGAAGAAGCGCAGGATTACAGCGATATTGAATTGCTTGTGAAAATCGGGCTGAAAGCCGGACTTGATGAAGCCGAAATGCGACAAATGTTTGCCGGAAATGATTTTAAAGCTGAAGTAAAACAAGATATAGAAGAGGCGCACCAATTGGGAATTGATACAGTTCCAACATTTTTGTTCGAACGTAAACAGGCAATTATCGGGTCAGAACCGGTGCAGGTTTTTCTGGATACTCTCAATAAAGTTTATGAGGATTGGAAAATGACAAATACCACTCTTAGCGGCATGAAAGTAAAGAAAGGAAAATCGTGCAACGCTGACGGGACTTGTGAAATTTAGAACAAAGAGCAAAGAATAAAGACAGATAGACAAGTAACAAAAAGAATGGAATTTCTACAGATAAAAGAAACCGACAAACAACGCTGGAACAAAGTATGGGAGCTTTATGAAGAAAGTTTTCCTATTGCCGAAAGGCGGAAGATAGACGACCATATCCGCGCTTGTTCCGACTCCCAGTTTTATCCCATTTCGGCGTGGGAAGGCAGTGAACTTATCGGGTTGTTGTTTTATTGGGAGTGGGATTCGTATCGCTATCTGGAATATCTGGCAGTAAATCCCGAACTTCGCGGGAGTGGATTCGGGTCACAATTGCTTCGTTATTTGCGCGATTCTGACCACACCATTATTCTCGAAATCGATCCGCTAATTAACGAGTTATCTGTAAGACGTTTGCAGTTTTACGAAAGAGCCGGTTTCACACTCACTCCTTATCGCTTTGTACACCTACCCTATCGGTTGGAATCGCAATCGCAGGAATTGCTCATTTTGAGTTATCCGAAAATGATAACAAAGGAGCAGCACAACGATTTCCTGAAATTTCTTGGCGAGCGGGTGATTATGTATTGCGAAGGTTATCCGTTTGAAGAACAAGTATGATATATTCAAGGACTTAACACCGACTTCAATAGTCGAAGTGTTTGCAGCAAAATCTTTTCCTCTCTTTTCGAATCGGCAGTCATGGGATAGACAATCGCTTCTACTTTGCCATCTTCCATCAATTTAACGTATCCGCCAACTCCCCACGACATAATCCGGCTATCAGTCCTGAATTTAACTATGTTCGCTTCCTTATCGGAATAGGAAACAATGAAATTTCTGTCAATTTTTTGCAGCATTTCGGCATAATGATTGTTCGATCTTGCTTTAAAATTAAATGTTGCTTTTTTCTGACCTGAAAAAGCAGGCGGATCTTGTTTTTCTGACTCCATATAGTCTAATCTCTTATAGAACAACCAGGTAAGGACTGCCGGCGGAAACACACCCGCAATTAAAAATACAAGTAACCATTGCCAAAACTGAATTCTAATTCCCCAAAACAAACCGATAATAGCAATAACGGTAATGTAAAATATTAAAAAAATAGATGTCCAGGCAAGAAAAAGTTTCGATGTAAATTTCATCTGTTTATAATTTTATTTTTCACATTATGGTCAGATGGAACTCGCAATAATCATGTCCTTATGTGTAACTGATTTACATGCTCGTTTCATATGCTTTTTGATTTCTGATATTTCATTAATGTAACTCAGGTATGACTACCTCCAGCGTGATATTGATATTTTTGAATCCCATCTCCTGAAGAAGTGATTTTATCGCGAGTTCCGCCTGATTATTGGCATCTTTCAATACACCTTGTTTTATGGCGTCTTGCCGCATAGTTTCTTTTTCGTCCGCTAAAGCCTTATTATAATCCGATATTTTTATGGGATTGAATGCGTTTTCACTTTCATCGTATACTTTCACGCTGTTTTCGTCAATAACAATATCGAAAATCTGTGCACGAGGCATGGAAACATGAACATTTTCACCATTAATGTTCACTTTTATTTTACTAAAATCGACACCGGCTTTAAGATATCCGTTGTATTTTAACAGGAAATATTTATCGGTAAGCGGAACGCTGATATTCAGTATTTTAAAATTATCCTTATATCCAATAACGCCCGAATAATTGTATTTAACGGTGGCAAGTTCCTGAATATGAACAATCTTACTAAGAAAAGTAGAAGTGTCGTATCTCCGGTCTTTGGCTTCGTTCATTTTGTTAAATATCAGCAACATCGCCAAAATGATTGTCGTAGCCAGGAAAAAGTAAGTTGAGTTACTTCTTTTTTTTACCGGAATATTTTCTTCCACTTAGTTGATTTTATTTTTGTTACTTTTTCTAAGAAAAAACCAAAGCAGATAAATCGCTAGGAGCGATGCGAGTACAATCAGGATCGGTTTCCAAAAATCTACCACAAACTTCACCACAATTACAACAACGAAAATGGCTACGGCGATCGCTAATACCTGCCACAACAACGTGAGTTGTTTTTTCCTTTTTGCTTTCCCATCAATATCTTCTTCAGTTTCTTCCGACATGGTTGAGAAAATAACTTCTTTTTCGGGTTCGGTTATTTCTTCGAAAACAGGAGGTTCTTCCAAAACTGCATCAGGCTCAAATTCGTCTTCCGGAACAGGAACTTCTTCACTAACAGATGATTCCTCTATTGATAGTTGATCTTCAAGTTCTTCAATTGTTTCCTCAAAAACAGTTATTTCCTGGGTTTCTACAATGTCGTTTTCGTTACTATCTACCGGAGGTGGGGTTATGATAGGAATCACTTCGGGAATCTGGTTACCCTGATAACCCGAAATAGGATCCGACATTTTCTGTTCCCTATTGATGATGGAATCCACTCGTCGCGAGGCACGTGAAGCGTCAAAATCATCGTCTCGAACCATTTCAAGCAGTTCAGTTTCAATTTCCGGATATTTTGTCATTAAGGTTTTACATGCTTCTGCAAAATCGCTGAATCGCTGAATTTTATTCAGCTTTTGCTTTATGTTTTCCGGATTTTCCGATGAAATTTCTAAAATTCTATCGGCAATAGCAACCTTTAATCGTTCCATAAAATCTTATATGCTTTATTTTACAAAAATAATAATTAAGTGGTTAGAAACTAATTTTTGCTGCTTTTTTAATTAATTTTGCACCACTTACTTATAGTTGTAATGCCTGCTTAATGTCTTCAAAAAGGGCATTTACACTCTCCAACCCAACCGATAACCGTATGGTTTTATCACTTATATTCATAGCGTCTCTTTGGGTTTGGGAAAAATTACCGTAAATTGTACTGGCAGGATGGATAGCGAGGCTTTTATTGTCGAATAAATTGGTGGCTCGCCTTATCATTTTCAGGTTATCGAGGAATTGGAAACAAGCTTCTCTCGATGATAGGTCAAACGTTAACATAGCTCCCGGATTTTCACCAAACTGCCGACAGCTTACTTCGTAATAAGGATTATCCGGCAAACCCGTATAATTAACCAATTCAACACGACTCAAAGTTTGTAACCGTTTGGCCAGTTCAAAGCATGTTTGGCTTTGTCTTTCATAACGTAAGTGTAACGTTTCGAGTCCGATAGTTTGAAGATATGCTGTTCTCGGATCCATATATGCGCCTAAGTTTCTGTGAATTTCCTTACGTAGCTTAAAGTTAAAAGCATGATTCTTATGTTCTTTTGCAAGTTCGCTAAGCCTTTTATTTTTTGTCCAGTCAAAAGTGGCGTAATCGATAATAAGTCCGCCTACACTTGTTGCACCACCCGATACATATTTTGTACTCGAAATCACTTCAATATCTACTCCAAAGTTTTTAGCTTTAAAAGTTGAAAATGAAATAATGGTCGTGTCGACTATCAATGGCACATTCATTTCCTGTGCTATCGCACTTAAAATAGAAAGATCGGCAACTTCCATCTGCGGATTCGTGATAATTTCCAAAAATATTCCGCATGTGTTCTCATCAATATTCTTTCGGGTATCTTCTTCGTTTGTCAAATCACAAAAGCGGATCTCTACACCAAAGGCTTTCATCGTGTTTACAAAAAATGAGTACGTATTCCCAAACAAATGAGATGAAGTAATAATATTGGATCCGGCATATGCAATAGACATGAATACATTGCTTATTGCTGCCATTCCCGAGTTGAGAGATGTTACGTTAAAAGCTCCGGTAATCTGTTTCACTCTTTCTTCAAAATACTGAACTGTTGGATTTGTTATCCGTGAATAAGTGTGATCGGTAGTCTTTCCACAAAATGCAGCTTCCATATCAGAAGCAGTTTTAAATTCGTATGCTACAGCATTATAAACCGGCATCGCAAGAGAAGAGTAAACGTCGGGTTTGGGATATGGGATATTTAGTAAATAATCTTCGTAATCTAAATCATTCATCTTTTCAAAATTTTAAATTACAAAGATACAAAAATGATGTAGCTAACGACATTTTGAAAGTTAAATGAAATAAGGAAAATGCAAGTAATTGAGTATATGAATAGACATTGAATCTTAGAGCCTTAAGAGGATATAAATTCTAAAGCCAGCTAAAATAAGGTTTTCAAATTGTACGTTACTGGAATGTTTGGGCAAATGAATGGGAATCGTGTAGCCGTGGAAGGGATTAATCTGGCTTATAATTATTTCAAGTGAGAGGCAAAAGCATTAGAGATAACGAACCGGAAAACAGATGTTAAATATATGAGCATTTTCCGGATAAGATATGCACAGATATGTTATCTTTGTAAGAACGTCAGGAAGAGAATTTTTTCTTTGATTCGCGGAATTAAATCGATATTAAAGATTACGAACCGTCCATTAAATAGAAAAGTATATAAATTCAAATGATTATCGAACAATTAACACATATAGATGACGTAGCTTTAAAAGCTTTTAAAAAACTTATTCCTCAACTCACCGGCGAGCAGGAAAGATATCCCACGCGAGAAGAGTTACAAAAAGTAATTCAATCGAAAGATGCTTTTATTTTTATAGCCAAAGAGAACAATGAAATTATAGGGACTCTAACTCTTGCGTTTTACCATATTCCATCCGGAAAGAGAGCATGGATTGAAGACGTGGTTGTTGATGAATCGGCACGTGGAAAAGGCGTAGCAGCTTCGTTAATGAATCACGCTATAAGCGTAGTTCGTGAAAATGGAATCCGGAAAATCGATCTCACCTCGAGACCTTTCCGCAAGGCAGCAAATAAATTATATTTAAAACTAGGTTTCGAGATAAGAGATACAAACTATTATCGGTTAACGTTGTAATCACCGTAAAATCCCAACAACTTTATGTCATCAAAAATGCCCGTTCTTTTCGTCGGACACGGCAGTCCGATGATTGCCTTGGAAGAAAATAAATTCACAGAAGGATTTCAGCAAGTAGTAAAAGAAATTCCAAAACCCGATGCTATCATCTGTATCTCGGCACATTGGGAGACGAGCGGAACATTCGTTACAGCAATGGAAAATCCAAAGACAATCCACGATTTCGGAGGATTTCCTCGCGAATTGTACGAAGTTAAATATCCTGCACCGGGCAACCCAAAATTGGTACAGGAAATAATTAATACCATACGTCAATTAACTGTTGAACCCGATTATCATTGGGGATTAGATCATGGGGCGTGGACAGTGCTGAAGCATTTGTATCCAAATGCCGATATTCCCGTTGTCCAACTCAGTCTCAACAAAAATCTCACACCTTTGGAACATTACAACCTTGCCAAAGAATTATCTGTTTTTCGCGAACAGAATATCCTTATAATCGGAAGCGGGAACATGGTTCATAACCTCCGGTTATTGGATTGGCAAAGAATTAACGACGATAACTACGGTTTTGACTGGGCAATTTCAGCTGCCGAAAAGATGAACAATTACATCGCCTCCGGTAATCATCAGCCTCTTATAGATTACAAAACGCAAGGAACAGACTTCCAGCTTTCCATCCCTACTCCCGAACATTATTTACCAATGCTCTACATCCTCGCTTTAAAAACCGACGATGAAAACGTTAAATGTTTCAATCATGGCTTTGTAGGCGGTTCTTTGGTAATGACGTCTTTGAAGATCGGATAACAAGAAAAATATTTTTAGTATTTTTTTAATATTTCTTGCACAAAAAGAACAATTTTTACTTTTCTATATTACTGCTGTTGCGTTAATAATTAAGAATTATTAACGCAACAGCAGTAATTGCCTTCTTTAAATTCGTGCATTACTTCACCGATTTTTTCCTGCGCTTTTTTCGAATATTTAGCCATAGTTGTTCAATTAATGGGTTATTCTATATAATTAAACAAATCCGAAAAAAAGAAAGTTTTTCTTTTTATACTTTTCTTCGATTCAAGTGGTTTTCTCCTAAATTTTAAGTAATTTTGAGTCCCGAAAGTAAGTAACAATTATTATTGGGAGAAGAATAAAAATGGAAAATTTAAGTCACGTTGGGTTCGACAACGAAAAGTACCTGCAAGAACAAACCTCAGCCATTCTAGAACGTGTAAGCCGATTTAACGACAAATTGTACCTCGAATTCGGAGGAAAAATTTTGTATGATTACCACGCAGCGAGGGTTTTACCGGGCTTCACTCCAAACGTTAAAATGCGTCTTCTGCAAAAACTGAAAGATCAGGTAGAGGTTATTATGTGCGTTTACGCCGGTGATATAGAAAGGAGTAAGATCAGGGCAGATTTTGGCATTACATATGATGTGGATGTATTGAAAAGCATCGATGACTTAAAATGGTATGGAATCAACGTTGCCGCCGTAGTGATTACACGCTACGAAAAGCAACCGGCAGCAGAAATCTTCAAAAACAAACTCGAACTGAGAGGTATTAAAGTGTATTTGCACTACCCTACGCGTGGTTATCCTAAAAATATTGAGTTGATAGTGAGCGACGAAGGTTATGGTGCTAACCAATATATCGAAACCACAAAGCCAATTGTAGTTGTTACAGGTCCCGGCCCCGGAAGCGGAAAGCTTGCCACTGCTTTAAGTAATCTCTATCACGATTACAAAAAAGGCAAAAGTGCCGGATACGCTAAGTTCGAAACTTTCCCCATCTGGGATTTGCCACTCGATCACATGGTCAATATCGCTTATGAAGCAGCAACTGCTGATTTGGGTGATGTGAACATGATAGACCCATATCACCTGAAAGCGTATGGCATAGAAGCAGTAAATTACAATCGTGATATTGAAGCCTTCACTCTACTGAAAGAAATTCTGACAAAGATTACAGGCGATGATTCCGTGTATATGTCACCTACCGATATGGGTGTAAACCGGATTAGTGCAGGAATTATCGATGATAAAGTCTGCAAGGATGCGGCTTATCAGGAAATTATCCGCCGGCATTTAAGGGGTTTTGTCGATTACGCTATGGGACAAATCGGAACAGATACGCTCGACCGCAATGCCGAGATCATGGAGCGTGTCGGAGCGAAGGATGAAGACCGTCTGGTGGTTGAACCTGCCCGGAAAGCTGCAAGAGAAGCCGAAGGCTGTGGAAAGGGCTACGCCGGTATTTATTGTGGAGCAGCCATCGAGTTATGTGATGGAACCATCATTACCGGAAAAAATTCGTCTTTATTGCATGCCTCATCCGGTATGATACTAAATGCCATAAAACATTTGGCCGGACTTCCCGATAACATGATTTTGCTTCCTGAAAACATTATCGATTCGGTTACTCACCTGAAAAAAGATATCCTCAACGGAAAAAATGCCAGCCTCGACGTGGAAGAAACGCTTATCGCTTTGGCGATTAGTGCCATATCGAATCCTGCTGCGCAAATGGCACTACAAAAACTCACAGAGTTAAATAACTGCGAAATGCACTCAACTCACATCCCCACTCCGGGAGACGAAGCCGGATTACGTAAACTGAAAATAAATGTCACCTGCGACCCCTTATTTTCCAGCAAGCGATTGTTTGTGAGTGAATAGTAGAGACGCATCGAATGCGTCTCAAAGAGTATAAATAAAAAAACTGCGAGCTTCAACCCGCAGTTTTTATTATATTATCCCAAAAACGATATCAGCACACCCGCGGCGACAGCCGAACCAATAACCCCCGACACATTACTTGCCATGCAATACTGCAGAATGTGATTGGATTTATCGTATTTCAACGCCATTTCGTTGGCCACGCGCGATGCCATAGGTACGGCGCTCAAGCCGGTAGCACCAACCAGCGGATTGATCTTTTTCTTCGAAAACATATTATACACTTTCACCGCTAAAATACCTCCGGCAACAGAAATAGCAAAGGCCAAAAATCCACCTACAATAATCCCCAGCGTTTGTGGTGAAAGAAATACTTCCGATGTCATGGTTGCACCCACGGTTAAACCGAGGAAAATGGTGGCAGTATTCATTATTGGACCCGATGCTGCATCGGCAAGTCTACTGGTGTTAGCTCCGATTTCCTTCACCAGATTTCCGAACAACAACATCCCTACCAACGGCGCAGCCGATGGAACAAAAACTGCAACTACCAAACCCAGCACAATCGGGAAAACGATTTTCACCGTTTTCAGGTGTTTTATTTCGTGTTTGGGAGGAAACTGCTTGTCCATTTTCTTCATGTGGATCTGGAATTCTTTTTTCGACATCAGCAGATTGGCCACTAATGGAATAATTACCGGAACTAATGCCATATACGAATACGCGGCAATGGCTATCGGCCCAAGCAGGTGCGGCGCCAGTTTAATGGTTGTATAAATTGCCGTCGGACCGTCGGCGCCGCCGATAATGGCTAACGATGCGGCTTCTTTCATATTAAAACCAACCATCACGGCTATGATAAGCACGGAAAAAATTCCCAATTGTGCCGCTCCGCCAAATAACGAAAGTTTCAGGTTGCGAAGCATCGGGCCGAAATCGGTCAATGCACCGACTCCCATAAAAATAATGGGCGGCAGCAATCCCGTTTTTATCAGCGCGTAGTAAAGGAAGTTCATAATTCCGTACTTGCTTGCGATATCCAGAAGGTTCATATAACTCCCGTCGGCCGATTGAACCAGCGAGTTATCAACGATACCCAATCCCGCTAAAGGAAGGTTTGCCAGCAGTACACCAAATCCGATGGGAACGAGCAGTAACGGTTCGTATTGTTTTTTTATACCTAAATACAACAGCACGAAAGCAATAATCCACATGAGGACAGTGCCCCATGAAATGCTTCCGAAAGCTGTCATCTCGGCTAAATTCGAAAAAATTTCATTCATAGTTTCATTGCAATTTTACCAGTACATCGTCCTCTTCCACCGAATCGCCGTTTGAAACACTGATTTCAACCACCTTTCCACTCTCTTCTGAAGCTACGGCATTGTAGGTTTTCATCGACTCGATGTACCCGATAATATCACCGGCCTTAACCTGATCACCAACTTTCAACGGCGTTTCCGAAGAATCTTTGGTCAAGTAAAATTTCCCTTCCAGGGGAGAAATCACCTCTTTTACTTTTCCGGCGGAAAAATCGGATGGATTAGTAACCGCTTTCGGTTGTGGCGGAACAGCCTTGTTTGTCGGATGGAACGGAATGCCGTCGTTTTCGGGATACGATATGTACACCATGTATTCCTCATCACCCACGTTAATAACCAACTGACGGGGTTGCAAATTATTTGTACCGTTTCCGTTTGCCGGAGCTTCAACCGGTGCGGGTTGTACTTTTTCAACCGGAGCGGCAGCAGCTCTGCGCTTAGCCAGATCTTCTTCGAAAGCGGTTTTGGCAGCTCCCGATTTGTATGCTCTGTATTGCTCGGGATGCATGGCAAGCTCGAATAACTCTTCATCGTCTTGTCCGAAGTCCCAGTTGTTTCTCTTCATTTCGGCACGGAATTCATCCAGCTGATCGGGATAAAGATCCTGCGGATCTCCGGTGTAAAACTCCCTGCCCTGTTTTTTTATCAACTCCACGATTTCGGGTGCCAGTGTTCCCGGCAGTTTTCCGGCACGGCCCAAAATCATATCCCAGATATTATCGGCGATTACCGACCAGCGTTCCTTGCCCCTTTCTATTTGCATCACATTCATCAGTGCCAGGTTCTTCACATACTGGCTGAACGGAGTTACCAGTGGCGGATTTCCAATCTTTGGCCATACGTACGCCACTTCGTTGAAAAGTTTTATTAGCAAATCGTCCAGCGTGATCTCTTCCTTACCGTTCTTGGAGAGCCACTTGTTCAACGATTCCAGGTTACTTTCCAGATCGGCCATCAAACTGCCCATCATACCGCCCGGCAATCCGGGACCGATAAGCAGCGAATTCATTAGCCTGTTTTTCGGATTGATGTAATACCCCAGAAAATCATCGATATATTTTTGTGTCAGCGAGCGAACTTTCATATACGCTTTCATATTGATATCCGGCACATTGAAACCGGCATCTTTCAACATGGCCTGAATAGCGAGCACATCGGCGTGCCCTGTCCCCCACGCCAGCGGCTCCATAGCCGTATCCACGTAATCAACACCGGCATAAGCCGCTTCGAGTATGGATGCCATCTGAAATCCGGGGCCTGCATGTCCATGATAGGTAATAGGAATATTCGGATGTTTGTCTTTTATCTTTTTGATAATCTTTCCAACGGTTGCGGGACGGGCAATTCCTGCCATATCTTTCACACAGATCTCGTCGGCGCCCATTTCAATCAGCGTATCGGCAAGTTCGGTGTAATATTCAACTGTGTGCACCTCCGATACCGTAAGGCTGAGCGCGGCCTGCGAAATCATACCGGCTTCTTTGGCAAATTTTATGGAACTTTCCAGATTACGTGGATCGTTAAGGCCGTCGAACGAGCGGGCAATATCGGTTCCCTGTTTTTTCTTCACCTGAAACATCAGCCGGCGAACGTCTGCCGGTACGGGACTCATGCGGATTCCGTTCAGCCCGCGCTCCAGCATGTGCGTCTGAATGCCTGCATCGTTAAACGGTTGTGTCCATTTCCTTACGGCCACGTTCGGGTTTTCTCCGAAAAGAAGATTTATCTGCTCAAATCCTCCTCCATTCGTTTCAACTCTTGCAAAGCAACCCATATCCACGATTGCAGGAGCCACTTCCAGCAATTGTTCAACCGTCGGCACGTACTTGCCCGACGATTGCCACATGTCTCTGTACAGTAAACTGAATTTAATTTCTTTTGCCATGTTTATATGTATTGTAATATATTTTTGTCGAATCAAGATTTTAGATCGCCCAGCCTGCCGACTGGCAGGTTCGCTGATAAATTTCAGAAAAAAGACTATTAAATTATCTGTTATTCTGACATCTGATATCTAACTACCTATCTTATCAATCTTTTCTATTTTTCCTTTACCTCCTGTAATTGCGTCAACAGCAGCGATGACAGCGGCTATTTTAGCGGGATTGGTGGGCTTGGCTTTTCCGGCGGCTATTTCCTTTTTTGCAGCAATAGTTTCGGGTATCATGAACCGATTGGTAAAACGGATAACCACATTACCGATAAAAACCACCAGCGACAATATGATAAAAACAGTTATCATACCCACCAACAAAAGGCTTAATGCTTCGTTCAGATTTTCCATAAAATTATCTTGTTTTCAAATTGATAACCCATTAAAACATATAGAAAGGAAAGTTTACACCTGTCCTGTAAATGTAAATTTAAGTTGCAAATATACTAAATATTATCTATTCAATTCGCATCGAACATAACAAACCGACACAAAAAACTGCATTTAAGTTTCTTTTTATAATATTTTGTATTTTTCGTATGCTTGTGAAATTCAAAGATGCGCATTTGATGTGTCTTAAAATTAGAAAGATTCAGGACATTTTAAACAAAAAGAATTCAAAATTAATGTCAACCTGGAACTTTTTTATTCTCTAACTGTTTACTGTTTGCTATACAGTCGTTAAAGTCATATAATGAATAAGAGAAAAATATTCGAGCAAAGAAGAAAGTTTTTGCACGATATGGAAGAGATTGCTGTGCAGAAGCAACACTCCAAGCTCAAACTTACCGCGAGAGAAAGACTGAATGTCTTATTCGATGAAGGAACTTTTTTTGAACTAAATACATTTGTTGAGCCTGCAAAAGCCATCAAGAAAACTCAAAACGCCTTCGGCGACGGAGTTGTGGTAGGTCGCGGATTGGTGCAGGGACGAAGCGTCTTTGCATATGCACAAGACTTTACGGTAATGGGAGGCTCTTTGGGCTATGCACACGGAACAAAAATTGCCAAGGTACAAGAAATGGCACTAAAATTCGGTTCACCGTGTGTAGGTTTAATCGATAGCGGTGGCGCACGTATCCAGGAAGGGATAAACAGTTTGTCGGCTTACGCACGAATCTTTAGGAACAACGTTCACTCCTCAGGTATTATTCCACAAATAAGCGTTATTTTAGGACCTTCGGCAGGTGGTGCGGTATATTCTCCCGCTATGACCGATTTTGTGATCATGACCAACAAGACATCGTATATGTTTGTCACAGGCCCCGATGTAGTAAAGGAAGTTCTAAATCAGGATATTACAATGGATGAGTTGGGTGGAGGAAATATCCATGCCGAAAAAAGCGGTGTTGCACATTTTGTATTCGAAGACGAAGAACACGCAATCATTCAGGTTCGTAAGCTGCTGGCATACCTACCATTGAACAACTTTGATCCGGTGCCTGTTTCCATGGACGTGAATTTCAACGAAGAACGTCAGGAATACCTGAATAAGATCGTTCCCGATGATCCGAACCGTCCTTACGATATGAAGGAAATTATCAACATTTTGGTGGATAACAATACCTTTTTGGAAATTCACGAAAAGTATGCGCAAAACATAATTGTAGGTTTTGCACGTCTGGATGGAAAAACAATAGGTATTGTAGCTAATCAGCCCAAAGTAATGGCTGGTACATTAGATATAAACGCTAGTGTAAAAGGTGCCCGGTTTGTCCGCTTTTGCGATAGTTTTAACATCCCGATTCTCGTACTGGAAGACGTTCCCGGATTTATGCCCGGCGCAGAACAGGAACATACCGGTATTATCCGAAACGGCGCTAAACTACTTTACGCTTTTTGTGAAGCAACCGTTCCCAGAGTCACTGTTATTACACGCAAAGCATATGGCGGAGCGTTTATCGTAATGAATAGCCTTGGGATAGGCGGCGATTTCAACTTTGCGTGGCCAACAGCTGAAATTGCGGTGATGGGCCCTGAAGGCGCTATTAAAATTGTAAATAAAGCAGAACTTGCTGCTGCCTCTAACAGGGAAGCTATTGAAAAAGAACTGGTTGAGAAATACAAAGATGAAATTGCAAACCCGTTTAAAGCTGAAGAACTGGGAATGATCGATGATGTTATTAAGCCATCCGGAACCCGGCAAATTCTCATAACTGCTTTCGAAATTCTGGCTAATAAACAGTATTCTCATCCCGAGAGAAAGCACGGTAATATACCGCTATAAAAGTTAAATACATATTAGATTTCCCACTTCGTTCGAAATGACAACCTGAAGTATGATTTTCAGCACTTTTTTGTCATGCTGACGATAGGAAGCATCTAATTACACCATAATCACAGCATGAGTAAAAAAATTCTTATCGCCAATCGGGGCGAAATTGCTATACGCATCATCAAATCTGCCAAAAAATTGGGTTTAACCACTTATGTTATTCAGGGCAATCGCGAACCGGATGCGATGTATCTTGAATATGCCGACGAAGTTATCCCTATCCGTGAAAACCTGATTGAAAAAATAATCTTTTTAAATCCCGAAGAGATCATCCGTCTAGCTATTGAATATGAGATCGATATGATCCATCCCGGTTATGGATTCCTTTCGGAAAATCCAGACTTTGCTGCTTTATGCGAGCAAAACGGCATAATATTTATTGGCCCCTCATCCGATTTAATTCGGAACATGGGCATAAAAACCATTGCGAAAAAAATGGCTGCAGAAGCAGAAATGCCTCTCGTGCCGGGAAGCGACGGTGCCATTACCGATGCACAAGTAGCCAAAGAATTCGCCGATAAAATAGGATATCCGGTCATTTTAAAGGCTTCAGCAGGCGGTGGCGGGCGCGGTATGCGGATTGTTGAAAAACCGGAAACGATGGAGCGCCACTTTAAATCGGCGTACGACGAAGCAGTGGCTGCATTCGGGAACGGCGATATTTTTATCGAAAAATACTTGGTGAATCCTAAGCATCTCGAGTTTCAAATTCTGGGTGATAAATTTGGGAATGTAATTCACTTGGGCGAAAGAGAATGCTCGCTCCAACGAAAACATCAGAAAATTATCGAGGAAGCTCCATCTGCCAGTATCGACTCCAAAACGAGGGAACAAATGGGTAAACTGGCCATAAAATTTGCCAAATCTATAGGATATTATTCTGCCGGCACCATCGAGTTTATCCTGGACGAAGACGGATCGTATTATTTCATGGAAATGAACACCCGTATTCAGGTAGAACATCCCGTTACTGAAATGATCACCGGTGTTGATCTCATTGAATGGCAAATCCGGATTGCCATGGACGAGAAACTCACGTTGAAACAACGTGATATTAAAATTAACGGGTGGGCAATTGAGTGCCGCGTGAATACAGAAGACCCGCAAAACCGTTTCAGTCCTCAAACAGGATTTATTGAAAGGATCTTCTTCCCTCACGGAGACCATATCCGCATTGAAACCGGTGTGAAAGATTTTTCGGTAGTTACACCCTATTTTGATTCGATGATCGCAAAAATCATCGTTCACGGTGATAATCGGGAAGATTGTATCGAAAAGACGATGAAAGCCTTGAAAGAGTTTTCGATATCCGGACTGAAAACGACCATCCCTTTCTGCCGGACCGTTCTTAGAAGCAAAGAATTTCTCGATGCCAGCTACACCACCCGATGGGTAGATTCGGTCTTCACCACCGACATGCTCGAATCGGAGGACGAAGCCATGATGGCAGCACTTGCCGCAACCATTATGTACGCGAAAGAATACCTGCAATATTCTTCCGATTCACCTATGTTTAAAAGCGAATCACTCAACGTCTGGGTGCTGAATAAGAGAATAAACAAATAATTACTAATTTGTAATTTCAAAAATAATGGCTACATCATACGTTTACAAAAGAGACGCAACCCGCTTATTTATAGCTATGCGGGACAATGGCGACAGGTATAAAATATATTTGCCCAAAGAGTCTAAACCAATTATCAACGGCGAAGAAAAAGATGTATTTTTCATTGATCACAAAAATAACTTTTCATCATTCAGCATGAGTGATATAATGTACCGGTGCGAAATAACTCATCGTGACCAGCATCGGATCATGGTGAAAGTGAATGGTGTGGAATACAAATTCAGTATAGAATCTATCTTCTCCTATCTTCGTCGGAATTTACTCAATAAGGGTACTGACACTATCGCCGACAACAACATCAAATCGCCGATGCCCGGGAAAATTGTGGATATCTTCGTTAGTGAAGGTGATTTGGTGAACGAAGGTGAGCCGGTTCTGAAGCTGGAGGCCATGAAAATGCAAAACGAAATTAATGCGTGTTGCAATGGTGTTATCCGTAAAATTCGTGTAGTACCGGGACAATCGGTAATGCAAGACGAATTACTGGTAGAATTAACATCTATAGACGAATAGAGACGTTGCTGTGCAACGTCTCTACGATATTTCAAACATGAAGTATTTGTTTATTATATAACTCTAACCTTCAGGACACCAGAAATATCCTTTATGCGCTTTACATTATCGTCGGTGATTTCCTCTTCCAAATCAACCATAGTGTATGCGTATTCGCCACGGCTTCTGTTTATCATGTTAGCAATGTTGGTACCTTGCTCTGAAAGAACAGCCGAGATTTGCCCAAGCATTTTGGGAATATTTTTATGAGCAATTGTTAACCGGTGTTTTACTATACTTATACCCATGTCGCAAGCCGGATAATTAACCGAATTTTTGATGTTTCCGTTTTCCAGAAAATCTTTTGTTTGCAAAACTGCCATCTCGGCACAATTGTTTTCGCTCTCGGGAGTGGAAGCACCTAAGTGCGGAACAGGAATAACACCCGGAACATTTACCAATTTATCGTTGGGGAAATCGGTTACGTATTCACATATTTCGCCTGCCTTTAGCGCTTCTATAACATCTTCATCATTTACCAGTTCACCCCTTGAAAGATTAATTATACGAACATCAGGCTTCATCAATACAAACGTATCTTTATTCAACATGCCTTTTGTCTCATCGGTCAAAGGGATGTGCAACGTGATATAATCACAGTGTTTGAAAACCTTTTTCAAATCGTTGGCTTTCTTTACCGACCTCGACAACCCCCAAGCATGATCAACAGAAATATACGGATCGTATCCATACACTTCCATTTCCATATTTACAGCGGCATTGGCAACCATAACACCAATGGCTCCAAGTCCGATAACGCCTAGCTTTTTACCCCGAATTTCAGGTCCTACGAATTGTGCTTTGCCTTTCTCAACCTGTTTTGCTACATCACCGCCATTCAATGTTCTGGCCCAGTTTATCCCTTCCACAATCTTTCGGGAAGAAAAAAGCAAAGCAGCAATGGCAAGTTCTTTTACCGCATTGGCGTTTGCTCCGGGCGTATTGAACACAACTATTCCCTGTTCAGCACATTTATCTACAGGAATATTATTTACACCGGCTCCGGCGCGGGCGATGCAATGTAAGCTTTCGGGAAATTCCATTTCGTGGAGTGAAGCGCTACGCAATATGATCCCGTTGGGAGAATCATTATTTTCACTTATTTCGAAATTCTGTCCAAATTTTTCTAATCCGGACTCGGAAATCCCATTCAGAGTTTTAATCTTGTACTTTCTCATTGTTGATTGTTAGTTAGAGAATTACTGTTTATGAGTACACACTTTTTAATTATTGATACAAATAATATCAAATTTCGAACGCAAAGATATGAAATCTTCATATCATTTTACAATTTATTATAAAAAATAGAGGAGAAAAATCAAGTTGTTTCTAAGGCATAAATATTGCTCAGAATATCTTTAATATAAAAAGTAGAGACGCGATAAATCGCGTCTCTGTTGTTTTGTTAATATTCGTCTTTTGTATGGTTTATTCTAAATAGTTTAACAATTTCAACCACAACAATCGGCACAAAAGATAGCCCGATAACATACAACCAGTGCGTTTGATCCATAACTTCCAGTCTGAAAATATCGCGAATGACAGGAACAAACAATACGATCAACATCAACGCTGCCGACGCGAGAATGGCAAGTACCAGCATTTTGTTGCTCAAAAGACTTGTCCTGAAAGACGATCGCCTGTTGGAGTGCAGGTTGCGCACATGAATCAATTGCGAAAAAGCTAATACGGCAAAAGCCATGGTTTGCCCCAGCTGCGAGCCACCATCCTTAAATCCTATCAAATAAGCTGCGAGCGAAATCAAACCTATAGTCATTCCCTGATAAAATATACGCCAGATCATTCCTTTGGTGAAAAATCCTTGTTTCGGATCGCGGGGACGACGGGTCATAATATCTTTTTCAGCCGGATCCATACTCAACGCAAGCGCCGGAAGACTATCGGTAACCAGATTTATCCAGAGAATCATTATCGGCGTAAGCGGGTTTCCGAGGTTAAAGATAGAGGCAATAAAAATCAGCAACACTTCTCCCACGTTTGCCGAAAGCAGGAATTGAATGGCTTTGAGGATATTGTCGTAAATACGGCGCCCTTCTTCAACTGCACCCACAATGGTAGCAAAATTATCATCGGTAAGCACCACGTCTGATGCATCCTTGGCAACTTCCGTTCCCACAATTCCCATAGATACACCTATATCGGCCTGTTTAAGTGCCGGAGCATCATTTACACCGTCGCCGGTCATGGCTACTATATCGCCGTGCGACTGCCATGCTTTCACTATACGTACTTTGTGCTCGGGCGCTACGCGCGCGTAAACCGAATATTTATCCACATCACGATAAAGATCTTCATCGGAAATATCCTGTAGAACAGTTCCGGTAACCGCTTTATCGCCTTCGTTGTAAATGCCAATTTCATCGGCAATGGCAACTGCCGTAACTTTGTGGTCACCCGTTATCATCACCGGACGAATTCCGGCAGTTTTGCATTTCTTTACCGCTTCTACCACTTCGGGACGTGCGGGGTCAATCATTCCCAATATACCTACAAATACCAGATCCTTTTCAATGGTTTCAACACTCACACTGGAGGGAAGTTGATCGATATCTTTATAACCTATGGCCAGAACCCTAAGCGCTGATTTAGCCATACGGTCGTTTTCGTTTTTAATTGTTGTAATATCTTCTTCTGTAACGGGACGGACTTTACCGTGCATTAAAATATGCGTTGTAACAGCAAGCACTTCATCGAGCCCGCCTTTAACGTTTACCCGCAACTTCCCTTCAGGCATTTTGTTGACAGTGCTCATTCGCTTCCGTTCCGAGTCGAAGGGCACTTCTGAAACACGCGGGTATTTCTGTTCTTCTTCGTTTTTGTTCAAATTAAGTTCAAGTGCTATATCCACGATAGCCGTTTCTGTGGGATCACCGGCATTTTCATGAGTGCCGTCAGGCAGCATTTTAAGGTGAGCATCTGTACAAAGCAAAGATGAGTTTAACAGTGTCTTTTCGTCATCACTTAATTCTTCGGGAATAGGCGGATTACGAAAATCGATACGATTTCCGCTCACCATCCCCTCAACTACAGTCATCTTGTTTTGAGTAAGCGTTCCTGTTTTATCTGAACAGATAACGGTCGTACTTCCCAACGTTTCTACCGATGGTAATGTGCGTACAATGGCATTGAGTTTAACCAAACGCTGAACACCGATTGCCAGCACGATGGTCGATACAATTTGCAACCCTTCGGGAATAGCAGCAACAGCTAGACTAACAGCCATCATAAACATTTCGAGCCAATGATTCCCATACAACATGCCTACGGCAAAAATAAGCACACAAATACCGAGCGCAACATATCCCAGAATTTTCCCAAGTTGTTCCAAACGTTTTCCCATCGGAGTTTCTGTTTCTTGCGTGCTTTGCAGCATTCCGGCAATTTTACCAACTTCGGTGTTCATCCCTGTACCAATAATTACACCTTTCCCACGTCCGTAAGTTATCACACTGGTAGAGAAAGCCATATTATCCCGATCACCTAAGGAGACGTCTGACGCTTCAATTATTGCAGTATTCTTTTCAACCGGAACCGATTCTCCCGTAAGGGCCGATTCCTGAACTTTCAGGTTAACGGCTTCCGTAAGTCGCATATCGGCCGGGATTATATCACCGGTATCAAGCACTACAATGTCTCCGGGAACAATTTGTGTAGAAACTATCTCGGTTACCTCACCATCGCGCAATACTTTTGAATGTGGCGCACTCATGCGGTTGAGTGCTTCGAGCGAGGATTGTGCCTTACTTTCCTGCCACACGCCAATGATAGCATTTATCAAAAGTATAGCAAGAATGATGATGGATTCCGTAACGCCTTCTCCCTCACTTATGCCAATGAAAGCCGAAACAGCTGCAGCAATAAGCAGTATGACCACCATGCTGCTTTTGAATTGTTCAAAAAACATCACGGCGATGGATTTTTGTTTTTTGGATGCCAGTTGATTAGGTCCTACCTCCTCGAGTTTTTTTTTGGCTTCGGCAGATGAGAGTCCCATTTCAGGAGATACATTGAACTGGCTCAATGTTTCCTCTATTGTTTGGTTAAAAAATGATTTCATTGTTGTCTATTCCTTATTTAGCGAACACAAAAATACCATATAGAAACAAATCGACTGAAAAATTGTTTTGAAAAATTTGTTTCTTTGTAATGCTTTTTGGAATTGTTTGATGTTAGAATATACTGGGATGAGATGTAATTTCAAAGCAGATAAAATATTGCATCTTTCCTTAGATCAGCAAATGATTATAGTTTCTGAATACATGGATCTTCACCTTTACCGATGAAAAATCATCCAGAAAGTGGAATTTGATAAAAATATATCAAGGTCCGCCAACTGACGACAATGTAGCTTAAACAAACCGTTCAGCTTACTTATATATTTGAAACATTTTTCACAAAACATCTTTAAATTATTTTTAAAATCTAATTTTTATTTCGTGGTTAAAATTGAAGAAAATCTCTAAATAAATAAATGCACAAAACAGGTATCATTTCTAAATAAATGCCTCAAATATATGTTATAAAACATATTTTTCATAAGAGAAGATATCGCTAAAAATGGCTAACTTGCGTCGCTATTTTTGTAGTACGGCTTTGTATCTTTAAAAAGGAGCAAAGTCGTTTTATTGTTGAGACTTACAAATTTAAATACATAAATTTTATTAATCATGAAAGTTTACAAAACAAACGAAATCAAGAATATTGCTATTGTAGGCAATTCAGGATCGGGTAAGACCACTCTCGCTGAAGCTATGCTTTTCGAGTGTGGTCTTATAAAACGACGCGGCACGGTAGATGGTAAAAATACCGTAAGTGATTATTTTCCTGTTGAAAAAGAGTACGGTTATTCGGTGTTTTCAACTGTATTTTCGTATGAGTGGAAAAACAAGCTGATGACTCTGATTGATTGTCCGGGATCGGATGACTTTTCCGGAAACATTGCTTCTGCACTTGGCGTTACCGATATGGCTGTAATGCTTATCGACGCCACCAGTGGTGTAGAAGTGGGAACCATCAACCAATACCGTCAGATTGAAGCGCTTCATAAACCGCTTATGTTTGTTTTGAATCGCATTGACCATGAAAAAGCTGATTTCGAAAACACGATTACCAACCTGAAAGAGTTTTATGGAAATAAGGTTACCCCAGTTCAATATCCTACCGGAAGCGGTTTGGCATTCGATGGAATAATCGATGTTCTTAAACAAAAAATGTATAAGTGGAAGCCCGGAGCTACAGCACCAGATGTTTTGGATATTCCTGAAAGCGAAAAAGATAAAGCCGATGAGCTTTATCAAGCACTACTTGAAGCTGCAGCTGAAAACGACGAAACACTGATGGAAAAATATTTTGATCAGGGAACATTAACCGAGGAAGAAATGATTGAAGGTATTCAAAAAGGAATGACCTCCCGCAGTTTGTATCCGGTTTTCTGTGTTTCCGCAGAGAAGAACATGGCTGTTCACAGGCTTATGAACTTTTTATGCCTGATTGCTCCATCACCTGATCAGGTTCCGGCTCCTCAAAACACAGACGGAGAAACGATAGAACCCGACTCAAGTGCTCCTACAAGTCTGTTCTTTTTCAAAACTACAGTTGAACCACACATCGGTGAAGTCTCCTACTTCAAGGTAATGAGTGGTAAAGTAAAAGAAGGCGACGACCTGAGTAATGCGAACAGAAGCTCTAGAGAACGTATCGCACAGATGTATTTAGTTGCCGGACAGATGCGTACCAAGGTGGAAGAACTGGAAGCAGGAAGTATTGCGGCAGCTGTTAAGCTGAAAGATGTTCGTACCGGAAATACCCTGAATACAAAAGGTACCGATAATAAGTTTAGCTTCATTCAATTCCCGGAACCTCGTTATCGTAGAGCGGTGAGAGCTAAATCGGAGTCTGATTCCGAAAAACTGAGCGAATCACTTATCCGAATGAGAGAAGAGGATCCATCGCTGATCATTGAAGTTTCAAAAGAGTTGAAACAAACTATCGTTTCAGGACAAGGTGAATTCCACCTGAGAACCATGAAGTGGCGTCTCGAAAACAACGATAAAATAGAGATCGATTTCCTTGAGCCTAAAATCCCGTACCGTGAAACCATTACAAGACAATCACGCGCCGATTACCGCCACAAAAAACAATCGGGTGGTGCCGGACAATTTGGTGAAGTTCACCTTATAGTTGAACCGTATACCGAAGGTATGCCAATGCCGGAGATCTATCGTTTCAGCGGTCAGGAGTTTAAGATTCAGGCCCGCGATGTGCAGGAAGTTGCTTTGGATTGGGGTGGAAAACTCGTTTTCGTAAACAGTATCGTTGGTGGTTCTATTGATACACGCTTCCTCCCCGCCATCCTCAAGGGTATTATGGGACGCATGGAACAAGGTCCACTTACCGGCTCGTATGCCCGCGATGTCCGCGTTATAGTTTACGATGGTAAGATGCACCCGGTTGACTCAAATGAAATTTCGTTTATGCTTGCAGGACGTAATGCTTTCAGCACAGCATTTAAAAATGCCGGTCCAAAGATTCTGGAACCCATCTACGATGTTGTTGTTTCTGTTCCCAGCGATTATATGGGCGACGTGATGAGCGACCTGCAAGGGCGCCGTGCCATGATTATGGGTATGGAAAGCGAAAAAGGATTCGAAAAACTAAAAGCACGTGTTCCTTTGAAAGAGATGTCGAATTACTCAACATCGTTGAGTTCCCTCACCGGAGGCCGGGCATCGTTTACAATGAAGTTTTCTGAGTATGAGCTCGTTCCATCCGATGTTCAGGATAAACTCTTGAAAGAATACGAAGAGGAAGAAAAGGAAGATTAAAAACAACCCCTAAATCCTCTAAAGAGAACTTAATAAAAGCAGCCAAATGGCTGCTTTTATTTATTTTCCGGGCGAGAATCAAGAAATTCGGTAGATTGTTCTTAAACAACAATATCGAAAATTTATCCCAAATACTCCCCTATCCTTCCGCTTATTTGCAACAGCGAAATTTCATAAAGTTTGGTGCGGTATTGTGCAGTAAGCAATCGTTGTTCAGCTTGAAGCAAGCTTACCTGCGCTTCGCGCAAAAGAATCCCCGATAAATCACCCAGTTTATATCTGTCCATCGCAATTTCGTAATTGACTTGCGCATTTTCCAAACTTTCTTTTTCGAGGTTGGTCAACTGAATATTATTTTGGTATGCCAGCCACATATTGGCAAAATCACTTTGTAATATTAGTTTTTGGCGCTCTACCTGGAGTTCACGGTTATCGATTCTTATTTGTGCATTTTTTTGTTCACGACTTCTGTTAAATCCATCGAAAATATTAAATCCCAAAGTAACTCCAACATTTGGCCCCCAGTTTCGTTGCCTGTCGAAGTTACCCTTGTTGTAATCATAATGTGTGAATCCATATCCGCCGTTCAGCCGCAAATAAGGATAATTCTGGCTCTGCAACGTTTTTAAATCTAGTTCACTCAGGATTTTATTCTTTTCAGTCAAAAGCAATGAAGTATTCACTTTCATCATATTGTCAAAAAGTTCGGATTTCGATAACATGGAGTCAAATGTGATAGTTGTATCGGCAGCAACAAATTGTTGTTCAACATTATCCGTTCCCATCATTTCATTCAACCGGATACGTGAACCATGAACAACTTCATATTGTTGAATCAGTTGTGAACTGTCTGTATTGAAGTCAACACGCGCCTGTTGCAAATCGAGACGCGAAAGTGACCCGATCTGGTAACGGGCCTCAACTATTCGCAATCTTTCGCGAGAAAGATTCACGGCCTGACGTAGAATCTGCATACGCAACGTTTGTTGAATATAGTTATAATATTCTGCCGAAATATCAGCAATAAAATTCTCTACATCCAGTTGCGTGTTTAATTCACCAACCGTTTTAAGTTCCTGCAAACGTTTGTAGTTTGTCTGTACTCTGAATCCTTCAAAAATTGTCCAGTTCAGGTTTAACCCTGCATCGAGAGTTTGTGTTGTTGAACCCCTTGTCGAGATAGTCTCACTGCCATCGGCAGGAAATTGATCGGAATTACTCTGACGGACATTATATCCGGAGTTTAAGTTCACAGAAGGAAGAAATCCGGCATTTCCTAATGTTACGTTATTATCGGAGATTTGTTGTTCGTTCCTGCTGATTTTCAGATCGTAATTGTTTTCCAGCCCGACACGTATCACTTCATTTAGATCGATAACCGTTTGAGCATCCAATAAAAAGGGGAATAAAAGTGCAATTACTACTGCTAAAGTGTATCTCGTTAATTTAAGCATGTTGAACTTTGATGTTTTCTTTCGTTTTCGATTTCCTATTAGTGGATAAATACATGTACATGGCCGGAACAACAAACAACGTTAACAATGTGGAAATGAGCATGCCTCCCACTACAGCAATACCCATGGCAATACGACCATTAGCTCCTTCACCTGTTGCCAGTGCAAGCGGAAGTAAACCCAGGATGGTTGAGATACTTGTCATTAAAATCGGCCTCAAACGTTGAATAGATGCACCCATCACAGCGTCGTATTTACTCATCCCCGACGCCTGACGCTGGTTAGCAAACTCAACGATAAGAATCCCGTTCTTGGCAACCAGACCTATAAGCATAATAATCCCGATTTGACTGTAAATATTCATGGTAACACCAAATAACCACATAAACAGCAATGCACCAAAGACCGCCAACGGAACGGTAAGCATTATAACAAAGGGATCCTTGAAGCTCTCGAACTGTGCTGCAAGAACCAAAAAGATAAGTATAATAGCCAACCCGAAAGCGAAAAGTAAACTCGAAGAACTTTCACGAAAATTTCTTGATTCACCCTCCAAAGCCGTTCTGAAAGTGTCGTCAAGCACTTCTGCTGCTATCCTGTCCATTTCTTCCAATCCCTGCCCCAGCGAATAACCTTGCGCCAACCCGGCAGAAACGGTTGCGGAATTAAATCGGTTATACCGGTACAACTGTGGTGGTGCAACGGTTTCTTCCAGTTTTACCAGATTATCCATCTGAATCATTTGTCCGGTGTTGTTTTTCAGATAAATGGTTTTCAAATCGAGCGGCGTATTGCGCTGCTGACGGTTTATTTCTCCCAACACCTGATATTGTTTGCCGTTCATGTAAAAATAGCCCATCCGCTGACCGCTCAACGCATATTGCAGCGTTTGTCCGATATCGCGGGTACTTACTCCCAGCAGCGCAGCTTTATCTCTGTCTATAACGATTCTTGTTTCAGGTTTAGTGAACTTCAAATTCACATCTGCCATTTGAAAATAAGGGCTCTGATTCACTTTTTCCATAAACGGAGGAATAAATTCCTGAAGCTTTTCTATATTGGGCGCTTGCAAGACATACTGAATGGGCATTCCGCCACGTCGTCCGCCAAAAGTAGATTGTTGCTGCACAAAAGCGCGGGCCGCTGTCTGATTCCTAACTGCTGCCGATAAGGCATCAGCAATTTCCATCTGGCTCCTTTCCCGTTCTTTCATATCGGGCAAAACAAGACGAACCATTCCAAAACTACCCCTGATCATGGTAGTATTCGATTCACTATCCCATGCAACTGAATCTGCGATTCTCGAAATATTCTCGGTATAATCTCGTGTAAATTCATACGTTGCCCCTTCAGGTGTAGAAGTTCTGATCATAATCTGTGAACGATCCTCCAACGGAGCCATTTCGGCAGGAATCACATTCCACAAAACAACAATTAGCAGTAAAGCTCCTCCCGTAACAGGATAAATCAGCCATCTGCGATGGAGGAATGATTTCAGCAACTTATCGTAAAGGGCATTCATTCCCTGAAAGAACTTTTCGGTCTTTTCGTAAATCTTATCGTGTTTTTCTTTTTTCTTCAACAGCTTTGACGAAAGCATCGGAACAAAGGATAGAGCCACAAAAGATGAAATAACTACAGCGCCCGAAATCACGATACTGAATTCACGAAAGAGTCTTCCGGTCATTCCTTCCAGAAAAATAATCGGAAAAAAAATGGCAACTAACGTTATAGTCGTAGATATAACAGCAAAAAATATTTCCTTGGAACCCTCCACTGCCGCTTTTTTGGGTGCCATTCCCTGCTCTACCTTGGAATAAATGTTTTCGACCACCACAATGGCATCATCTACCACCAGCCCCACTGACAACACAACGGCCAGCATGGAAAGTACATTGATGGAGAATCCGGCCAAATACATAATAAAGAATGTACCGATAAGCGAAATCGGAATTACCAATGTTGGAATAAGCGTAACACGGGTATTTCTTAAGAACATGAAAATAACCAGAACCACCAATACAAAAGCAATTATAACTGTAGTTTGCACTTCTGAAATAGATGCTCGTATAAAACGGGTATTATCGAAGGCAACATCAAGTTTTACATCTTCAGGCAAATCTTTGCGCATCTGATCAATTCTCAATGCGGCTTCATTGGCTATCACGATTTGATTGGCTCCGGGCTGTGGGACAATAACGCAGCTAACCATAGGTACACCATTACGCCTGAGAATACTCTTTCTGTTTTCCGTATCAAGCTCTGCAGTTCCGATATCACCAAACCTCACTATCCGGTAATCGTCTTCAATAATAATCATATTGTTAAACTCCTCAGGAGTTTGCATCAATCCCATTGTACGAATAGACTGTTCAATATAATCACCTTCAATGCTTCCGGCTGGCAATTCGATATTTTCCCTGTCCAGCGCACTTTTTACATCCATGGGAGTAATATTATAGGACGCCATTCTTATTGGATCGAGCCATAATCGCATCGAATACCGGTTTTCTCCCCAAATTTCCACTGCACTCACGTTGGAAATCGTCTGTAATCGCTCTTTAACAGTAAGCTCAGCTATTTCGGACAGTTGTAACAATGAACGTGTAGGACTTTCTACTGTTACCTGCATGATCGGGTCGGCATCTGCATCTGCTTTTGCAACCGTCGGTGGGTCAGCATCGCGCGGAAGATACCGCATTGCTCTGGAAACCTTGTCGCGAACGTCGTTGGCAGCCGTTTCCAAATCGACACTCAATTCAAATTCAACCGTTATTCTCGAACTTCCCTGACTACTTTGACTCATCAGTGAGCGAATCCCCGGGATTCCGTTAATGTTTTGTTCAAGTGGTTCGGTAATCTGATTTTCGATAACTTCGGCGTTAGCACCGGGATACCCAACCGATACCGTAATGATAGGGTTGTCCACGTTAGGATATTCACGCACGGCAAGGCTCGTGTAACCTATTACTCCAAAAATGATGATAATAAGTACTAAAACAGTTGCTAATACCGGGCGATTTATACTGAGTTCGGATAACGTCATAATATCATTCTGTTGTGTTGGAAATAATTTCTGAAATGTTCACCGGTAAACCATCTCTCAACTGCATCACGCCAGTTGTGAGTAAGGTATCTCCTGCAGAAAGCCCTGAGAGTACCTCTACCGATGACGATGTTCTGTATCCTTTGGTTATTTCCACTTCTTTAGCAACTCCATTTTTATATACGTATGCAATATCTCTTCCCATTTCAGCGATACTTGATATGCTGGGAATTACAATAGCATCGGGTACTTCACTTATCAAAGTCTGAAGGGATGCCGACAAACCCGGTTTTAATTTTCCACCCGGATTTGCATATCGTGCACGAGCTTTCAACGTTAATGTCTTAGGATCTAATTGTGATTCCACTGCATAAATCACAGCATTATAGGTATTTAAGTCATTTTCAATCCTAAAGGATATCTCTGTTCCTATAGGTATCTGTCTCACCTGATTTTCATTCATGGAAAACTCCAACTTCAAAGGTGATATTTTTGTCAATTTCGAAACGATTACCGAGGGCGACGCATAAGCTCCAACACTAACCTGACGCAAACCAATAACTCCACTGAATGGTGCTCTCAATTCGGTTTGTGCAATTCTGGACTCAATAAGATCGATATCAGCCTTTAATTTCTCCAATTCGGTTGTTACCGTTTGATATGTTTCCTGGCTGATAGCATCTTTTTCAAGCAATGTTCCCTGCCTGTAAACTCTGTCCTGAGCCAATGGAAGCTGTGTTTTAAGTTTCCTTAATTCAGCTTGCAGTGGTGCATCGTTTACCTTAGCAAGCAAGACTCCCTGATTAACAAAAGAACCTTCCCTAAAATAAATATTCGTAATTTTACCGGACACTTCAAAGGTGAGGTTAACCTCTTCTTCGGGTAATAAAACGCCTTTGGCGAGATATACATCGCTGCTTAGAACTTGTGGTTGTAAAACCATAGCAGTAACACTTAATTGCTGTCGTCCGGCTCCACCACCAGCTCCACTTCTCGGAGGCTCCTGGGTTTGTACTTGTTGATTACCGGAAGAAAATATCGATTTTATTTTCGGGAAGAATGCCATTCCCAAAATCAGCAAACCGATGGCTGTAAAAACTATGATTTTGTTATTTTTACTCATTATTTAGTCCAAATTTGTCCAAATTTAGTTATTAAAAGCCATATAACAGGATATGAATATTCTTTTTAGTTTTTTTTAAAATTCAAAATCGACATATAGGACAATTCAATCGACGAAAGGCTTTAAAAAAAGCAGAAGTACTTCGCTTATGCTTTTAATTTTCTATTATATTTTCTTAGGCTTACAAGCCTGTTTTTCCTTTTTTACTTTTGCACCACATTTTTTACATTCGTATTTTGGTTCTTTTACGTATTTGAAATCATCATCTTTACAGGCAGTTTTACTCATAATTATTGTTTTTATGCGGATAAAACAGATAAAAACACGAAATGTTTACATTAGTTTCAAAAAGATCACAAACCTAATATAAATATACTGAGCGTCTTTACAATCCTTACCTATGTTACATATTGTGCAAAAGTAAATACCGATAGCTTTGCATTAAGCATATAAAGGAAAGTAAAATTAATGAAGGGAATATTAATTTGTTGTTTGCGCTACTGTCAGGGTAACAGAGAACATTTATCTTCGATAAAGAAAATAGACTCGTTAAACTCAGAAAAAGCAACTAAATTACTGAAAAAGCAAAATATGCCGTTATGTTAAAATTTTGTCATAAAAGGAATATCAACTATCTTTACATCATTCAAATCACTTAAAAATGCAAAACACAATGAAATACAAATTGATTTTTCTTTTAACTGGTTTATTGATATATTTTTCACTACAGGCTCAGCATCAAGCAAAAGCAATACTGCATTATATTTTTCCTGAATTTAAAAGTGGGACAATACTAATGAAGAACGGTACGAGAAACAACGCGATGCTTAACTTCAACGCTGCAACCGAAGAAATGGTTTTCGATCAGAATGGACAAATATTAGCATTAGCAGAGACGACACTGAACCAACTGGACACTGTTTTTATTAATGATCGAAAGTTTGTTCTTCTCAATAATCTGTTTGCAGAAGTTATCAATCAAAATGACTATAAATTGTTTATCCAACATAAATGCCGTATAATTCCACCGGGAAAACCATCCGCTTTCGGCGGCACATCACAATTGTCGTCAACCTCATCTTACTCAAGTTGGATGGGTAACGGTAAAGTATATCAATTAGAGCTTCCCGATGATTACAAGGTAAATCCTTATGAAGTTTACTGGCTTGATAATGGCTCAGGTTGGAAAAGCTTCTCGTCTATTGGGCAAATAAAACGATTCTACAGCAAACAAAAAGCGCTATACAATACATATACCAAAGAGAACAAAGTCGATTTTAAAGATCAGGGATCAGTAACCGGATTGATTCATTTTATGGAGACAAATTCACATTAAGAAAATGTTTTATAATTATTGAGAATCAGCCACAATCTCATATCCTGAAACATTCGGCATTCCAATCGTACCATAATAAGTACCAATATTTCCTTTTATTTTTACTTCCGTGCCTAAGTTTTCAGGATTCGTTTTAAGATTCAGAGCATCTCTGATCGCATTGGCGGGAAGTTGGATCGGAAAAGTATTCGCACCGCTTGTCTCATCTGGTGAAGCCGCCATAGCAAGGGATGTATCTTTAACAGTTTCTGGATCGCTTAGATCGTTTAAAAATGAATCAAATTTCGCTGTATTATAATATCCCACAATATAACCTTTCACCCAAACACCGTTTAAAGGAGATAATTTTCGGGCATCAGCAATGGTGTATGGATCTTCCTGTGTTCCGGCGCCAACCAGCTGATACGTATCGTACTTTTTATTAAGTATGGCTGTTTCGGTCGGTCCTTCGCTCCAAGGCAAGATAGTTGCCACTGCAGATACAGATACTATTTCAGTAGGGTCAAGTGTCAGGTTGAACGTATATTTAAACCCCGAATCAAAATTACTAATATTTTCGGCAGTACTAAAGTCATACTCGTAACCGTTTAATCCATGCTCAATAATAAGCTTTTTATTTGTCAAGTCCAAGGTGGGTATTACGATGGCTTCACCCATTTTTCCATCAGTAGCCACTTTTAAAAGGATATCTTCTTTCGTAGAAGTAGATGTTATTGATCCATCTGTTAAAAGTAGTTTACCCCGAGGATTAAAATCTACCAACCTGGCCTCTAACCCAGAAAGATCTGTTTCGGCAACGATAGAAGTGAAATTAAACACAAGCTTAGAGAGCTTGTGAGAAAATTGAAGATCTATGTGGGGGTTAGCAGAGTTTTTTGAGAATACGTTATTCGAATACATGACGTCAATTGCCGTCTGATTGCTCTGATCAGTCACATTCAATGAGTATCCAAAATCAGTACCGATTGTTCCGTAAGGATAATAAGCAATAAAATCAACATTGGAACCATCCATAGGGAATTTCATATCGTGAGCGATTGTAGACGGACTAAAAGATGCGTCACCTTGGGTTATATATTTCACATTTTTCGCTAAAACCGATTCTGCAGAAAGTGCCTCTCCTGCCGTTATCATATAAATCCCTATTGCATCTCCTTCCGACCATGAATCGTTCGTGGCTCGTGTTTTCACACCATCAATGTAGGCATTCACCTTGACACTCCTGTTAATGATTGAAAAATCAATTCTTTCGCCTTCACAAGCAAGCAGAAACGAGAGCATCATAAATAAAAGTAAATAGTTAATCTTCATATTCCCACACTTTTAGAGTTAATCGAAGCAATATAGTATGAAAATCCATGACTGCCAAACATAATTGCTCCCATTCTATGCAATTATGTTTTACAACACATAAAACTCATCTCATTCTGAAAGAATTTGTTATAATGAGACTTCTAAAATTTCATCGATCTTTGTGGTATAGGCTCTTGACAAGTGTTGTTGTTTCATTTTATACGTTCCTTTATCCTGGCTTGCTAAACGTATAAGATTGGAACCATATTTGTGATTAACTCTATCCATGGCTTCCATCAATTTCTTATGTTTTGGGTTTGAATTAAAAAACAAGGAAGTCTGATAAGATTTCTCAGAAACAAAATCAACTAAAACTACACCGGCACGCTTATAGCTTTTGTGATTTTTATATATTTTTTGTACGGCTTCTTCTGCAAATTTCACCAACTCGAGAGATGAAGAGGTTGGAAATGGAAGTTTAATTAACATACTGTTTGAATAAAACTCTTCGCTCTCTTTGAATCGTGCCGTTTCTATAAAAACCATTAAACTATTGCATAAAGAGTGCTGCATTCTTAATTTTTCGGCACATAACATAGTGAATGTAACCACGCGCTCCTTTACTTCATCAAAACTTCTATATTCTTTTTCGAAAGTACGGGTTGTTGCAATGGACTTTTTCTTCTCAGACATATCCATCTCTATACTTGGGATCCCTTTTAAATCTCTCTGTAAATTTAATCCGGTTATTGTCATATTTTTCAATACCCAAGCTTCGGACAACTCCGTAAACTCTACCCCTTTAAATACATTTATTGCATATAATTTCTTGGCATTTCTCCTGCCAACTCCCCATATATCTTCGACATCAATCCATTTAAGTGCCTTTTCCCGCTTCGACTCAGTATCTATCACATAAACGTTGTTTGTTTTTTCGGGGAATTTCTTCGCAATACGATTGGCAACTTTAGCAAGACTCTTTGTCGGGGCTATACCTATACTAATGGGAATTCCAATCCACTTAAATACATGTTTTCTCATTTTTATTCCATATTTTTGAAGATCCTCTAAAATTCCCGAAAGATCCAAAAAACACTCATCTATGGAATATATTTCCTGTAAAGGACTGTAATTGCTCAAAATTGACATAACGCGTCTGCTCATATCACTGTATAAAGCAAAATTAGTAGAATAAATTGCCACATCGTGTCGTTCAAAAAGGGCTTCAAATTGAAAAGCCGGTGCTCCCATGGGAATACCCAATTTCTTTGCTTCGTTCGAACGGGCAATAACACATCCGTCGTTATTGCTTAAGACGACAACAGGTTTGTTATTCAGCGATGGATTAAAAACCCTTTCGCACGAAGCAAAGAAATTATTACAATCTATAAGAGCGTACATCTTTTTGGTCAATGTTTTTTAATGGAATACGCCACAACTCCCCAAATAATCACATCTTCGCCTTCTTTCACTTCAATCAATGGAAAATCTTCATTGGAAGGAACAAGAAAACACTTTCCATCCTTCAACTTTATACGTTTGAGAGTAAAACCATTATCAAGAAAGCACAAAGCTATTTTATTATCTGTAAATTCCAGACTCCTGTCGATTATCAGCAAATCGCCTTCCTGAAAATCTCCATCCATAGAGTTCCCTTTTACTCTAACACAAAATGTAGATTCCGGATGTTTGATGAGTTCCCTTTTCAAATCAATTTTCTGGAAAAGATAATCATCGGCCTGAGCTATAAAACCAGCCATGGCATTTCCTCCGAAGGAAATATTCATCTCAGATGAAACAGGAGAATAAAACTCGAAATCTGTTGTATCTATTAACTTTTTCATTGAACACAAAATTAATTATTTTCTTCGCAAAGAAATATTTCAGCACGATTTATATTCGTAAAATTTAGCTTTTCTGTTTTTCTATTTGATGAGAAGATCGGAAAAACTTTACATTTTTCACTATCTTTGTAACCCAATTCAAAAATACAAAAAATTGATATGTTTGAAAATTTAAGTGACAGGCTGGAAAGGTCGTTTAAAATACTAAAGGGTGAAGGTAAAATCACCGAAATTAACGTTGCCGAAACATTAAAGGATGTACGTCGCGCTCTTCTCGATGCCGACGTAAACTATAAAACCGCGAAAGAATTTACTGAAAACGTTAGACAAAAGGCACTTGGCCAGGATGTTCTTACTGCTGTAAAACCAGATCAACTGATGGTGAAGATCGTTCACGACGAACTCTCATCGCTGATGGGTGGAACAGCTGCCGATATCAACATCAAGGGCAGCCCGGCTATTATTCTGATGTCCGGACTACAAGGTTCCGGAAAGACTACTTTCTCGGGCAAACTAGCCAATATGCTGAAATCGAAGCGAGGTAAAAATCCGCTTTTGGTGGCAGGTGACGTATATCGTCCGGCTGCTATTCAGCAGTTAAAGATTCTGGGCGAACAAATCGGCGTTTCCGTATATTCCGAAGAAGAAAATAAAAATCCGGTCAAGATTGCTCAGAATGCTATACAATACGCTAAACAGCACGGAAAGGATCTGGTAATTATTGATACTGCCGGTCGTTTAGCTATCGATGAGATGATGATGACCGAGATCACCGCCATCAAGAATGCTGTTAATCCACAGGAAATCTTGTTCGTGGTGGATGCCATGACCGGGCAGGACGCGGTAAACACAGCCAAAGAATTCAATGATCGGTTGAATTTCAACGGAGTTGTGCTCACCAAACTCGATGGCGATACACGTGGTGGTGCAGCGCTCTCTATCCGCTCTGTAGTTGACAAACCAATTAAATTTGTTGGAACAGGTGAAAAACTCGACGCTATTGACGTTTTCCATCCGGAACGTATGGCTGATCGTATTCTTGGAATGGGCGATATTGTTTCGTTGGTTGAGAAAGCACAGGAACAATACGATGAAGAAGAAGCTCGTCGCCTGCAAAAGAAAATAGCTAAAAATCAATTCGATTTTAATGATTTCATTGCTCAAATTCAACAAATCAAGAAGATGGGCAACCTTAAGGATCTGGCATCGATGATTCCCGGTGTGGGGAAGCAGATAAAAGACCTGGATATCGACGATGACGCGTTCAAAAATATTGAAGCCATCATTCGATCAATGACACCTAAAGAACGCACTAACCCCGAAATTTTGAATGGAAGTCGCCGTGCCCGCATAGCTAAAGGTAGTGGTACGAATGTACAGGAAGTAAACAACCTTATTAAACAATTCGACCAAACCCGAAAGATGATGCGCACAATGACTACAGGCGGTGGTAAGGCGATGATGAAAAATATGAGAAGAAGATAAAATCACAAAATTTAGAGACGCACAGCTGTGCGTCTTTATTATTCCAAACAATTAGAATCTATGCAGTTAATCGATGGAAAAGCCGTAGCGGCACAAATTAAAAAAGAAATAGCTGATGAAGTTGCACAAATCAAAGCTTCGGGGAGAAAAACGCCACATTTGGCAGCTGTGCTTGTCGGACACGATGGAGGAAGCGAAACGTATGTAGCTCACAAAGTACGCGCTTGTGAAGAAGTGGGTTTTAAGTCAACTCTTATCCGCTACGAAGACAACGTAACAGAAGAAGAATTGCTCGCTTGTGTTGAGAAACTGAATAACGATAGCGATATCGACGGATTCATCGTTCAGTTACCATTGCCTAAGCACATATCGGAAGATAAAATCACGGAAGCAATCGATTATCGTAAAGATGTGGACGGTTTTCATCCGATAAACGTTGGCAGAATGGCTATCGGACTCCCTTGCTTTCTCTCGGCTACGCCGTCGGGAATTGTTGAACTCCTGAAAAGATACGAAATTGAAACTAAAGGAAAACATTGTGTAATTCTGGGTAGAAGTAATATTGTTGGAAAACCGGCTGCTATGCTCATGTTACAAAAAGGGTATCCGGGAGATTGCACAGTAACCGTTTGTCATAGCCGAACGAAAAACATCAAAGAAATCTGCCTGCAAGCCGATATTATTATCGCTGCGTTAGGTGTTCCGGAATTTTTAAAAGGCGATATGGTAAAAGAAGGTGCCGTTGTTATCGATGTGGGTACAACCCGTGTTCAAAGCAACAAAACCAAATCGGGGTTTAAGCTTACCGGCGATGTTGCTTTCGATGAAGTAGCCCCTAAATGCAGTTACATTACTCCCGTTCCGGGTGGAGTTGGGCCTATGACAATTGTGTCGCTGCTAAAAAATACATTGTTGGCAGGAAAAAAGCAATTGTATTGAAGATAATCCGCTGCTAAACAATATTTTTAAATAAAAATATTGTTTAGCTTTTGCTTTCTTGTGTTCTAACAAACAAGCAATTTAAATCATATTCTCATTTCGTCTATTAAAAATCACAGTTTGTCTATTATTTCCCCACATCCGCAAATTCATTAACAAAAAAAAGACAATATTTTACAAATTAAGCTATATTTGTACATTATTATCAATATATTTGTTATAAATTACAAGTTGGTCTTTTGTTTAATTGTTTAAGAGTTAATATGTCATGTGATTGAAGTGTAGATATTAAAAAAAGCTATAAATAAGAATATTATGCCATTTAGAGGTTCAGCACATAAAGGTTTGTACATGATACTTCTCTTATCATTTGTGTTATCATGCCATAAGAATGCAGGATCAGAAACTAATTTATTGGACAAAAATATCTCATCTTTACAAGACTCAATTAATACAACTAACCTATCTATTGTTAAAATAAAAAACGATACAACTCTTCTACAAGCTTCCTTAGAAAAAAGTCTTGCCTTAAACGACAAAATCAGCCAATTAGCTTTGTATCAAAGCCTGGGGGATCTCCATTTAAAGAACTTGCATTTTACCAGTGCTATTAAAAATCATCAGGAATATCTCAAAATATCAGAAGAATTTGCCGACCCGCTTCAAATAATAAAAGCGTTGAACTCACTGGGCAGTGATTATAAAAAAGCCTGTGAGATGGATAATGCAATACGACATTATTTTCAAGCAAGGAGAACAGCCGAAAACTTACAAAATACAGACAATTTAATAATTAGAGAAAAAGCTGTAACGCTCAACGGAATTGGCAAGATATATTCACTGCTCGAGTATCCTGACGAAGCTTTGAATTCTTTTAAAGAGTCATCTCAATATGCCACAACCATTAACGACAAAGAAATTTTGGCCGATAATTTAATGGGGATTGGCATTGCTTATCAAGACAAAGAGATGTATGATTCTGCGAGAATTAATTTCAATAAATCTGCCGATTTATTTATTGAAACTAATTCCAGAACAGGTCTTGGTTTGACATTCTTCTGTTTTGGAAACCTTAGTGCGGAACAAGGTCAGTATCAAGAAGCACTTATATTCTTAAACAATGCATACAAGACATTGCAAGCAACATCCGATAAATTAAA
>ENA-UOOM01000507-UOOM01000507.1-fermentation-metagenome-genome-assembly--contig:-NODE-507-length-43946-cov-11.104828_pt1 | contig 43946 bp, 41 predicted proteins | sample MGYA00245781_ERZ724031 | MGnify/ENA primary metagenome ERZ724031 (study PRJEB28704, sample SAMN03018317) | fermentation metagenome | biome: anthropogenic terrestrial biome; feature: soil; material... | reverse complement strand
TGACTATAATACCAAATACCACCCCTATTGTCAACCCTTTTTTTGAAAAAGTTTTAATTTTTTTAAAGTTTCTTGTTTTTTACCCTAAATCATAAATAAATGCCCTGTTTTTCCATGATTCTCTGTATTTTTTTATTCATATTGGATTATTTGACCTATGTTTGGATAAATCGGAGCTTACAGGGAAAAATTTTGAAAGAGGTGTTATATATGAATAAACAGGTAAAATTTTTATGGAAACTCATTATGGTAGTACTTGTAAACATACTTGTTATATCAATTGTATCAACAGCAGGCTCTTCTGTTCTCACACTTTCCAAAGTAGGTTCGCAGGGCGCAGAAGTAAAAAGTATCCAAACAAAACTAAATGAGCAAAATTATTATAAGGGAAAGATAGACGGAATATACGGTTCACAGACAAAAGATGCTGTAAAGCGTTTTCAAACCGTAAAAGGACTCACTCCCGACGGAATTGCGGGGCCTAAAACTTTAAATGCGCTCGGCATTGGTTCTTCCACAGGTGCGCAAGGTCCCTTTAACAGCACTGAAGTTACACTGCTTGCTCGTGTTATTTCCGCCGAAGCGCGCGGAGAACCATATATCGGGCAGGTCGCAGTCGGCGGAGTTATCCTCAACCGAATAGAACACCCCTCGTTTCCAAATACACTTGCCGGCGTAATTTACCAGCCCGGTGCTTTCAGCTGTTTAAACGACGGCGGAATTAATGCCCCGATATCCGACTCTGCTTTTAAAGCCGCGCGTGACTGCATAAATGGATACGACCCTTCAGGCGGCTCTATCTATTATTATAACCCGGCAAAAAGTACAAGTAAATGGATTTTTTCCCGTCCTGTCATTACCGTTATAGGAGACCACCGTTTCTGCAAATAATAAATACGGTTCTATATTAGATGTTTGGATTCTCACCCCATGTTCCCTTTCGAATACTGTTAAAACAAAATGGCACTGAACTTTAAGCTCAGTGTCATTTTTTTATACTCTATTATAATATGATTAATTTACCGTTATGACACAACGTCTAATCGGTTTTTCATTCTTCTGCGTTGAATATGCGGATGTGCACCCCTTACCTACAGCCTTTATCTTATAATAAAAATCTGCACCCTGTTGTTTTTGATATAAAGATTGTATTACGCTTTTATTGCCTGTTGTAAAGAAAGGCATGTCCGTAATACCGTTAGGAGTAAATTTGAACTGATATGTTTTTCCTACTGATAAATTAAGTGTATCTCCGGTATCGGAAATAAGCCTGCAGTCCTTTAATTCGGAATTATTGGGGTATTCCTGATATGAGTAGTCCAAATCAACTGTACCGTTTATTCCCGGAACACTTCCGCATTTATACTGCCACATTTTATATGAACCGTTATAGTTGGGTTTATTTACATCCCAATGTGCAACCCATTTGTCATAGCAGTCAAGCTGCGGAGTTGAAAAATTGCCGTTAAAATAGTTTGTATTACTGTAAATGCCTGCTCTGTAACCTGCTTTTCTTATATGATTACAAAAATAGGATGCAACCGCCGCCGCCTGTTCTTTTGGCAGCTCTCTTTGCGAAGGCTGTTCTATATCTATAAATACAGGATAATCAAGTTTTCTGTTGTTTAATATGTTAAGGCACATCTGCGCCTCCTGCTCGGCTTGCTGTGGGGTAAGCGCGTAACTTACGTGGTAAGCACCGACTTTAATTCCGTTTGCTTTAGCACCGTCGTAATTTGACGCAAAATTTTTGTCCGTCTGCACTTCAGGGTTTTCATTTCCGTAGCCTGTACGGATTATGGCAAAATCTATACCGCTGTTTTTAACATCAGCCCAAGAAATATTTCCTTGGAAGTACGAAACATCAATTCCTTTATGTACAGTATTAACTGTGCATGTACTTTGTCTTCCGTCGGTAGCGGTTGCTGTAATCGTTGTTCTTCCCAAAGAAGACGCTGTTACAATGCCGCCGTTGACTTGTGCTACATTGGGGTTTGAAGAAGTCCAGTTTACATTCTCCCCCGTAGAAACAGAAAGCACTGTTGTTTCACCCGGTTTTAAGGCAAGACTGTCCTTGTTAAGTTTTAAAGTATCCGCCGCAAAAGCACTGACGTTTAAAGATAATGCTATAGTTAAAGTTAGGATAAACGCAGTTAATTTTTTTTTCAAGCTTGTCCCTCCATAATTGTATAAATTTGGTAATCAAATTATACGCTTTTATTTTGGCCTAAGCAAGAATAAAATGTCAAATAAAAAATCCGTCCGAATTAACGGGCGGATAAAATTTTATTTTTTAAACTCTTTAAAAAGCTTTGTTGCCTCTTGATGATGTTTTATATTTTGGTCTTTGGTAACAGTATCGCGGTAAACCATCATATATCTTCCGTTGTCGGACATAACCGCAGGGAAAGTGTTGTCTAAAACTGTGAAAGTTTCTTTTTCTTTAATCTCATCTATAACGGATTTTGCCTTTGCATTAAGGTTTTCTAAATCATACTCGTAAAGTTCAACGGTGACATTAGCGTTCCCGTTATAACTAAACTGGTATTTCACACCTTTTTTTGCACCGATATAATCAGATTTCATTTCCAACCCGTTTCCTTCAATAATCTTATTGTCGGAAAGGTATTTTAAAAGTCCTGAAAAATTATTATCATATTCTTTTTTAACTGCTGCAGAAGAAACAGGAGCCTTTGATTCTGCCTGACTACTTGTCGGAGCAGTTCCTCCAACATCGCCCACACCGCAGGCAGCCATAGACGCTGACATTATAACTGCTAACATAAGTATAAATATCTTTTTCATTTGTAAGTCCTCTCTTAAAACATAATATTGGCTTACTTCTTCATTGACGGTGCTTAACCTTTGTAAATTATATTTCCCGGAATTTACCGCGAAACCCGATAAAAAATCATATACACACAAAAGTCAGGTGATATAAGAAAAACCGCTTAAACTTAAAGCGGTTTCAAAACTGGTGGACACATCGGGACTCGAACCCAAGACCTCTCGCGTGTGAGGCGAGCGCTCTAACCAGCTGAGCTATGCGTCCAAAGTCTCCGTGTGTATTAATAATAAAAATATGGTGACCCGGACGAGATTCGAACTCGTGAAGCCGCCGTGAAAGGGCGGTGTCTTAACCGCTTGACCACCGGGCCATATTATAATGGTAGCGGCAATAGGATTTGAACCTATGACACTTCGGGTATGAACCGAATGCTCTAGCCAACTGAGCTATGCCGCCATATATGCTCTGTTGTTTGCATTGTTTACTTACGATGCGGAGCGTTTTATATTATAACCCTATTTATGCCCATTTGTCAACATTTATTTCAAATTTCTTTTAATTTTTATTTTTAATCTTAAAAACTTCAGTGTTTTCGCGGGTTTTGCGTGTTTTTTATTTATGGCTGACTCCTTAAAAGCAAGAAGTCAGCCGCTATTTTACTTAATTTTCAGAAATTATAAATTATATAGATAAAGAATAGTTTGGTGCTTCTTTTGTAATTTGAATATCGTGCGGATGACTTTCCCTTAAACCTGCACCTGTAATTCTGATAAATTGTGCTTTTTGGTGAAGTTCATCAATATTCTTACAGCCTGTATATCCCATGCCTGCACGAAGACCGCCGAGCATTTGATATATGGTATCTGAAAGAGCGCCCTTGTATGGTAAACGTCCCTCGACACCTTCAGGAACGAGTTTTTTAGCATCCTGCTGGAAGTAACGGTCTTTGCTTCCGTGACCCATAGCGGCCAAGCTGCCCATTCCTCTATATACTTTAAACTGACGTCCCTGATAAAGTTCGGTTTCTCCCGGGGACTCCTCACAGCCGGCAACAAGCGAACCGACCATAACCATATTTGCGCCCGCGGCAAGTGCTTTGACAATATCTCCGGAAAACTTAATTCCCCCGTCGGCAATTACCGGAATGCCTGCTTTTTCAGCGGCACAGGCTGCGTCGTAAATAGCAGTAATCTGTGGAACACCGATACCCGCTACAATTCTTGTTGTGCAGATTGAGCCAGGCCCGATACCGACCTTAATACAATCCGCGCCCGCATCGATAAGCGCTCTTGCGGCGTCCGCCGTTGCGATATTTCCGGCTATAACCTGAAGATTCGGATATGCCTTTTTTACTTTTCTTACAGCGTTTAAAACGCCGTCGTTGTGTCCATGTGCAGAGTCAAGTGCAACAACGTCAACCTGTGCCTTAACAAGTTCTGCAACACGTTCAAGAACGTCGCCCGTGGCACCGATAGCAGCGCCGCAGAGAAGTCTTCCTCCGGCGTCCCTTGCGGAATTAGGATAGCGAACGGCTTTTTCTATATCCTTAATTGTAATTAAGCCTTTTAAATTTCCCTTATCGTCAACAAGCGGAAGTTTTTCAATTCTGTGTTTGCGCAAAATTTCCTTTGCCTGTGATAGGGTTGTCCCAACAGGAGCGGTTACAAGGTTTTCTTTTGTCATTACCGCCGAAATAGGCTGGTTAAAATCTTCATCAGTCATAAAACGCAGGTCGCGGTTTGTAATAATACCGACAAGCTTTCCGTTTTCGCAAATCGGAACGCCTGAAATGCGGTATCTTGCCATGATTTCGTTTGCATCGTGAACATAATGCTGAGGAGAAAGGAAAAACGGATTTACAATAACTCCGTTTTCAGAACGCTTTACCCTGTCAACCATATCCGCCTGTCTTTCAATAGACATGTTCTTGTGAATAATACCAATTCCGCCTTCACGCGCAATTGCGATTGCCATATTGCTTTCTGTAACCGTATCCATTGCCGCAGTTATAAGCGGAGTGTTCAGCTTAATTGTTTTAGTAAGCTGGGTAGACAAGTCCACCTCCTTTGGCAGAACGTGGGACTCAGCCGGAATAAGCAGAACATCGTCGAACGTAAGGCCTTCTTTAACAAACTTTTCCGAATAGTTCGTATTTAGCATGTTTTCCTCCTGTTACATTTTGCGCCGCTGCAAAAGCCAAATCTGCGCCGCATTATAATTGATTTCTTTGTAATATTTTTTTATATATTTTGATATTATATCATTTCATAAATTAATTATCAACTGTTAAATTGCCGTTTTTTTACTTCCCATCCATTGGCAGAATATCCGCCGATACCGTAAAGCCGATACCCTTGGAATTGTTGCCGCACATAAATAATTTACTGTTTTCTTTTACTGCATATATTTTAAGTTTTTCACCGAGAGTACTTTCATTTATATAGCTGATATGTATTTTTGAAAAACGCATACCTTTTACCCCGCCGGGGATAAAATCGGTTATTATGTCCCCGTATATAGTATTGTTTAAATGGCAGTTATAATCCAAATCCGAAAATCTTATAATTCTTTCTCCCACAAGCGGCATATTTTCAGGTAGTACCAATTTTGGTATTCTCTTGTCCTGTGAAATTTTTTCACATTTGAATACCCCATAGTCATAAAAAGCTTTCGGTCTTAAAACTTTATGCGTTTCTGCATCTGCCACTATTGAAGTCTGTAATACATCTATAATCAAATCATCTTCGGAATAAAACTTATAATCTCGGTAAAATTGCGCTCCGCAAACTCCGAGTGGATGGGTTTTTATTGTAATTTTTTCATTGTGCTTGGGCATTCGTTTTATTTTAGCAAGGTTGTTTATTAAAAGAAAGACCATTGAGTCAGAATACATTTTTTCAAAACTGAGTCCAAAGAATTCAAGGTGTTGTTCACTTATTTCCTGGCACATCCGCAAAAGCACGCTAAGTTTCATTTGTCTTTGTGCGCCTACTTCATAACTTGCAACGCACACCTCTTTTGAGTATTCGTTAATTTTATCTGTCATATTCATAATTAATCCTCAGAATTTAGGTTTTTATATAACGAAATGCCCCCAAAAGGGGGCTTTTTGTTTATTTTATAATGTCACAGCCCATATATGGCCTTAATACTTCAGGAACGGTAACACTTCCGTCGGCATTCTGATACTGCTCGACAATTGCTGGGATTACTCTGCTTGTAGCAAGTCCGGATGCATTAAGAGTATGAACAAAATGCAATTTTTTATCTTCTCCCCTAAACTTAACGTTGCCTCTTCTTGCTTGGTAGTCCCTTGCGTTTGAAGCGGAGCTTACTTCTTTGTAAATTTCCATACTCGGAATCCAAACTTCAATGTCGTAGGTGCGTGCCATTGAGAAAGAGCAGTCACCTGCCGCCAATTTGCTTAAACGGTAGTGAAGTCCCAATTTCTGAACGAGTTTTTCGGCTTTTCCGACAAGCTCTGCAAAAGCGTCGTCAGATTTATCCGGCTCAGTGTACTGTACCATTTCAACTTTATTAAACTGATGTCCACGTATCATACCGCGTTCTTCCGAACGGTAGCTTCCCGCCTCTCTGCGGTAGCATGGAGTGTAAGCAATATATTTTCTCGGCAGTTCGTCAGCAGTCAGTACCTCTTCGCGGTGAAGGTTAACCAATGCGGTTTCAGCAGTCGGCAGCATAAATTTTTTATCACTGCTCGTTGGGTTTTCAATCCAATATACTTCATCCGTAAATTTTGGGAACTGGCCTGCAACGTATCCACATTCATAATTAAGCATATGCGGAGGAAGAACAAGCTCATATCCGTCGTTTAAGTGCTCCTGAATAAAGAAGTTTAGAAGCGCCCATTCCATTCTTGCGCCCATTCCGCGGTAAACCCATGAACCCGCACCGGCAAGTTTTGCGCCGCGTTCATAATCAATTAAACCGAGGCTTTCGCAAAGTTCAACATGGTTTTTAGGTTTAAAATCAAATTTTGGCTGTTCCTTATAAAAACGGATAGGTTTGTTGTTTTCTTTTCCACCCGCTTCAAGGTCTTCATCGGGCATATTCGGAAGTGAAAGTAAAAGCGTTTTTTGTTTTTCCCCAAGCTCATTAAGTTCGGTGTCAAAGCCCTTAATATTGTCGGAAAGTTTCTTTAATTCAGCCATTAACTCGGTAGTGTCTTCTCCGGCTTTTTTCATTTGGGGAATTTTCTTTGTAGCGGCATTTCTTTCCGCTTTCATATTTTCCACTTTACCGGTGACGTCGCGTCGGTCGGCGTCAATTTTAAGAATATCGTCAACCAGTTTGTCAACGTCAATGCAGCGTTTTTTTGCTCCGGCTTTCACTTTTTCCGGATTGCTACGTATTAGCTTAATATCCAGCATGTTCAGTTTCTCCTTTTGTTAACTTATATATATGATTTAGTTTTCCACTGTTTCTTTAATCTTTGTTGAAAACTTTTACTAAATCGCTCAAATCCTGTTCTCCATAAAACTCAATTTGGAGAACTCCGCGTTTTTTAGAACCGCTTACCTGCACTTTTCTTCCAAGGTGTTCATTAAGTGCAAGTTCTACTTCACTGAAATACGGAACTTTTTTCTTGACTTGTACCTCTTTAACGGATTTTTCATTAGCCTTTTTTGCTATTTTTTCCAGTTCTCGTACAGAAATTCCGTTTTCTACTGTTAATTTTGCGGCTTTCATCATTTCTGTTTTATCTTCAAAGCTTAATAATGTGCGGGCATGACCCGCAGACAAACTTCCCTCATTAACTAATTTCTGTATTTGTGGAGGAAGGTTTAAAAGCCTTAATGCGTTTGCAATTGCAGGGCGTGATTTTCCAACGGTTTTTGATACTGCTTCCTGCGTAAACCCGAACGAATCCATTAAAGACTGGTAACCCAGCGCTTCTTCAAGAGGATTTAAGTCTTCACGCTGTAAATTTTCAATAAGTGCAAGCTCCATCACTTCACTGTCGTTCATTTCGCGAATAATCGCAGGGACTTCCGAAAGTCCTGCCATTCTTGCCGCGCGCCAGCGTCGTTCACCCGCTACTATCTGATATCCTCCGCCCAAAATCGGCCTTACTAAAAGCGGCTGTAAAATGCCGTGCTGTGAAATAGAGTCTGCGAGCTCGGCGAGCGCCGCTTCGTTAAAATCTTTTCTCGGTTGTTCCCGGTTCGGTTCAATTTCACTAATCTTCAGTGAAATAGCCGAATCACGGTCTTCAGTATCATTTTCGGCGAAAATCGCGTCCAGCCCTTTTCCGAGTCCGCGTTTTTTCGTTGCCATGCTCTCTCCCCCTTATCATTAACCGTTTTTTGCTATAATTTCATCTGCAAGTTCCAAATAAGCAACTGTTCCCTTTGAACTTTTATCAAAATATAAAATGGGTTTTCCAAAACTCGGCGCTTCTGAAAGACGTACCGCCCGAGGAATTACCGTTGAGAACACTTTGCGCGGAAAATACTTCTTTACTTCCCCGACAACTTGTTGAGTTAGGTTCAGCCTTCCGTCAAACATCGTAAGGAGCACGCCTTCAATATCGAGATGTGAATTATACTGTCTTTTAACTCTTCTGACTGAATTCATAAGCTGTGAAAGTCCTTCAAGCGCATAATATTCACATTGTATCGGTACAAGAAGCGTGTCAGCAACGCAGAGCGCATTTGTCGTAATTATTCCGAGTGAGGGCGGACAATCGATAAAAATATAGTCATACTTTTCCCTAAATGGTATTAATGCATTTTTTAATATTGATTCCCTGTGTGGCAGAGTAACCAATTCAATTTCCGCCGCTGCCAAATCCAAGCTGGATGGCATAATATCCAAATTGTCAAATTCAGTATGTACAATTACATCTTCGGCTTTAGCTTGTCCGATAAGCATTTCATACACAGTATTTTTGACTTTTCTGCGGTCAACTCCGACACCGCTCGATGTATTTCCCTGTGGGTCGATATCAACAAGCAGGGTTTTCTTTCCTTTTCCGCCTATGGCGGCAGAAAGGTTAACGGCGGTAGTTGTTTTTCCTACACCGCCTTTTTGATTAGCAATAGCAATAATTTTCCCCATTCTTTACCCTCCGATAGGCTCCGCCTGAAAGAAATATCTATTATTTTATTATAGTACATATTTTATAAGATTAAGCGGAATATTGACATTATTATAGCATGCTTTTAATATAAATCAAAGTTTTTATTAATATGTTTCACATGAAACATTTGATATTGAGTTTAATTCTATAATTAATCAAAATGTACTGTAATGATTTTCTCGATATTTTATTAAAATGATAACTATAAATAATAAAATTATTGCAATTAATTAGCATCATTTACAATCTCTTTTAATGTAAATTATTATAGTTTTAATCCTATATTTAGAAAAGAGATTTTTATATGGAAAGGTTAGTTGTTATTTTATGTTTAATTATACTGACTATTTCTTTAGTTTTATACGAGCAGAAAGGCAAAACAAATGGTGCTGCTCCCCCTGTCCCTTCCTGCGCTCAAGCATACTAAAAATTGCAATGATTCTTGTTCGGACGGGGAACGAGCGGTAGGACTGCCGGTTTTCGCTTTGAAATAAAAATAGAAGGGCTTTTAATAAGTTTCACTCGCATTTCTTACTCACCGATAAAGTTATTCTTCACACCCTTTAATATTTTGAGCAGGAGGTCAGTACCCAAATGCTCAATATGGAATAAAATATACCTACATATAACAAAACAGGCCGGATTTTCATCCGGTCTGTCTGTGGGAAATGATATAGGGAAATAGGAGTAAACACTTGTAATCAAATTAAGCAGGCTTTTTTCCATTCGAAGTTGCCTGGGACTTCGGAATACGGACAAGGCATTCAAAATAATCTTCCGTTTCGCTATTAAGCGTTTGAGCGTTTATTCCACTCTTTTTCATGGTATTAATAGCATGATTTATAGTATTGAAAAACACCCTAACATCTTTAACGATTATAGTGCGTTTTTGCTTCGGTTTTTCATCATCATTAAGGGACTTGTCCACAAGTTCCTCGCTTTGCTTTACATTGAGGCCATTTTCAATGATTTGGTCAAGAATTTTATTTCTCAGCTCTTTATCCTTAATTCTCAGCAAAGCACGGGCATGCCTTTCTGTTAGCTTGTTTTCAGTAATTTTTGCTCGTTCCTCTTCATCTAACTTCAGAAGCCTAAGTTTATTCGCAAGTGTAGATTGACTTTTACCCAATCGATATGCCGCTTGCTCCTGAGTAACATGCCATTCTTCTATTAATCGACGGATACCCTCCGCCTCTTCAAAAATCTGTAAATCTTGTCTTTGCAGGTTTTCTGTCATAGCAAGAATAGCACTTTTTTCCGGAGTACATTCTTTAATTATACAAGCTATTGTCTGCATTCCCGCAAGCTTACAGGCGCGCAGTCTGCGTTCTCCTGCTATCAGTTCATAATCGCTTTTCAGTCTTCTAACGGTTATTGGCTGAAGAAGTCCATTAATGCGGATACTTTTTGAAAGTTCTGACAGTTCTTCCTCATTAAACGTACGCCTTGGCTGCGCCGGATTTGGATGAACTGAGTTTATATCTATTTGAACAACCTTACATCTGTCACTCAAAATATGCAAATACGCCGCCCCCTTGCTTGTCCGTTGAATATAGGATAGCATAGTGAGCGGCAATATTATGTAATATTATGGTGTTAAGCTAAAATATTATTTGTAGAATAGTGTATTTTTATGTGTCAAATTAGTAAATGTCACAATATATTGTACTAAAATAAATTTATAATGGCTTTTTGGATATTTTTGAGCCATGCCTCGGATAGATATCCGAAAGCGGTTTAGTTCTTTTTATAAAGATTAAACTTCTGCTGTCCCCATTAGGAAGCTGAAACTCCTTAACTTTGGCTAACTCACATCCTAAGAGAGAAATTGCATTTCCCGCATTTTTTATCTCCTCTTGCGGATTTGGCCCTTTCATTGCTATAAAAGTACCGTTAATTTTTATAAAAGGGAGACAGTATTCACAAAGAACATTAAGTTGTGCAACAGCCCTCGCGGATGCAAAATCAAATTTTTGGCGGAATTGTTTTTGCCTTCCCGCTTCTTCTGCTCTTGCATGTACAAGTTCCACAGGTAAATAGAGATTTTCCGATACATCTTTTAAAAATTTCAGTCTTTTATTAAGTCCGTCAAGTAAAGTAACTTTCAATTTAGGTTTCATCACTTTAAGAGGAAGTCCCGGAAAACCTGCACCCGTTCCAACATCGATAAACTTTGCATCGCTTGGTATATCTACATATTTTAAAATCATTATACTGTCTAAAAAATGTTTAGCGGCAACTTCACAGGGTTCAGTTATAGTTGTCAAATTGATTTTAGTATTCCAATCAATAAGCAATTCCATATATTTTTGAAAACTACTTGCTTCATTGGGTGTTACTTCTAAACCCATAGCTTTGGCATAATCAATCAGTATATTTGTGATATCCTGCAATTTTATACCTCCCTGCTTTTTTTAGACAGCCAAATTAAAAGTACCGAAATATCGGCAGGGCTTACCCCTGAAATTCGGGACGCTTGTCCTATATTTGCTGGCTTCACTTTTTCGAGCTTTTCCTGTGCCTCTTTTCTAAGTCCTATAATCTGCTGATAGTTGGCATCCTTTGGTAGCTGTTTTACCTCCAACCTTCTCATCTCAGCAATATCTGCTTTCTGTCTTTTTATATATCCCTCATATTTTAATTCAATTTCAACACTTTCAAAAACATCATCGGGTAAATCAGGGCGGTTAACATCTATATCTTTCAGAATTTCATAATTAAGCTGCGGCCTTTTAATAAGTTCCGAAAGACGTACTCCGCTTTCTACTTTCGATGTTTCATGTGAAACAAGTATATCATTTAGTTTATCGGTAGGTGAAAATATTGTTTTCCGTGCGCGTTTTAATTCTTCCGCCTTTTGCTTTTCTTTTGTCTGAAATCTTTCCCAACGTTCATCTGAAATAAGCCCGATTTTACGTCCAATCGGAGTCATTCTTTCATCGGCGTTATCTTGCCTAAGGACAAGACGATATTCACTTCTTGAAGTCATCATTCTATATGGATCAGATACTCCCTTTGTAATAAGGTCATCAATAAGTGTTCCAATATATGAACCTGCTCTGTCCAAAATCAAAGGTTCTTTTCCTTGAATTTTCAATGCGGCATTTATGCCTGAAACAATTCCCTGTGCCGCCGCTTCCTCGTATCCCGAACTGCCGTTAAACTGTCCCGCACCGTAAAGTCCGGGGAAATCTTGGAATTCGAGTGTTGCCTCCAACTGCAGAGGGTCAATGCAGTCATATTCAATGGCGTATGCACAGCGCATAAACTCAACGTTTTTAAACCCTTTAATAGTACGATAAAATGCAATCTGAATTTCCTCGGGTAAAGAAGAACTCATACCCTGAATATACATCTCTTCGGTATTAAGTCCGCAGGGTTCGATAAAAAGTTGATGCCTTTTTTTATCACGAAAGCGCATAACTTTGTCTTCAAAACTCGGACAGTAACGGGGGCCAATACCCTCAATTTTGCCACTGTAAAGAGGTGATTTATCGATATTATCAAGTATTACTTGTTTAGTATCCTCATTTGTATATGAAATATAGCAAACATCAAGATTTTTCTTATGCTCAACAGTATCATATGAAAAAGGTATTACTGGATTATCGCCTTCTTGAGCTTCGAGATTTGAAAAATCTATGCTTGATTTTAATACACGCGCAGGTGTTCCCGTTTTAAAACGGCGCAGACGCAAACCGATTTTTTTCAAAGCGTCACTTAAAAATGCGGCAGGGAAAAGTCCATCTGGGCCGCCCTCATAACTTACGTCGCCAACATATATTTTGCCGCGTAAAAACGTTCCTGTTGCTATAATTACGGCTTTCGCAGTATATTCAGCATTCATTCGTGTTACAACACGCCATGTATCATCGTCATTTTGAGAAAGGTCTACTATTTCAGCCTGTTTTAAAAACAAATTAGGCTGAAGTTCCAATTTATGTTTCATAATATCGCTGTATTTTCTGCGGTCAATTTGAGCGCGAAGTGAATGAACCGCAGGTCCTTTCCCGCGATTCAACATTCTGCTTTGCAGCATTGCTTCATCGGCAGTTCTTCCCATTTCACCGCCGAGCGCATCAATTTCTCGTACAAGATGTCCTTTTGCAGTTCCGCCGATTGACGGATTGCAAGGGCAGTTTCCTACGGCATCCATATTTATAGTAAAAATACAGGTTTTACAGCCAAGCCGTGCAGTAGCAAGCGCAGCTTCAATTCCGGCGTGTCCTGCTCCGATTACGGCAACATCAATTTTACCGGCATCATAATTCAAAAGTATTCCCCCAATATATCTTTATCATTTACCAACACAAAAATGTGAAAAAACAGAATCAACCACTGCATCTGTCGCACGTTCACCAGTTAATTCAAGCAATGCGGAAATTGCGCCTTCAATTGAAACGGTTACAGCATCAAGTGTCATCCCGCTTTTAACGGCAGAGTGCGCTTCATTTATACATTCACCCGCCTGCCTTGCGGCTTTTCGCTGACGTTCGGTGAACAATATTCCCTCTGACGGGTCAAGCTGTTCTGTTTTAAAAAGTTCGGCAACAGTCTTTTCGAGCTTGTCCAATCCTTCGCCCGAAATTGCAGAAATATATACTATATGTTTAAATTTATCTTTAATATACTCTAAGTCGATTTTTGTCGACAAATCGCTTTTATTTATTATTGCGACAGCAGGTACATTTTGAACTGCTGAAATCAATTCTCTGTCTGCGTCATTAAGCTCCTGCGATGAATCAAAAACAGCAAATATAAGCTGTGCTTCAAGCAGTTTTGAGCGCGCGCGGTCAACACCGATTTTTTCTATGGGGTCATCGGTAAGATGAATTCCCGCGGTATCGGAAAGGTGAAGCGGAATATCGCCAAGAATTACCGTATTTTCAACGATATCCCTCGTCGTTCCCGCGTATTCAGTTACAATCGAACGTTCACACCCAGAAAGCAAATTCATCAAAGTTGATTTTCCAACGTTAGGTCGTCCTGCAATAACCGTTCTTACTCCTTCGCGTATTGCCTGACCTGCTTCAAATTGACTCAGTAAACGTTCAATTTCTTTTTTAGCTTCTAAAATTGTTTTTTCGAGCGTTTCGGTATCAACTTCCGGAATATCTTCATCCGGATAATCAGCCCAAGCAGAAAGATGTCCTGCAGTTGAAAGGAGCATATCACGTATTTTTTTGATTTTCTTTTCAAGTGCGCCGTCATGCCCGGCAAGAGCTGTTCTCACAGCTTGTTTTCCCTGAGCGGAAATCAGCTCCATTACCGACTCCGCTTCAGTAAGTCCTATTTTACCGTTTATAAAAGCGCGGCGGGTAAATTCGCCGGGTCCCGCAGGAACTGCTCCTGCCGATAAAACAGCTTTGAGTACACGCCTCATTATATAAATTCCACCGTGACATGAAAGTTCGACCACATCTTCACCGGTAAAACTATATGGAGCAATATAGTTAAGGGCAATTGCTTCGTCTATATCTTCATTTTCATCGTGAACTCTGCCGTAAAGTGCAGTGTATCCTTTTATATCGTTCAAAGTCTTTCCGCTTTTAGAAATAAAAACCATGTTCGCTATTTCACGGGCATTTGGCCCGGAAATTCTTACTATTCCAATTCCGCCCGGCGCCTGCGGAGTAGAAACAGCTGCAATAGTTTTTGCAGAAGAACTGTAATTTTCTTTAGTTTCCATTTTGTTAACCTCGTTATTATATAAACAGTCAATATTTATTATACAGCAAGTATTTCTGAGTATTCATTTCTTAAAGTATTGTAAATAAAGTTATTTTTTTATTACATAATTTCTGAATTACAAAACGTAACGTTAATGTGTTTTTAAAAAACATATTTACAAGCAATATATTATAAACTAAAAAATCAAATTTTGCAAAATACTGCAAATTACTATTATATTTGTTAAAAAACCTAAAAACAAAAAGGGCGATTCTGACGAACCGCCCCTATTACTTAAAATCTAATGCTATTTTTTAAAATCAATTCGACCGTAAAGCGGTGCTTTGTTGTCAACTTTTGTAGTCTGTCTTTCAGAATTGAAAGAAGCACCGGAAGCCGATTTTTGCGAACGGTTATATCCTGTTCGTGGTTTATCCGAAAAATTACGTTTCCTGTTATTTCTACGGGAAAACGGTCTTTCTCCGCCTTCCGGTCCTATTACTACATGGCGATTTAAGTTTTCACCTTCTGACCATGATTTAGCACCTTCGACAGTTTGAACAACAGTATGAATAATTCTGCGTTCATACGGATTCATAGGTTCCAAAGAAGAATTTCTCCCTGTTCTGACTACTTTAGAAGCAATTTTTTTGCCCAGAATTTCAAGAGTTTCTTTACGTTTCTGACGGTAATTTCCAATATCGAGCGTTATTCTGTAATATTCATTGTCAATATGGTTTGCAACAAGACCAGCCAAATACTGAAGGGCATCCAAAGTTTCACCGTGGTGACCGATAATAAATCCGATATCATCACCGCAAAGAGAAAGTTCGGCTCCGCTTTCGTTCTCATTAACATTAATGTCAACCGTTAAAAGACCCATATGTTTCAAAATATTTTCCAAATATTCTTTGGCGGCGTCCGCCGGAGTATTCTCGATATAAACTCTTACTTTCGCGGGGTTTCCACCAAAAAGTCCAAATGTCTTTTTGGTCGGCATTTCCAAAATTTCAAATTCCGCTTCATAGGATTCAACGCCCAGCTCTCTGCATGCAGCTTCTTTAGCCAATTCAACAGTTTCGCCGGTTGCAATCGCTTCTTTAATCACGGTATTACCTCCCCGGATATCTTATTTTTTCGTTCCCAAATAATCGTCGTTTGTTTTCTTATTCTTGTTGTTTTGTTTTTTGTCTGATACATTGGCTTTACTTGTATTTTTTGATTTCGGGGCATCTTCGAGCATTACTTTTTTAGCTCCCGGAATCATTCTGACTTTTGCTTCCTGCTGTTCAAGAAGAGCAATTCGCTGTGCTTCAGCTTTGGCATTAAGGTCTGCGGGACTGTACCAAATATTTAAAGCTATCGTCTGTAAAAATCCTGTAAGGGTAGAAATAATCCAGTAAAAACCAACTGCCGCCGGCATATTGCAGGAAAGCCATGCTGTAAATAAAGGCAGAACATAAAGCATACCTTTCATACATCCTTGCTGCTGCTGCATACCGGGCTGAAGTTTCATCATAAAATACTGGGTTAAAATTGAAGATACAAGGCAGAGTACAGGAATTATCCATAAATTTGTATTGAAAAAAGTTCCAAAATCGCCGTTAGTTAATGGCGTGTCCAATAAATTCAGCCCCAAAAACTGAAAGCCATGGCTGAAAGATTCTATTTTATTAAGCTCGTCCCCGCTGAACATAGTAAGATCTGGTTTTAAAGCACTGAAATGCTTAACAATTTCAATCTGTGCATATTGAGCGGAAAAAGTTGAACCGATACCTGGAATTTGTTTAAGCATTTCAATAGCTTTAACAATTCCGTCGGCGGAAAGATGAAGTGCATTTTGAAGCGGATTTTGTACTGTATAAAATAATCCTATCATAATCGGAAATGGAATAAAAGAGGTAAGACATCCACTTGCGGGGTTAATTCCCTCTTTTTCATAAAGCTTCTGCATTTCCTGTTGATATTTTAATTTGTCGTTACCGCATTTTTTCTGAAGTTCTTTCAGTTTTAACTGCATTTTGCTATTTGCAGCCATCGATTTCTGCTGTTTAATTGAAAACGGAAACATCAATACTTTTGTAAATACAGTAAATAAGATGATAGCTACTCCGTAATTGTTAATTAAGGTATAGAAAAACCACAACAGATAGCCTAAAATATTACCCAAAAAATTAAAAATTTCTGTCATATTGGCAGTACTCCTCTATTTTATCGCTTTGCCCGTTTTTCAGGAACGGGGTCATACCCCCCGCGGCTGAACGGATTACAGCGCAGTATTCTAAATAACGAAAGCCAAAAACCCTTAAACGCACCGAAACGGTCAATTGCCTCAATTGCATAATTTGAACAGGTCGGATAATATTTGCAGCAAGGCTTTTTATAAGGTGATATTGATTTTTGGTAAAACCTTATTAGCAAAATAAGGGGGCGTTTCATTTCAGTACCCCCAAATTTTTAAGCTGCTGTGACATCGCTCGAAAAACATCCGTACTTTTAACAAAAGGTGTTTTTCCCCTTGCAACAAAAATGATGTCATAACCACACCGAACCGAGGGTGCTAAATTCCGAAAAGACTCTCGGATTACCCTGCGTGCTCTGTTGCGTTTGACTGCATTTCCGATTTTTTTACTTGTAGTAATTCCTATTCTGATATTTTTACTTCGATTGTTTTTTAGAACATAAGTAACAAGCACAGGACATACCTGAGTTTTTCCTTTTGCATAAATTCTGCGGAAATCCTTGTTTTCTTTAATTGGCAAATATAATTTCATAACTTAAAACCGCACCACAATTCCTAATTGTACCATAAGCCTAAAGCTAAAAAGAAAGGCCACTTACGGTGGCCCTTAGCTTAATAGCTTAAACGTGCTCTGCCCTTTGCTCTGCGGCGGGCCAAAACTTTACGGCCGTTGCGTGTGGACATTCTTTTTCTGAAACCATGCTCCTTTTTTCTATGGAGCTTTTTCGGTTGATAAGTTCTAAGCATGAAAAAAACCTCCTTTCGGGGTACAAACCTTGCAATATAGCATTATATATTAAAAAGCCAAGGGCTGTCAACCCGAATTTTAAAGTCACCGTACCCAAATATATACTGAATATTATAACAGACTGAAATATATAATCAAATATAACACATTTAAGTCCAAAATAAAAGTAAAAGCATAAAATATTCGTAATTTTTTTTATATTTTAATATAACAAATTCAGTAATGATAAATTTTATATAATTGTTATCGCGTGCGCGCGAAATACAATATAGTGTGCATTTAATGCCAAATGAAATTTGAAAATATTATTAGATTGTGGTAATATAATCTATGTTATGCTTATGAGTATAAATAATTGTTAAATGAGGTTAAAACAATGGAATCCTTTACCGAGGTCTGGAATTTAGTCAGTGATTACTGCAAAAGTAAAATTACTGATATTGCTTATTCAACGTGGATAAAACGCATTAAACCAATAACCCTCAATTTTGAACAGGGAGTTGCAGTAATAAAAGTTCCAAATGAACTGCACCGCCAGACAATTAAACATTATTACATGGATATGCTCGATGAAGCTTTCATACAAATTTTCGGCCAAAAGATTGAAATTCAAATTTGCATTCCGGACGAAGATGTTATTCCGACTAACACAGTCAAAACATCGGAAAATAAAAATGATGATACTCCGGCAATTAACGACGATTATGAATATACTTTTGATACTTTTATAGTAGGTTCTTCCAACAAATTTGCCCACGCCGCTTCTGTAGCGGTTGCAAATAAACCGGCAACACTTTATAATCCACTATTTATTTACGGAAATTCCGGATTGGGAAAAACTCATTTACTTTACGCAATATGCAACCAAATCGGAAAAACAAATCCCGAAATGAACATCGTTTACATTAAAGGCGATGATTTTACAAATGAATTGATTGAAGCCATCCGCCGCGGTACTACTTCCGAATTTCACAATCGATACCGTAAAGCGGATGTCTTTCTTGTTGACGATATACAGTTTATTGCCGGTAAAGATTCCACTCAGGAAGAATTTTTCCATACTTTTAATACGCTTTACGAAGCTAAAAAACAAATAGTTCTTACTTCCGACCGTCCGCCTAAAGATATTGCTACTTTGGAGGAACGTCTTTTAACACGTTTTGAATGGGGACTTACGGCGGATATTCAGCCGCCTGACTTCGAAACACGTATTGCCATTATCAAAAGAAAAGCCGAACTTTTAAAAATTGAACTTCCCGACAATGTTGCGGAATACATAGCCAACAGGCTTAAAAACAATATTCGTCAGCTTGAAGGCGCAGTCAAAAAAATGAAAGCTTACTATTTATTAAATGGTGAAAGCCCGAGTATTACAACAGCGCAGGCTGCTATCAGCGATATTATTAATAATGACCAGCCAACCCCTTATACGGTAGAAAAAATTATCGACGAAGTCGCAAGGACTTTTGGAACGACAAGCGAAGATATCCGTTCGGCGAAACGTTCGGCGAATATTTCAAGCGCAAGGCAGGTTTCAATGTATGTCGTAAGGGAAATTACTCAAATGCCGATGACCGCAATTGGCGAAGAATTTGGCGGACGCGACCACTCCACCGTTGTTTACGGAATACAGCAGGTAGAAAAAGGGCTTAAGAAAGACCCGAAAACCAAAGCAACCGTGGAAGATATTATTAAAAATATACGCGACAGGTAAATTGTTGAAAACTTCTTCACTTATTAACAAATCGGTTTAAAACTCATTTTTTTGATTCAAAATTTAAATACGCAGTTTTAAACAAGTTTTCAACTTTCCCCACAGAGTTTTCAACATGCTGTTAAATGTTCAATATTTAATACTCCCTGTTAACATTTAATCAACATTAAAATAACAGGGAAAAACTTATGGGAACTCCCGACGTAATTGAGTTTTTGAAACATTTCAACTTTTGCGCGCTGCCTACTACTCTTACTAAATTTAAATATATTATATCTTTTATAAAAGGAAGCTGAGGATAAATTTATGAAAATCACGTGCAATCGGCAGAAGCTTAACGAAGCTGTGTTGAATATCCAGCGAGCCGTGTCTACAAAGTCATCTGTACCTGCACTGGAAGGAATACTTTTGAAAGCAGGACAAAACGAAATTTCAATGTGTGGTTACGATTTAGAGCTTGGAATGACAACCAAAATAGAATCAGAGGTAACAGAAAGCGGAAGCATTATATTAAATGCAAAACTTTTAGGCGATATTGTCCGCCGCCTTCCCGGTGAAACAGTTGACCTTTTTACTGACGAAAAAAACATCACCGCCATTAAAAGCGGCCCGTCCGATTTTTCTATAGTCGGAATTCCTGCTGAAGAATACCCTGAACTTCCGTCAATAACAGGTGAAACTTCCATTAAAATTGCAAACAGCATTTTAAAAAGCATGATACGCCAAACTATTTTTGCGGTTTCCGAAAGTGATGCTAAACCCGTCCACACAGGAACTCTGTTTGAACTTAGTAAAAATAAAATAAAACTTATATCTGTCGACGGTTACCGCCTTGCTATAAGAGAAGAACCCGTCAAGTGCAGTGAAGAAATAAGTTTTGTAGTTCCCGGAAAAACTCTCACCGAAGTAATGAAACTTTTAAGCGACGACGAAGCAGAAACCGAAATTCAAATAGGCAGAAGACATATATTATTCCAAATAGGAAAATACTGCGTAGTATCCCGCCTTTTGGAAGGTGAATTTCTTGACTATAAAGCTGCAATTCCCAATTCAAGTTCTACCGAACTCATTGTTTCAACACGCAATTTTATAGACAGCGTTGAACGTGTATCTTTAATTATTACAGACAGACTTAAAAGTCCTGTACGATGCCTTTTTGAAAACGGAGAAATTAAACTGTCCTGTACAACTTCAATTGGGCGCGCAAGCGACCAGATTTCAGCGGAGATTTCAGGGGATAATGTAGAAATGGGCTTTAATAACCGTTACTTGCTCGATGCATTGCGTAATTCAGAAGGCGATGAAGTGAAAATTCAGCTTAACGGTGCTTTAAGTCCAATGAAAATACTTCCGCGGGAAGGAAATTCGTTACTTTTTCTCGTTCTTCCTGTGCGCTTAAAGAGTGAGGCTTGATTTATGAAAACAGAAAAAATAAAAATAGATTCTGAATTTATCAGACTTGATGCACTTTTAAAATTCGGCGGTGCAGTTGACACCGGCGGCAGAGCAAAATTCGTGATACAAAGCGGTGAAGTAAAAGTAAATGGTGAAATTTGCACCATGCGAGGAAAAAAAATGAGAAACGGAGACAAGGCAGAGTACAGCGAAGTTATATATGAGGTGTGTAACGGGTGAATATTAAGCACCTAAAGTATAAAAATTACAGAAATCTGAGAAGCGGCGTGATAATTCCAAATAAAGGGATAAATATAATATATGGGAATAATGCACAGGGAAAAACCAATCTGCTTGAAGCTTTTTGGCTTTTCACCGGAGGACGTTCTTTTCGCGGGGCAAAGGACAGCGACCTTATTTTACAAGGTGAAAAAAAATCACAGCTTGATTTGTGTTTTTACAGCGAAGAGCGTGAACAAGCAGCCCAAATAATAATAGAAAACGGTCGAAGGAATGCAAAGTTAAATGGAATTTCGCAAAAAAGTTCAGCCGGTCTTGTGGGAAAATTCTGTGCGGTTATTTTTTCCCCTGAACATATTTCCCTTGTTAGGGAAGGTCCTTCTCTGCGGAGAAATTTTATTGACTCTGCACTTTGCCAGATTAAACCCGGATATGCTGCACTTTTATCGAGATATAACCGAACTTTGGCACAGAGAAATACTCTTCTTAAAGATATTCCCCATCACAGTGAACTTATAGATACTCTTGAAATATGGGATGAAAAACTTGCATCCTACGGTGAAAACATCGTTAATTTCAGGATTCAATATATAGAAAACCTAAGTGTTTTGGCAAAGGATATTTATGGGGGCATTTGTAAAAATAGCGAAGTTTTGGGTCTTTGCTATAGAAAAAGTGCCGAAAATTTAAAAGAAGCACTTAAAAAATCACGCAGGGACGATATTTATTCCGGCCACACCGGTTTTGGGCCGCACCGCGACGATATAGATATTACTATAAATTCAATGTCTGCGCGGTCTTTCGGCTCTCAAGGTCAAAAACGCTCTGTTGTACTTGCTCTTAAATTGGCGGAAGCCGAAATTATTTACAGAAAGACGGGCGAACGCCCCGTTATCCTGCTTGATGACGTAATGAGTGAACTTGACAGCAGCCGTCAGGACTATTTATTGAATCATCTAAATGAATGTCAGGTTTTTATAACCTGCTGTGAACCTGAAAGCCTTAAACTTTTAAAAAACGGTTCACTGTTCGAAATGGACTGCGGCGAACTTTTAAAGAAATGAAAAGGAAATTTATATGTATCTTCATCTTGGGCAGGACACAGTGATTAAAGTAGACGATATTGTGGGCATATTTGATATGGAAACATCTACTATTTCAAATGTTACGCGCGATTTTCTTTCAAATTGTCAAAAATCCGGTAAAATAATAAATGTTTCAATGGAAATGCCAAAGTCTTTTGTACTATGTTGTGATAAAAAAAAGAAGAAAAAAGTTTATATTACACAAATTTCTTCCACAACCCTTTTAAAGCGAACCGGTTATATTAATGAAATTGCAAATGTTTAAGTGATAGGTGTTAAAATGAAAAAATTTAGAAAAGCAAGATGTCCGCATTGCGGAGATCAATTGAAAATTATTCAAATTTGGAGTATAAAAACTCAGGGAGAATACCAATGCCCAAAATGCGGGGGTTTTTCTAATATTGAACTTGATTTTACCTTATTCCATATTTCTATAAGTGCAATTATTATAAGCGGACTTCTTTATGCCGGCTGTATATTTTTTAAAATACCGCTCAGCATTCCTCTTATTTTAATTATTATGCTGCCGTATTTTATATTTTACATTTTATCTGTTTTTCTCGTCCGACTAAAAAAACCTGTAGTTCGAAAAAAACCGCCGCAATACTGCAGAGGAAAAAACCCTTACAATAGTCCGCAGAATATGTACGATTCTGCGCGGAAAGACAACAATATTACCAACTCCGCAATTGACAGAAGTTTTCCAAGAAAGCAAAGATAGTTATCTAATAATTACGATTAAGAAAAACAATATATACTATTTGTATAATAACTGGAGGGTTAAACTTGGAGTTTAGCGAGATGACACAAACAAAGCAAAAATACGACGAAAATCAAATACAGGTTCTCGAAGGTTTGGAAGCAGTGAGAAAGCGTCCGGGTATGTACATTGGTTCAACGGGACCACGCGGACTTCACCATCTTGTTTATGAAATAGTCGATAATGCTATCGATGAAGCCCTTGCCGGTTTCTGTAATAAAATTGAAGTTAAAATTCTTCCCGAAAACATTATTTGCATAACCGATAATGGCAGAGGTATTCCTGTGGGTATTCAGCATCAGCTCGGAATACCTGCTGTAACCGTTGTTTTTACAGAACTTCATGCGGGCGGTAAATTCGGCGGCGGCGGTTATAAAGTTGCCGGCGGACTTCACGGAGTCGGTGCTTCGGTAGTTAACGCACTTTCCGAGTGGCTTGAAGTTGAGGTTTATAACGAGGGAAAAATCTATTACCAGCGTTTTGAACGCGGAAGAATTATTACAAAACTCGAATACCGCGGCGAAACAGATAAAACCGGAACACTTGTACGTTTTAAACCTGATGCGGAAATATTTAAAGAAACCACTCATTTTGATTACAATACACTTCAGACAAGACTGCGTGAACAGGCATTTTTAAACGGCGGAATTCATATTCAGCTTTCGGATGAACGTGACACGGAAAATTCAATTGTAAATAATTATTGCTACAGCGGCGGAATAAGCAGTTTTGTTGAATATATAAACAAGAAAAAAGCCGCAGAAGTAATTCATCCAGATATTATACATTTTTCTAACATTGCTGAAGATGACAACGCAACGGCTGAAGTTGCAATGCAGTATAATGATTCTTATAACGAACTTATGCTTTCATTCGCAAATAATATTCATACAACCGACGGCGGAACTCACGAAGACGGTTTTAAGCGCGCACTTACACGCGTTATGAATGACTATGCAAGAAAATATAATATTCTTAAAGAAAATGAAAAGAATTTTTCAGGCGATGATGTTCGTGAAGGTTTGACTGTTATTATCAGCGTCAAAGTTAAAGACGCACAGTTTGAAGGTCAGACAAAAGCCCGTTTGGGAAATACCGAAATAGGCACACTGGTAAGTAATTTAATTTCGGAAAAAATGTCAGCCTATTTAGAAGAAAACCCTGCAACTGCAAAAGCTATATTCGATAAAGCACTTGCCGCTTCCCGTGCAAGGGAGGCCGCGAGAAAAGCCCGAGATTTGGTTCGCAGAAAATCAGCTCTCGAAAGTGCCGCTCTGCCCGGAAAACTTGCCGACTGCCAAAGCCGCAACCCGGAAGAAACCGAAATTTATATCGTCGAGGGTGATTCCGCGGGAGGTTCCGCAAAAGGCGGAAGAAACCGTAAATATCAAGCAATTTTACCTCTTTGGGGAAAAATGCTCAATGTTGAAAAAGCAAGACTTGATAAAGTTTACAGCAACGAAAAATTAATGCCTATTGTTACCGCACTCGGCTGCGGTATCGGCGAAGAATTTGATTTACAAAAACTGCGTTACGGCAAAATTATAATTATGGCGGATGCCGATGTCGACGGTTCTCATATTCGTACACTTCTTTTGACTTTTTTCTTCCGCTTTATGAAACCTCTTGTAGAAGAAGGTCATATATATTTGGCACAGCCGCCGCTTTTCCGTATAAGTAAATCAAAAAAACATTATTATGCTTACACCGATGAACAAAGAGATAAAATAATGGCTGAACTTGGTAACAATTATGAGATTCAGCGCTATAAAGGTCTTGGTGAAATGGACGCCGAACAGCTTTGGGAAACGACAATGAACCCCGAAACCCGCACTATGCTGCGTGTTGAAGTTGAAGATGCCGCCGCCGCAGACGAAGCATTTACTGTCTTAATGGGCGACAAGGTTCAGCCGCGTCGTGAATTTATTGAAGAAAATGCTAAATACGTACAAAATCTGGACGTATAAGTTCTGAAAACTGTAAATGCATTTTACATACAGTAAAATGATTACATTATAATACAATTAGTATTGTTATTTAATATGAAGGAGCTTATTCATGATACAATTTTTTGAAGAAAAGGATACGAAATCAAAGCCTCCTGAACGACAGGGGGAGAAGACCCCCGAAGAAGACCGACCGTGGCCCGAAAGTAAAAGAATTTATTGGGACGGTTCAGAGGCTGAATTGGTTTCAGACGATACAGCACTGTCTTTTGAAGAACAGCATACGGGAATTATGCTGAAATATACTCTTACTTCGTCTGAAATATTTAAGGCGCTTATAAAAACACAATATACATTTTCAAGAAAAATGTCATCGGCATTTGCAGTAATACTTAGCTTGTGTTTAGCTGTTTTTTTCATTACAAAGACAAATACTGCCGACAGTGTCCGCTATGTCTCTTTGGCATCTGTGTGTTTTTTAACGGCGCTCGTTGTTTCGCTAATTCCGTCTATTATGATTAAACTTCATTCTATGAAAATTGCGGACGGTAAAGAAATAAATATGAAAATTTATCCCGACCATATTCAAATGAATGTCGGTACAACTAACTGGGAAATTCCGCTTGACGGCACGTGTGAAAGTGTAAGGGTTGGAAATCTAATTGTTATTTACATAAAAGACAGCTTTGTAATTCTTCCGCTTCGATGTGTTGAACCCTCGGTTATGGCTGAAGTTCAGGCAATGATTGTTGCTGGTACGAATGCCAAGTTATAAAGAATTATAAAGGGGGAATATTTAATGCCTACTTTTTATGAGGGCGGAGCGATTGAAGAAGTCAGTCAAACTCTTTCGGAAAACGAATATACACAAGCATTTTATATTGGTCAGAGCGTAATTTCGCCAATGCACACAAAATGGGTTAAAACCGGTATTTGTCTTTCAATGGCAATTTTGATAATCTCCCTTATTCCTTTGTACAAATCCTATTTTATAACAGTTTGGATTCCGTTTTGCGCATTGGCTGTTGCGGTTTTGCTTGCGTTTTATTTCTTTTTTATTCAGCCGAAAGACATAAAAAAATGGGCAGCTCAAATCTACTGCACCAGTGCATTTTTATCTATTCCTCAAAAAATCGAAATTTACCGAGACAGCGTAATTATTAAAAATGAATATGAAGAAATATTGGAATATTGGACCGATTTTGCAAAATGCGTGGAAACAAATTCATTTTTTGTGCTTACGGGCGGGCGTGAACGCGACCTGCTTATTATTACAAAAAACGGAATGAATGCTACGCAGATTGAAAGAATTTCCAAACATTTTTCAAATGAATTTGCTCTGCGCTACATGAAAAAGAAGCGTTAAGGAGGGGGTAGGTTTGCAAAGTTTTGTTTCTGTAAGCTCGCTCGTTACAAGATTTGACTATGCGGACTTCAAGGCGGCAGCCGCTAAATCTGAGATGAAAAAGATTGAAAAGGATATCGTTAAAATTATCGGTACAGCTTTAATTTTTTCATCTTTCGTTTTGTGGGGACTGAATCATTACAGTATTACCCGTAATATTATTTACGGTGTAATGGCGGCAGCAGGAATTATTTTAGGCTGTTTTTACGAAATGATAATCCAGTACTCCGTAAGACGGCGCGCTTTAAATTACTATGATAATCATAAAGAAAGATTTATTGCGCATACCGCCCAATTTTTTGAAGATAAAATCACCTTTAAAACCGAACGTTATTCGGCAGCTGTTCCATACGAAAAAATTTATAAAGTATATGAGGACAGCAGGGTGTTTATTATATATACCTCAATTAATGAGATGAAATTTATAACTAAAAGGGCTCTGAGCAACAATGACTGTGAAAAAATCAGAAAAGTTTTTCAGAGTAAACTTCAGCAAAAATATCAGCAGGAAGGTGCCCGCTAATGGATGAATTACAACTTGAGCAGAAAATTATAAACGTTGACCTTGAAAAAGAAATGAAAAAATCATTTCTTGATTATTCCATGTCGGTTATTGTTTCCCGTGCTCTTCCGGATGTGCGTGATGGTTTGAAACCTGTTCACAGAAGAATTCTTTACACAATGTTTGAAAATAATTTAAGTCCGGATAAGCCTTACCGTAAATGTGCCGACACAGTCGGTTCTGTTTTGGGACGCTACCACCCGCATGGCGACGCCTCGGTGTACGACGCACTGGTGCGTTTGGCGCAGGATTTTTCTATGCGTTATATGCTTGTCGACGGCCATGGTAACTTTGGTTCGGTTGACGGTGATCCCCCGGCTGCCTACCGTTACACAGAAGCCCGTATGAGCAAGCTTGCAACCGAAATGCTGCAGGATATAGATAAAGATACTGTCAACTTTAATTCAAACTATGATGACCGCCTTAAAGAACCCGAGGTTCTGCCGAGCCATTTCCCAAATCTTTTGGTAAACGGTTCCACAGGTATAGCCGTCGGTATGGCTACTAATATTCCGCCGCACAATTTGGGCGAAGTAATCGACGGAATGTGTACTTTAATAGATAATCCCGACGCATCACTTGACGACTTAATGCAGAGCATTAAAGGACCGGATTTCCCAACAGGCGGAATTATTATGGGAAGAGCGGGTATCCGTGCGGCATATGCCACAGGACGCGGCCGTATTACCGTTCGCGCAAGAGCGGAAATAGAAGAAGAAAAGAACGGTAGATTCAATATTGTTGTTACGGAACTTCCGTATCAGGTTAATAAAGCAAGATTAATTGAAAATATTGCAAATTTGGTAAAGGATAAACGAATAGAAGGCATTTCCAATGTCGAAGACCACTCTGACAGAGACGGAATGCACCTTGTTGTTACGGTAAAGAGGGACGCTTCTCCTCAAATTGTCTTAAATAGGCTTTATTCTTATACTCAAATGCAGTCGACTTTTGGCGTAATTATGCTTGCCATTGTTAATGGTGAACCGAAAACATTAACTCTTAAAGAGATGCTTCAGGAATATATTGATTTCCAGGAAAGTGTTGTACGCCGCCGCACAGAATTCGAACTTAAAAAAGCACAAGCGCGTGCACATATTTTAGAGGGACTTAAAATTGCGGTAGACAATATTGACGAAATTATTTCTATAATCCGCAGTTCAAAAGACAGACCGACTGCACGAAACAGAATGACCGAACGTTTCGGACTTGATGATATCCAAACTGAAGCCATAGTAAAAATGCCGCTTGGCGCTCTTACCGGTCTTGAAAGACAGAAATTAGATGACGAAATTGCATCTCTTGAAATTAAAATTGCCGATTATAAAGATATTTTAAGCAACGAAACACGACTTTTGGGTATTGTTAAAGATGAAGCATTAAAAGTTAGAGATAAATATAATGACGACCGCAGAACTGAAATTTTGGCTGTAAGCGGCGAGGTTGATATTGAAGACCTTATCCCGCAAGAGGAATGTGTGCTTACCCTTACCAATTTCGGATATGTTAAGCGCCAAAAAACAGACACTTATCATATTCAGCATAGAGGCGGCCGCGGCGTAAGCGGAATGACAAGGCGCGAAGAAGACGTCGCAAGCGATATGTTTGTTATAAACAGCCATGATTATGTATTGTTCTTTACGAATTTAGGCCGTGTTTACCGCTTAAAATGCTATGAAATTCCGGAAGGCTCACGCACAAGCAAGGGTATGAATATAGCAAATCTTCTGCCTATTGCGCAGGATGAAAAGGTAACCTCAATGATTAAGGTGCCTGAATTTGACGAAGAAAGCTACCTTTGCATGGTTACAAGAAACGGAATTATTAAAAGAACCAAACTTTCAGAGTACAATACAGCTCGAAAAGGCGGCGTTATTGCCCTTACTCTCGACGACGGCGATGAACTTTCATGGGTTCGCCTTACCGATGGAGAAACGGAGCTTTTGGTTGCAACAAGACTCGGTATGGCTATTCGCTTTGATGAACGTGATGTACGCTCAATGGGCAGAACTGCACGCGGTGTAAAAGCAATTAATTTAAACGACGGAGATTATGTTATCGGTATGAGTTCACTGCGTGAAGGTGGATTTGTACTTACAGTATCGGCAACCGGATACGGAAGACTTTCTGAAATAGATGATTACGGTCTTCAGTCAAGAGCCGGAAAAGGCCGTATTAACTACCATGTTAATAAATACGGAGAAGTTGCCGCAATCAAGGTAGTAGACCTTGATGATGATATAATTTTAATTGCTTCAGACGGAATTATTATCCGTATTCCGGCGGACTCAATACGTGTATGCAAACGTCCTGCAAAGGGTGTTAAGGTAATGCGTCTTAATAAGAACAGCGAAGTTGTAACTATTGCACGTACAGAGCATGAGGAAGACGAAGATACCGATGCACTTCCGGAGGACGACGATGAAAATTACAATGAAGAAGACGATATGGTAGAAGACGTAAACGAAGAAGATACCGAAGTTAAAGATGACGAGAATACCGAAGAGTCTTCAGAACAAAGTGAAAACACCGAAGAATAAAAAGGGGTGCCCAAAATGAAAATCAGAAAAATTCTTATTGCTGTTTTGGCTTTCACTGTGATAACGATGTCCTTCTCTGCTTGTAAAGGAACAAATAAAGGCGGAGAAAGTGCGGCTTCAAGTAAAACAGAAGAAAGTAATTCTTCTGAAAAGCCAAACGAAAAAAACGATTCACAGGAAGAAAGTAAAACGCAGAGTGCCGCAAAACCGAACCCCTCTGCTGAAAGTCAGCCCGGAGTTATAATTGAAATTAAAACGGGCAATAAGGATTTTGATGAATATTTCAAGGCAAACCCAATAGATAAAAAATACTCGCAAGAAATAAACAATGCGTTTTCTGCTGTTGAAATGGTGGATGTTTCCCAAAAATATTCGAAAATATGGGAAGACGAAATTTCATATGCTTACAATAAGTTAATGAGCCACGCAAACAGCGAAAACGCAGATAAGTTTAAGTCACAACAAGAAGAATGGCTTAATTCTAAAGGCAGTGAACTCAGCAAAATAAGCCAAAATGCAGCTAAGTTAGGCGGTACTATGGCACAGGTTGAAGAAGCCGGCGGCATTATGGAATTTTACCGTAGACGCGCAGTACAAATTTACAGTGAACTTTATAATTTTGAAAAAGAATATTCCTATAAATTTAAATAACTATTTGTATAAATTGTTTTAAATTATACAGAGGGTTTATAAAATATTTGAGTTTCAACCTGTAAAGTTAGCTTCTCAATAAAAATAAGCTTTTTCTGTTCTTTTTAAAAGCTCATGTTTTCGCACTTCAAATCATTCTAATTCTTTATTTGATTAATAAATAATGGAATGAAAAATGGGGTTTGTTTGAAATTAAGCTGATATTTTGTATAAATTACTACTAATTATACAATTAGTATTGAAATTGGAGTTTAAAATGAACTTAAACGAAAAAACTTTGGAACGAAAAGATATATATAAAGGCAGAGTTTTGAATTTTCATGTGGACAAAATAGAGCTTATCAATGGTAAAACATCCACCCGTGAATGTGTCGACCACCCGGGCGGAGTTACCGTAGCTGTTTTAACACAGGAAAACGAAATGCTTTTTGTCCGCCAATTCAGATATCCATATAAAGAAGTAATTTTGGAAGCACCTGCCGGTAAACTGGAAAAAGGAGAAAACCCGTTTGAAGCCGCAAAAAGAGAACAGCGTGAAGAAACCGGCGCTGTCGGTGAAAATTATGTAAACTTGGGTAAATTCTACCCTTCTCCCGGATATACCGATGAAATTATTTACCTTTACACCTGCAGAGCGAAATCTTTCGGTGAGAAAGATTTGGATGAAGATGAATTTTTGGAAGTTCAGAAAATAAAAATAGAAAAAGCCGTTCAAATGGTTATGAGCGGCGAAATTGAGGACGGTAAAACACAGGTTTTAGTTTTAAAAACCGCACAGCTTTTAAAAGACGGGAAAATTTGATTCGTTTTGCAGATGTTGTATTATGCTGTTTTTGATGTAAAAAAAATTAATATTAAAATGCTGTTTGTTATATTTTTCAAATGGCATTTTTTTATTTAGTTTTATTTTAAAGCTTCGAAGTTTCCCTCTGTACTTATCGGATATTCTATTAATTTCCAATATTTGTCAGCATAGTAGTAAAAGGCGGAGGCTGTACTAAATTATTTGGTTAAAATAATTTCATTAAAGTATATAAATTAAAACTCTGTTTACATTTATGTAATCTAAAGTTGCTACAATATATAAGTATTATGTGAAAATGAACTAATAGAGTTAAGAATTTAAAACTCACAGGAGGGATTGTACATGATTGAGGTTAAAAACCTCTCAAAGCATTACGGTCAAAATACGGCGATTGACAATATCAGTTTTTCTGTAGAAGAAGGCTCTGTTGTAGGATTTTTAGGGCCTAACGGCGCAGGAAAATCAACCACGATGAATATAATAACCGGGTATCTTTCCGCAAGTTCGGGTACGGTTACAGTCGGAGGCTTTGATATACTTGAAAAACCAAATGAGGTAAAGAAATTAATCGGTTATCTGCCCGAAATTCCTCCGCTGTATCCAGACATGACGGTTGAGGAATTCCTCAATTATATGTACGACCTTAAAAAAGTTACAATACCCAGAAAAAAACATATTAAAGAGATATGTGAACTTCTTAAAATATCGGATGTTTACGGCAGACTTATTGCAAACTTAAGTAAAGGCTACCGTCAGCGCGTCGGATTTGCTCAGGCGCTTTTGGGAAATCCCTCTGTTCTGATATTGGACGAACCTACAGTGGGACTCGATCCAAAACAGATTATTGAAATACGCAATATGATTAAGGAACTCGGGAAAAGTCATACCATTATCCTAAGTTCGCACATTCTCCCTGAAATACAGGCTGTCTGCGAAAGAATTATCATAATAAATAAAGGAAACCTCGTTGCGGACGGTACACGTGAAAGCATCTCTCAAAGTTTGGGAGGAGAAAATAAGGTAACTCTCTGTGCAGAGGGCAGCGAAAGCGAAATTTTCAAAGGACTGAAAAATATTAATAATGTTGAAGCGGTCGAATGCGGCGGCGAAAAAGAGCCGGGAGTATTCGAATACTATGTATTTGCAAAAAAAGGCTGTGACATACGGCGCGATATTTTTAATTACTGTTCAAAAAACAATTATCCTGTTTTAAGACTTGTAAATAGTGCATTATCACTTGAAGATGTATTTTTGCGCTTAACAAGTGATAATAACATAGAGGAAAACCCAACAAATAACGAGGAAAGCGGTGATAAAAAATGAAGGCAATAACAAAAAGAGAGTTTAAAGCATATTTCACCTCGCCAATAGGTTATGTATTTATTGCCGTAATATTGGCTCTTTACGGATACTATTTCTTTCAAGTGCTTATGCTGCATTCTTCTTCATTTATTTCCAGTGTTTACGCAACGATGTTTGTTTGGGGAATGATGTTTATTCCTATTCTTACGATGAGAACTTTCAGCGAAGAAATGAAAAATAAAACAGACCAAGCTCTGTTGACAGCCCCCGTGGGTGTAACCGCAATTGCCGCAGGAAAATTTTTAGCGTCATTTGCAGTTTTTGCAATAGCTATGACAGCAACGCTGATTCCGGTTTTGATAATAGGCTTTTTTTCAGCACCGAGCTGGCCCGTTATTTTAGGAAATTATTTAGGTTCACTTCTTTACGGAGCGGCTATGATAGCTATAGGCACTTATATATCATCCTTAACACAAAGCCAGTTAGTCGCCGCAATTTCAACTTTCGGTATTTCAATACTTCTTCTTGTAATTGACCAGTTAACAAGCCTTGTGACGGATGATTTTACCGTTAAAATTATAAACTGGTTATCGTTTACCACCCGTTATCAGCCATTTACTAAAGGTATTCTAAGCATTTCGAGCATAGTTTTCTTCCTCAGCGTAATAGCGGTTTTTATCTTTTTAACTGCGCGCAGGATTGAAAACAAAAGATGGAGATAAGGGGGTAATAAAATGAGTAACGAGAAAGATAATAAAAACGTAAATTCACAAAATGAAGATTCAGCTGAAAATGTGACGGAAAATAAAACTTCGGAAGAAACGCAAGATACCGAAGAAAATATTCAGCAAAACCAAACGGAAACGAAAGACAGTAATACAGAAGAAAAATCGGATGAGAAGTCTATAAATAAAAAAGCTCCTAAGAAGAAAAGCAAAAAGTTTAAAAATCGCATCAATAAGTCTAAAATACGACGCAGGGGTATTTCTTCCGCATTTACCGCGGGCTTTATAGTTATTGTTGTTCTTATTAATATTATTGTCGGAACATTGTCGGACAGATTTCCTTCAATGAATGTGGACCTTACACAGGAATCAATGAATACGCTTTCGCAAAAAGCTTGCGAAATTGTGGACAAAGTAAACGTCCCCACAAAAATTTATATTTTAGCGACAGAAGCGCAGACTAAGGGCGATTTTATTTTAGCCGAATACGGAATAAAATACAGCCAAGTTGGTGAGCTTGTTTCAAAAATCGCAGAGAAAAATAAAAATATAACTTATGAATACGTCGATTTGGATAAAAAGCCAACTTTTGCGACGGAATATAAAAACGACAATATTATGGTGGGCGACGTAATAATTAAAACAGATAAACGCTATCGTGTTTTAACTTATACCGATTTGTTTGATATCCGCTATAACCAGGAGGGCACCGGCTACGATACCTTTTCTATGGTGGATTCAGCCTTGAGTTCCGGTCTTAGTTCGGTTGTTGCAGATACAATTTCTGTTGCCGCTTTCGATACGGCACACAGCGAAGCGATGGATGTTACTGCTTATAAAAATCTGTTAAAGAACAACAGCTTTGAAACAAAAGAAATTAATCTTTTGACGGACGAAATTTCGAAAGATGTAAAACTTCTTGTATTGGGATGTCCTTCAACCGATTTTACTAAAGATGAAATAAGTAAAATGGATAATTTCCTAAAAAATACTTCAGTTTCGGGTGATAGGTCAGTTTTGGTTACCTTTGACCCTGCTCAAAAAGATATGCCAAACCTTTCAGAATTTTTAAAGGAATGGGGAATTTCATCATCACAATCGGTAATTGTTGAAAGTGACCGAAATAAACACATTTCACAGGACCCGACATTTATATTCTCTGATTTACAATCAGAGCCGAAAATAAGCTCCGGTATGGATTACGGTTATTATATAACACCACGGTCAAAACCGCTTAGTATTCTTTATGAAACTAAGGGAACAAGAAAGACATATTCACTTTCAAAATCCAGCGATACTTGTATCCTTGTTGACAATAATACAAAAGAGGGCGACAATCCTCCGAAAGCCGCTTACAATACAGGCGTACTTTCACAGGATGTAGTGAAATCGGGAGATAAAGAGTATAAGTCCAATGTAATCGCTTTGGGAAGCACATTAATGTTTAATCCGGAATATATTTCTGCCAGTACTTTTGGAAATTCAAAATATATAGTTGATATTTCAAAGTACGGCACAGGTATGGCAAATGAAACTACTTCAATAACACAGGTTCCGGTGCAGACAAATGTTGCGGATATTACCCTGAGCGCAGGGATGAGTGTTTTCCTCGGCATTGGGATATTTACTCTGTTGATTCCCCTTATGATTGCTGTTGCGGGTATTTATATGTATCGTAAGAGGAGGCACCTATAAAAATGAAAAGCGGAACAAAAAATTTACTTATAGTTGCCGCATGCATAGTTGTTTTGGGCGGTATTACCGCCGCGCTGGTTTTAACGGACAACAAAAAGGGTGACGATGTTTCGCCCTCTGCCTCTGCCGCTGAAATTGGACTTGTTACCAAAACAAAAGTCGATATAGTTTCCATGAGTGTAAAAAATCAAAAAGGAAGCTATAATATTGTTCCGAAAAAGCAGAGTACCCCAAGTGCTGCGTCGGGAAGCAGTGAAGATAATATAGAATTCGAAATTAAAGAACTTAAAGGAATACCCTCAAATAAAACTGCAATAGACCAGGTTGTTCAAAACGGATATAGTCTTTTCGCAACTAAAAATATCGGTACAATGAAAAATTTAGATGAATTTGGGCTTAAAAACCCCAGCGCTCAAGTAAATGTAACTTTTAAAGACGGCAGCACCTATAATTACTATATCGGAAACTCCTCCCCGTCAGATACGACCGCATACTATATGTGCGGTGAAAAATCCAACAATGTTTATATTGTCAGTATAGACGCGGGGCTTCTTGAAAACATTAACTACTTTGTAAATAAAGATATTCTTTTTGTAACTAACGGTGCAGGAGAAAATGATTTTACTAAAATAACTCTCAGCGGTAAAAATTATCCCAAACCCGTTACACTGCAAAATCAAAACAATATGATGATTCTTACTTCTCCTTATCGTGCTCCCGTTAACGAAGAAAAGCTTGAACAGCTTAAAACTATGCTTTCAAACATAATCGCTGAAAATGTTGAAGCTGTTAATGTACCTGCGGATAAACTAAAGACTTACGGTTTTGAAACACCGACCGCTCAGGTTGATTTTAACTTGAACAAAACTGACTATACACTGAAAGTCGGCAATAAAAAAGAAGATAACTACTATGTCATGTTAAACGGTGTAAACGTTGTGTATGAAGTAAAACCCGAAAATATCAACGAAATTGTAAGTTCAAACGCCTTTTCATTCAGAAATAAAAATGTTTTGGCCAACGATATAGAATCCGTAAAATCTGTTGTTGTAAAAATTGGAAATGAAACGAGTACATTTACCGTAAACAGGAAAAAAGACGAAACAAAATCAACGGAAGACAACACAGTATATATTTATTCGGTTGATATGTCGGGTAAGAATATAGATTACGAAACTAAATATAAGAATTTTTATAACAAGGCAACGGAAATACAGCTCTTGGAACCCACAGAAACCAAACCAACCGGAACCCCTGTATTAAGTTTAGAATATGCCTATTTTGACAGAAACGATAAAGATACAGTATTATACTATAAGACCGGAGATCGCCGCTATACAGCTGTTTTAAACGGCAGCGTCTGTGGTATTGTAACGAGCGACAATGTTGAAAGACTGATAGACGCTAAGAAATCTTTATAAAAAATAAAATTATAATAATAAAAGGACGATTTTAATCGTCCTTTTATTATTGATATATTCCGGTTATTTGCTTGTAAAAACAGCCTGTAAACCTGTTTTTTGCAATTGTCATCATAAATGAATGCCTTTATTATCCCTCCGAACAAGATTGCTTGCGGTTTTTAGTTTATTTGCTGTGCGGGATTGGCAGGGGGTGAGAATCCTAACAATTGTTAAAAAACCTATATAGAATATATTAGTGTAAAAAAGTTTTCAACAAATTTTCGTAAATCGGTTGAAAACTTTTGAGTGCGCCGTACAGCCGCGGTATCGAAGAGGCGTAATCAGCCACCGGAGGACTTTCCGAATGAGCCGCGGCCGGCCGGCGATATATAAGTAATAATACGGATTATGTCTTAATATAATTCACTTATCCTTGTCTGTATCTTTATATCATCGTGCCGATAGCGGTAGTGGAATTTTTTTAAAACTCTTTTTGTAACCGCCTCTGCATTTTCATAATTAATCATAGGCAGCATTACGATGAACTGCGTTGCGCTGTAAGCGGTTACAACATCGCTTTTACGCAGGTTATGGATTATTGTCGATTTCAATTTTTCTGCCGCCAATGCCACGTCATCAGTATTGGCAATTAAACCGTTTAAATCACAAATGGTAAAAAGAATAATAAACATAACGTTTCCGGTACGCTCAATTAAACGAGAATGGACTCGGTAAATTGCCTTAAAAATTTCGTAATCGCAAAAGTATGCTTCGCTTATGTTAGAAACTTCTTTAAGGTCTTTTTTTATGGTATTTAAATCAACTTCTATGTTTTGAATATTATGAGTCATCTTTTTATAAACAGACTCAAGCGATTCGGAAATATCTATCCCAAATTCTTTATAGAATAAATCCAAAACATAATTGTAATGTTCTATCGCCTCACTTCTTTGTCCGGTGTAAATGTATGAATAAAGAAGCATTTTATGTATATTTTCATCCAGAGGAAACATTTTAAGGGCATTTTTGCAAATTTCAATAGCTTCAAGGTTTTTGTAAGTGCTGTAAAGCAGTTCGCATGCTTTTAAAACAGCGTCTATATACATTTGTTCATATTCGGTGCTAAGCATAACAACCCATGTGCTGTAATTTGACTTGGGCAAAAACGAACCTTTATAAAGCTGAAACGCATTTTTGTATGCCTTTATGCGTACACTTTCCGATTTCGATGTGTCATTTGCACGTTTAATAAATTTCTCGAATTTTTCATTGTCGATAATGCAGTTAAAACTGTTGTTCCATCTGTATGAGTTGTTAATGTACTGAATATATTCAGCGTGTTTATTTCCTGAAATTTTTTTTAGAATTTCCCTTGCTCTGTAAACAAGATTTTTAAGTGCATTAAGCGGGTCTTTACAGGCTCCTTTTGGCCAAATATTTTCTATAATTTCGTCTGTAGAAACGTATCTGTGCCTATTTACAATCAAATACTGAATAAGAAGCCATACGCGTTTTGTTTTTCCTTTAAGGTTCGTTGCGGTATGCTTGTTTATAGAAATGGAAAATTCGCCGAACATATTCACTTTAATTTTTGTCTGTGAATTTACGGCAGAATTCATTTATACTCACCCTTAATATCATTTTATATTTATGGTAGCATATGGAAAAAAATTAAACAAGTATAAATTAAACAATTGTATATTTTTTCCTTATGTTTTTTTATCTAAAATCAACCTAAATATGTGAATTTCTTTCACAATATTGCTTAAAATGGATTCTCGCTCCTGTCCACTCCCACATAATGATTTAACAAAAAGAAACGCACTTTCAAAGAAAGTGCGTTTCTTTCATTCATCCAAAACTATTTTACCGAACTTTCGGGTTTTTTTCATATCTATTATGCGTTGGTTTCGGCTTCCCTTAAAAGTTAAAGTCAAATCTTTTTCTTTTTGAATGAATGGACCGTCAATCAAAATATCAGTTTCGTCCAAAAGGGCGTTTATATCGGTGTCATTTTTCTTTATAAGTTCTTCATAAGTAAAACCTGTAAAAACGGTTACATCGAGTTTCTTTTGGTGTATTGTTTTGGCAAGCAGTGAAAGCGGTTTTGGCTGGCAGAACGGCTCTCCTCCGCTGAATGTAACCCCTTTTAAAAGAGGGTTTTCACTTATTTCATCTATAATTTTATCCGTATCCGCCCATTTTCCCGCATTGAAATCATGAGTCTGCGGATTATGGCAGCCGGGGCAGTGGTGGGGGCATCCCTGAGTAAAAATTACATATCGGAAGCCCTTACCGTCCACGATAGATTCGGGAATAACACCGCAGATTTTAAGTTTACAGTCCATGCTTTAATCTGTCCCTTTCCTCAGCGCGTTTTGCATTGTTCCAACGGTCGGTTGTTCCGACAAGGTAGCCTGTAATTCTGCGTATACGTTCGAATTTAGGACCGCCGTCATTTTCTGTGCGGTGGCATTTCGGACATTCATTGTCAATAATTCCGTTGTATCCGCAAACGGGGTCGCGGTCTACAGGGTGGTTTACCGAGCCGTAACCAATTCCACTTTCTTTCATACAGCGTATAACAGCCTCAAATGCATCGATGTTTTTGCAGGTGTCACCGTCGAGTTCAACATAACTTATGTGCCCGGCATTTGTAAGTGCATGATATGGTGCTTCAAGCTGTATTTTCTCAAACGCTTTAATTGGAAAATAAACAGGAATATGGAATGAATTGGTGTAATATTCACGATCCGTAACTCCGGGGATTTTTCCGTATTTCTCTTGGTCAATTTTTATAAAGCGACCCGAAAGTCCTTCTGCCGGTGTAGCAAGAAGGGTAAAGTTAAGTCCTGTTTTTTGTGATTCTTCGTCCATGCGTTTACGCATGTATCCCACTATTTCAAGACCGAGTTTTTGACTTTTTTCGCTTTCACCGTGGTGTTTGCCTGTTAATGCTTTTAAAGTTTCCGCAAGGCCGATAAAGCCCATGCTTAATGTACCGTGCTTTAACACTTCGGCAACGCTGTCGTTTGGACTGAGCTTTTCGGAGTCAATCCAAACACCCTGTCCCATGAGGAATGGATAGTTGTAAACTTTTTTGGAGCATTGAATTTTAAAGCGATGCAAAAGTTGGCGTATAACCAAATCAATTCTTTCGTCAAGAAGTTTGTAGAATTTTTTAATATCGCCCTTTGCCTCTATTGCAATTCTCGGAAGGTTTACAGAGGTAAAGCTTAAGTTTCCGCGGCCGCAGGTAACTTCTTTTGATTTATCGTGAACATTGCCCATTACACGGGTTCTGCAGCCCATATAAGCGACTTCTGAGTCATAGTCGCCCTCTTTATAATATTGAAGGTTAAACGGTGCGTCGATAAAGCTGAAGTTCGGGAAAAGCCTTTTTGCACTTACTTTGCAGGAAAGTTTGAATAAATCGTAGTTTGGGTCGCCTTCGTTGTAGTTTATTCCTTCTTTTACTTTGAATATCTGTACAGGGAAAATTGGGGTTTCTCCGTCGCCCAAACCTGCTTCGGTAGCTTTTAAAAGATTACGAACTACCATTCTTGCTTCGGGAGATGTATCTGTTCCGTAGTTAATTGAGGAAAACGGAACCTGCGCACCCGCACGGGAGTTCATGGTGTTAAGATTATGTATAAGCGCTTCCATTGCCTGATATGTAGCTTGGTCTGTGTTTTCAGTACCTGTTTTTACGGAATACTTATGCGCCCGCATTGCCTGTTCAGCTGTGATTTCTTGGTAAAGGTGTACCCTCTGGTGTTCGGGCAAATATTTAGCAAGTGCTTTTCCGTATTCGTCTGCGTTTGAAAGCGAAATTTCCTCTTTAACGTCGTTTTTAACGGCTTGTGCCAGCAAATCAGCGTCACTTTCACTCATATTTTCGGTAATTTCAAAGTACTGTGAAAGAGCTTTAAAATATAATTTTTTGAAAGTCTTGGCAACACCGGGTGCCAATGAAAAATCGAAATTCGGAATGGCCTGTCCGCCGTGCATTTCGTTTTGGTTTGCCTGAATGGCTATACAGGCAAGAGCGGCATATGAGCGGATATCGTTTGGTTCGCGCAGTGCGCCGTGACCGGTGCAGAACCCGCCTTTGAACAGTTTTATCAAATCAATTTGGCAGCAGGTTTCTGTCAGCATATAGAAATCTTCATCGTGAATATGTATATCTCCGTTAATATGCGCTTGTGCAATATCTTTCGGAAGAACGTAATTGTTTATAAAATATTTTGAACCCTCGGAACCGTATTTTAGCATTGTTCCCATAGAGGTATCAGCGTCGATGTTGGCGTTTTCACGCTTGATGTCCGTGTCTTTTGCGTCTCTGAAAGTAAGCTCCCTGTAAATATTCATCAGGTCGCCCTCTGCCTGACGTATTTTTGTGTGTTCCGCACGGTATAAAATATATGCCTTTGCAGTTTTTGCAAAATCTGCTGAGATAAGTTTTTGCTCAACGATATCTTGTACCTGTTCAACAGTGGGAATATGATTTCCCTTAAAAACATCACTTACTTTTTTAGTTAAAGAATCAAGTATTTTATCGTCCATTTTTTCTTCTGCGACTGTCTTGTTTGCCTTAAAGATTGCGTTGCGGATTTTATTTTTGTCAAATGTTACGATAACGCCGTTGCGCTTTTTAATTTTAGTTGCCATTTGATACATTCCTTTCTATTTAAAACCGAAAATAAGGTATAAAATTATTTTTTGATAAATGCAATTTGAGCTTTTAGAATATTTCAGCACTTTGAATTTTACCTCAAAGTGCTGATTTTGTCAAGGTTAATCACATACAATATATAGTATATTATACGACATAATTTTAAAGAAAAACCCTATATGCATTATTATAAATTATTATAAATAAATAAAACAGTTAGTATTAAATGTAAAATACATCCATTATCACTAAATTTATCATATCGTTTATTGTATAATTTTATTGATTTCAGAAATTTCTTTTTCAGTAAAATCAAGATTATTTACCGCACCAACGTTTTCTTCCAATTGAGTAACACGGCTTGCACCTATTATAACACTTGCCATGCATTTTTTGTGGAGTACCCATGAAAGTGCAAGCTGGGCGGTCGTTTGTCCTCGCCTTTGGGCAATTTTCCCTAACGCCATAACTTTTGAAATAACTTCCGGAGTAATATTATCCTTTTTTAGAAAGACGCTGTCAGAAGCGGCTCTGCTGTCCGTTGGAATACCATTGTTGTATTTCCCGGTTAAAAGTCCCTGTGCAAGCGGGCTGTAAGCAGTAGCGCCCATACTGCAGTTTTCAAGAACATCAAAAAGCCCTTCTTTTTCGGCGGATGTGTCAAGAAGGCTGTAGCGAGATTGACAAATAAGACAGTGTATTCCCATGCTTTCCAAGATTTTTGCGGCTTCCTGTGCTTTTTGAGCACTGTAGTTTGAAATTCCGACATACAGCGCTTTTCCGCTCTTAACCGCATGAGCAAGAGCACCCATGGTTTCTTCGAGTGGAGTTTCCGGGTCCATGCAGTGATGATAAAAGATATCGACATAATCAAGACCCATGCGTTTTAGACTTTGGTCAAGACTTGCCAAAAGGTATTTTCTTGAACCGTAATTTCCGTAAGGACCGGGCCACATTCCAAATCCTGCCTTTGTGGTAATAACCATTTCGTCGCGGTAGGGGTGCATATCCTCTTTCATAAGGCGGCCGAAAGTTTCCTCGGCACTGCCTGCCGGCGGTCCGTAGTTGTTGGCAAGATCGTAAACTGTAATTCCAAGGTCAAAAGCACGCCTTACTATGGCACGATTGGTTTCGTATTGGTCATAAGTTCCGAAATTGTGCCACAATCCCAAGGATACTGCGCTTAATTTCAGTCCGCTGTTTCCGCAGCGCCTGTATGGCATAGCTGAATATCGGTTTTCGTCCGCTCTGTACGGCGGTACTATTGAATATTTTTCCATACTACTTTTCTCCTTCAATCTGATTGTAAGCCCACTGCCAAATAAGTGTTACGCCGGGGATAAGCTCTTTACCTTTTTCTGTAATCTGATATTCGACTTTCGGAGGTATCTGCCGGTATTGTCTGCGTTCGGTTAAACCGCTTTTTGTAAGCTCACGCAGGCTTTGGCTCAGCATCATGTCAGTAATTAATGGAATTTCTTGTTTTATTTCACCGTAGCGAAGACTTTGTCCTGAACGAAGAACCCACAAGACGCGAATTTTCCATTTTCCGCCGATTTCATTTAAAGCAAAATATAGCGGATCCTGCTCCGGTTTATTCAATTCAATATCTTGAATGTTATCCTGCATATCGAAAATTTCTTTTAAAAGCTTGTCCCTTTTTTTCTTTTTTGCTTTTTCTTTTTTCATATAAAACAAAACCTCCGATATACTCGCAAACATAGAGTATATCAATATATGATAGCACCAAAAGTCTAAATTGTAAATTAACAGAAATTACCTAATAAGTTTTCCACATTATAAGAATTTTTATGTGGAAAATTAATTTGTATTTTATTCAAATATGACAAAAAGACCAAAAATTCGCTAAATTCCCTTAAAAACAGAATAAATTATTCTAAATTAGAAATGTAAAGCGTTTTACACAAAGTTATCAACTCTTTCCACAGAGTTTTCAACATATGTGGAAAACACCGTTGAAAGTTAAAAAATACAAAATAATGGGTTAAAAATTTTTACTAAATCAAGATTTGGGAATGAATATTGTCGAAATTAAATATTCATTAGGTTTTCAACATATGTGGATATCTTTGTGGAAAACTTATTTAACTTTTAAACGACGCTCGCGTTCAGCCTTTGAAAATTCGCATCCGCAATAATCCTGTCGATATAAATCATATATAGAAGAAAGTTCGATTGAACGTTTATACCCGTTGTTTTTTTTGAAATCGGAATACAAATAGTTTACATCGTATTTTTTTTCTAAATTTTCGCCGATTTCATTAAGTTTTTGCGCGTTTTTATATGGGCTTATTGAAAGAGTGGTTGTAAAATAGTCGAAACCCCCTTCTTTTGCAGCTTTTGCAGCTGCATGAAGCCGCAGGGTATAACAGGCAAAACAGCGCTCGCCGCCCTCAGGCTCGTCCTCATGACCTTTTGAGAGTGCATAGAATCTTTCAGTATCGTAAATGCCTTCTTTAAACTCAACGGGATTTTTAAGCGGCATTTGAGAAATCAGCCGTTTCACTTCTTCAACACGTTTTTGGTATTCATCTTTCGGCGAAATATTGGGATTATAATAAAATAAAGTAATTTTAAAGTAATCTGAAAGGTATTCCAATACATAACTGCTGCACGGCGCACAGCACGCATGAAGCAAAAGCGATGGAGTTTTTCCGTTTAAATTTTTTATTAGCTGTTCCAGTTTTTTCTGATAATTAATTTTAGTCACTTATTGCATCCCCTAAAAAATCAGTTAAAATATTATACCACAATAAAATTATGTACAAAAGTAGATTGTGTCGGAGCGAATGTTTATGCCTTCTGAAACTTGTATTTTTTTAGTAACAATAGTAACATAATATATATATAGCAATATATTTTCAGCACTAATCGGAGGTCTTAATTTTGGGTAATGCTTTATGCTTAATAGGTTTTTTAGGCTTTTTCGCTTGTAACATTTGGTTAATTATTTCAAATGCAAAAAAACAAAGTAAAAAGTCATGTTATTTAAGTTTGGCAGCGTCTGTTATTCTGTTTATTTCGGGAATAGCACTAATAACGCCGAATAGTATTATCACAGAGGGCAGTATTTCGGCTGTAAGTAACGAAACTTGCCAAGCCGAAACAAATGATGATGAATTAAGCTCTAAGAATAATACTTATATAACAAAAGATAAATACGACAGAATAGAAAAAGGTACTTCTTATGATGAAGTAAAAGAAATTATAGGAACTGACGGTACAGCTTATTATAAGTCAGGAGATAAAAATTCGGATTCTTATATCGTAAACTATGAGTGGCGCGGAGATAATCCGTTTTCGGTCGCTTTAATAACTTGTGAAGGAAAAAATCAAAAAGTTACATCTAAATCTCAAGGCGGGCTTATGTAATCCGTAGATTGATTTTAAGATTTAACTTTAATTATTTATAAAATATATAATATCTGAAATACTGCTATAAATAAAGGCGTTCCGTAAAGGAACGCCTTT